>Ga0310786_10002168_pt1 | contig 30573 bp, 58 predicted proteins | sample AusTroGonzalo_MG_FD_203881 | JGI IMG/M metagenome (GOLD analysis project Ga0310786, IMG submission 203881) | Bovine rumen microbial communities from tropical cattle in Woodstock, Queensland, Australia - Gonzalo_03 (v2) (version 2) | ecosystem: Host-associated > Mammals > Digestive system >...
ATAAGAGTTGCTACACCAAACGGTTATACGTGAGGCGGTCAGTGGAACAGCTTCACAAGGGAGCGACGGAAGGCTGGAAGACCTGTCGTTGTTGCAGAAAGCCAATGGTATATATGCTGTAGAGCTAAACGAAATTGGCAAATCATAATTATCAGACTTACTGAAAGTCCTTGCTCCATATCCCCCCTGGAGCTACCGACCAAATGCAATAAAACTAACGTTGGAGGAATTAGGATATGAACAAGCAAGCGTAACTGTGCTGTTTGTTAAACTCCCTGCCGCTGTAGATACATTCTGTTCATCTCCAATAATATTTGCGTTGATATAACCGGAAAAGCATTGAAATGCGGTGTTGAATGTTATTGGAAACTGTACCGTTACTTTGTGAGGTTTGCTGACTCCGCTATCTGCACTTCCCCCCTGGTCACGTCCCGGCCGCTATCCAGTTGCCACCACTGGCTCCGTTTTGAGGATGTGTAAACACAAAACTTGTAAAGGCTATGCTTCCAATTGCAATTGAGTCGAAAGCACTTGTGCTAACAGCAACTCTTGGAGTAATCGCATTGAATGCTATCGGGAACGTAATTGTTGTTGATGATACCCCCGCAATGCTTCCAAGACTTCCCCCCTGGGTACAGGTTGGGAACGATGCAGATCCGGACGAATGCTCCGGCAGTTTTACAGAAAATCGTCAAAATTGGAAACGCAGACACGATGCCGAACGAAGGAATTTTCAACAAAATTAAACAATAAAAAAGAGCAGATTATAGGATTTTTGCAGGAAACAACGGCATCAAACTTATCCTGCAATAATCCTAAATCTGCGCAAACGGATTTAGAAATTGGTAACACAAGGGTATCACTTTAAAAGCTGAATTGTTTTCCGAAGCTGAAGCAAAGACTTATGTGTGTACACCGCTTCCGTCACACCGGAACCGGCATGGCCAAGGATTCTCTTTTTGGCTGCCTCGTTTGCCCCGGCGTTGTCGAGCAGTGTCGCCACGGTATGGCGGCAGTCATGGGTAGTATGGCCATGCACGTTACACGCCGACAATACCTTGTCCCACACGGAACAGAATCTTGCGTAAGAATACGGCTGGCCGCTTTCGTCAGAGAGCAGCCACTTACCGGGGAGCTGCATCCGTGCTTCGACAAAAGGTAGAATCCGACTGTGTATGGGAATGGTCCTGATACCCGAAGCTGTTTTGCTCTGCGTTATCCGGAAGATGCGGACACGGAGATTCACTTCCTTTTTGGTGAGCTTCAGCAATTCCCCGCAACGCATTCCGGTATAGAGCAGAATCAGAACGGCATCCGCCCCTGGAAGATCTGCACAGCTCCACAGCCGGTTTATTGCCTGCCGTGTGAAAGGCTTGTGCGGTTTGACAGGTTTGTTGCGCCCCAGCCGAAGCAAAGAGGCGTAGTTCACGTTCACAATTTCATACTGTATTCCGTAGTTCAGCACAAGGCTGATAAGCGAGCGGACCTTTTTGACAGAACTGTACGAAAGGTGCGCTTTTTTCATGCGGTCGATGACCTGCTGGAAGTCTTTGAACTTCAGGCCGGCGACAGGCATCTCCTGCAGCACAGCACAATGCCGGAAGCTGTTGTGGTAATTATCGATGGTGCTCTGCGCCGGTTCGATATCGGCGATGTGTACCGGCAGCCAGCGGTAAAACAGTTCAGCGAAAGTTACTTTATGGCCAGGGAGGGTGCGATGATGATGTTCCTTGACGTATTCCAGTTGAAAAATCTCCGCTTCGGTCTGATTGGTGAAGTACGCAACGGCCTCACGTCCCCCGTCTGGCCGGGAGATTATATAAACGTACGGCCTCCTCCGGTTGCCACTTAATTTTTTTATACACCCAAAACCATTAGGCTTACGCATTATTACCTCCAAGAAAGGATGAAAAGAATGGACAAGACTTATTTATTTATTTTAGACGAAGGCAAGCGAGTTGCGACATTTTTGTTAAAAATTCACGGAAAAACGATAGACGAGCTTATTGCCAAGGCCCAGAGGGAATATCCCGGAAAGACCTATTTGCAGGGCGGGGACGATTACTTCAATCAGTTCGCCCAGGGCAAAATCTACGTGAACGGTGAATTCATTGACCCACCTCCGTACGTTCCTCCGCTGGACGATGTGAAGGCTGCGAAGATCTCCGAGCTGAAAGGAATCCGGGACTCCAAAGAGGTTGAACCGGTGCAGTACATTGACCATCTGTATGACTTTGATACCAAATCATACGAGAGAATCAATGCTGCCATCATCGCTTTGGACATGACACATGGGACGATTAACTGGACCTGTGCAGACAACAGCGTGGTGGAAGTGAATGCAGATGCCCTGCGGGGCGTGGTAGGAGCTGCGGCCATCCGTAGCAACGAACTGCACATCATTTACCGGGACCTTAAAGAAGCTGTCAACGAAGCGACCACTAACGAGGAGGTAGAGGAAGTTCACTGGCCGGAGGCGTAAAATGATTCAGGAAATCGGAGCCAACATTGTAACATTTCTGCTGGGCGCTGCATTGACGTTCTTCTTGGAAAAGGGGACAGGCGTATTCCGGCGGCTGGGTGCGGTGGAGTTTGCCTTGCAGGCACTACTGCGAAACAGGATGATACAGACAGTGAATTACTACAGGGAAAAGAAAAAGCTTGTACCACAATGGGAGCTTGCATCATTCGACCAAATGTATGATGCCGGCAAAGCTTTGGGAGTGGACGGCTATTTTGACGAACTAAAGAAGGTTATGCACGAGGATTTGGAACATGAAACTCATTAAATCACTGTCGGACAGGGTAAAAAAAATCGTAAAAGGCAGCGGCGGTACACTCCCGAAGTTGTTCGTGTGGTGTTATGCCGCTGCGTTCCTGGCCTGCGGATTTATTACGGTGTTCGGAATCGTCTATGAGTTTTTCATTAAGAATGTGGTGAACTATAAGGCGGTCAATGATTTCATAGCTGCCTACTTTGCGCCGTCTATCTGCGGCACCTTTGCGCTGCTGGGCGTGCTTCTCATTGATAAAAACCGGGACGGCATTCCGGACCGCTGGGAAGAGGAAAAGGAGGACAAAAAGAATGAAATACATTAAATTCCTGCTTTATGCCATCATTGACATCCTTTTCAACATCGTCTGTTACCTCACAAATCCTTTTGTTCTGCTGTTTGCGGATGTACGTGGGGACATGCCGGGCTGGGCGCTGTGGTGGGAGAATTGGGACGATCACCTCGACATCGACTGGATGGTCGACGAGCACCACGTTCCCAAGTTCGCCGAGTACGATTTTCACCGGCACTACCGCTACCACCCGCCGGAAGAAGCAGAAGTCACCATCGGCGTGTATCGTGGCTATGTGGACGTGCTGGACCCTGACTTCACACTGTGGGAACGGTTCCAGCGGTACGTCTGTCGGCTAACCTGGTTATACAGAAACAACGCCTATGGATTCTCGTACTACGTTACCGGGATAGACATCTACAAAGCGGATATCGTCAAAATCAAAACGGAAGCGGCGGACGGCTATATCTACTACGAAACCGATTACGCCTTCTGCTACAAAGATGAAAGACCATCGTTTTGTGGCATGAAATGGGATAATTTTGTGGGGTGGAAGTTCCAGGCGGTGCAGAAAGATATGGAACGGTGCATGCTGGCGTTCAGAATAACGCCGTTTCAGTGAGGTGAGAAAATGGGAAGAATGTATCAAAGCAAATATATGACGCCGGACAGTTTGGAAGATGTGCGCCGGCTGGCACATAACGCCAGGGGAATGATAGACCATGTTTATCTTCATTGGACCGCCGGCTGGTATGGCCAGTGTTACGACGATTATCACATCTGCATCGACAAAGGCGGCGAAATCTATCTGATGTGCGACAACAGCCTGACCGAACGGAAGGCTCACACTCTGGGCAGGAACACCGGGGCTGTCGGCATATCGCTTTGTTGCTGCGGGGATGCGACCGCCACAGCTGACGGCTCGCGGATAAATTTAGGCAGCGAGCCTCCGACGGCGCAGCAGATAGAAGTGATGGCCGAAGTCGTTGCCGTCCTGGCGGACGAGTTGGATCTGCCGCTGGACACCGACGAGCAGGTCATGACTCACTACGAGGCGGCGAAGCGTGACGGCTACGCACCGGGGCAGGACCCGGACTGCCGCTGGGATTTGTGGTTCATTCCGGACTACTACGGAGCGGAAGGCAGGCTGGACGATGGCGGCGCACTCATCAGAGGCAAGGCCGCATGGTATCAGCGCAAATGGCGTGGGGAGTTCCAAGGAGATTGATATGTATGAGATTCAAGAGTATAGACCTGGAGACGAAAAAGCTGCTATTGCTCTTCTTGTCATTGTTGCTTTGTTGGTGGCTGCTGGTAGCCTCGGGTACATGCTCGGCCTCCGGAACGCCGGAGCCGGTGTATCAGATAACGGAGTCAGAATTGACGATGTTAGAAACGAACTTAGCACAGCTAAGGAGCATCAACGAGAGATTACAAGTGGACTTGAAAGTGCAGTCGGACGAAGCGACACAGCTGCGGAAAGAGCTGGACGCATTGAAGAAAGAGCTGGAGCAGCTGCGCAGTCTGTCGGTGAAGCAGGAAGACTCATTGACGAATGCCAACAAATTATTGGAACAGTACGCAACCGAGGCAAAACGTGAGAGGTTGCGGATAAAGGCCCAGCGGAACACATGGGCGGCTGCGGCGATCTGCCTTGCCGTAGGGCTGGCAATTAAGTAGCATGGCCGAGAACCACGAGAGGCACGCCACAGAACTGTGGAACATCGTGCGGCCATGTTTATCAAATAAAGGTATCCTTCGGGGTACCTTTATTTTTTTTGCCTTTTTACCCGTTAAGAACAAAAAAAGGCCGTTTCTTGTTCTTAACGGCATCTTCGAGGCTGTTTTTGGCATTTTAGAACCATGAGTGGTTTTAACGCTTGTCGAAGATATGAATCAAGTATTCCATACTTTTTCCTGCAAATAATCAAGCGGGCAAAATTAAATCCACGGAATGCCACCTGCCGGCTCCGTGGCGTGAGTTTTATCCGTTGCACGATAGGCAACATAGGCAGGCAAAAGAAAACGCCCTGTCGAAGCGGCAGGGCTGTTTCCGTGGATATTCTATTCTCTGAACAATGCCCATTCGTGAAGGGGGAGGGGGAGCCTTCCCCAATCCCGGATAGCTTCATCCGTTCCGCACTCGTCACAGATGTACACATCCGCATGTCTGCTCAGTGCGTTCGTGGCTGTTTTCGGCTTCACAGTCGCCCTGCCACAGCGGGGACACAGGTCCCAATGGTAACGAACCTGCAGCTGGTTGAACTCTGCCAAAACGGACTTCCGACTCTCGGAGGACCTTTTCAGCGCCCAGCGAACGCCTTCCCACAAAACGGCCTTGTCGAGCCGGAAATCGTCGAAGCCTTCCACGATGGTCTGCAAGTAAATGTCTGACGGCGGAACCGGCTCGAATCCCTTCCGCATGACGTACGCCATGGCCTTGTGCTTCTCGCCGTTTATCTCCACCATGAAATTCTGCTTCACATACAGATGCGGGAATCCCTCGTATCTGTCCAGGGCGACCTCGTCGGCCATGCTGATCTGCCACACTCCGACCGGAACCCTGGCTCCCTTTTTCGGTTCGATGTTGGCCACGCCGTAGCCCCGGTGATTCCCCCGGAACGTCAGCTCGTAATTGTTGACAAAGGACGTGGTGACGATTTCAGAATCCGGGCAGCGCCGTTTCATCTGGTCGATATTGAGGTTACTTCCATAAGCGATGTACAGTTTCATTTTACAATGTTCCCCCTTTTGTCATATAAGATTCTGCCCTCTTCGGGGTAGACTTCCAAATCCAATTCGTCGGCGAGCCGGTAGGCTTCGTCCTCCGAGTCGCATATCTCGACGATTCTGCCGATATCCACAACGTACCAGCGGGGCTTTTCCGGGCGCCGGTACGGAACCAGCTGCCCGTCCACCATCACGAACAATTCTTCTTCCATGGTAATCCTTTCTCCCCGTATGGCCGATAGGACAGCCGTTTTATATTAAGCTGCGGACTCTTCGGCGTTCCCACCGAAGGCGGCCGTCAGATGCAGGCGGGCTGTCCGGAACTCTTTGCCTTTCAGCCCCAGGCGGTTCTTCAGCACCCGGAGCATCAATGCTTTCTTCTGCTCCATGGTGTAGTTCTTAACGCTCCGGAAGTGGAGGCTCGTGCTCTTACCTTCGATAGCCCAGGCGCTCATGGCCAAACAGAACTGAACGTAGGATTTGATTTTGCCGGCGTGGGTGGTTCCGTTGAACAGCCTGAATTCTACGGTGCCTTTCGTGAAGTAGGCGTGAAGGTTGATACCGTGGTACCGGGTGCTGTTGTAATGGTCATGGCTGATACCGTAATGGTAGCCGTCATTCAGAGGGCTGTACCACAGTCTTTCCAAGCTGGCCCGGGTGCGTTCGCTGTCCTGCTGGAGAGCCCTGAACAGACCCTTGTTCATCTTCCGGCAGTATTGTGCGGTGCGCCGTTCGGTTACGGCCAGGGCTTCGTAGAACAAATCCTGTCTGCCGATGGTGAAGTTCATCAGGCGCTGGAGAGAATCTATTGTATGTTTGGAAGCGTCCACATGGACGTGGATTCCGCAGGAGCCGTCTGCTTTGGCTCCGCCGTCACGGAGTAACCGGACGATCTTCTGAAGGTCTTCCATGTCTTCGTACTGAAGGATAGGGGTGACGACTTCGCATCCGCCGTTCCCGCCGCTGAGGCTTCCGTCCCGGACACATTTCCAAACCCGACCCTTGCGGTCTTTCGCTGCCCAGGCGTCGTACCCGTATTCCCTGGCTGCGTGCCATGCCACCGTTCCGAAGTAACCGCCGATGATTTCGGCTCCCTTTTGCCGGCTGATTCCGACCAGTTCGATTTCTACTCCGTAGTTCTGCTCTTTTAACAACATTTTTTGTTTCCTCCCTTTTCGTTTTTTGTATTGTGGATTTATTCTTTCGTCTTACAAGTCCATTGTAAACGATTTCGTTTACAATGTCAAGAGGAATTTGTAAAATATTTTTCTGCGGTTATAAAAAATAAATTTGCTATTGTAAAAGAATTGTGTTACAATGTACCCAACAAAATAGGGGGTGCGGTTATGACAGCGAAACAGATTATTGAGATGGCTCTGGCCTTCAATGGTATGAGCAAAGCGGAGCTGGCCGAGAAGATGGGCTGGTCCCGGCAGACACTGAATGCCAGGGTAAACACCGGCAAGTTCTCCGTGGAGGAGTGGGAGTCCATCGGGGCAGCTATGGGAGCCACCGTCCAGCTGACGTTCAAGTTTCCGGACGGGACGACCGTAGGGAAGCAATAATAATAGAAAAACCCGGGAGCATTGAAGCTTCCGGGCTTTTTTGTTTGGAGCTGCTATCGCTGGCTTCGTGGCTTGCCTGCCTTTGTCCTGATCTGCAACTCGGCGTCCGGTTCCCGTACCAGCAGGTCGGAAATCTCGCAGCCGAGAGCCTCACAGATAAGGTCCAGGTGCTCCAGCTTGACACGTTCCGTCAGCTCCCAGTAATAATCATTAATGGTAGAAGCTCGTATCTGTGTCATCCGGGCCAGGTCAGCTTGAGAGAGTTTACGCTCGCCAAGGCGTGTACTCAGCAAAATCCTAATCGTCATAGCCACCGCTCCTTTACGTTAGATTTTATCTTTTAGGGATAATGTTCGCAGGGCAACGGTAGAATATAACATTTTCCGTTAGAGTTTAACCAAAACGGCAATAAAAAAAACAGGGCATTTACATTTTGCCCTGTTTTTGCTTATAAACTGTAAAGGGGAAATTCAAACACAAAAGCGCCAAACCCAGCAAACATGCGTATTTTCGGTGCTTCTGTGTTCGTATAAGAGTTAACTGGTGGGGCAGAAGCAACCTTATACGAACAGTCTGCCTGCTCCTCATAAACAGCTTCCAGGGCGTTGCTGTCCAGCATTTCGACGATGGGAATCTCCAGCGTGTTGTTTTCCCCGACGAAGGTGAAGATCAGCTTGTACTTGTCGTCATACAGGTACACCGCCCGGAGGAACGTTTCGAACAACTCGGCCTGGAACTTCTTGTTCTTAATGTTCCCTTTCCGGAAGATTCGCATCCCGGCTACCAGCTGCTCCCTGCTGCACGATACGACATTTGCCTTTGCGTCACTCAGTTTTAAGTTGAGCCGCATCTGTTCGGCTTCCAACTCTGCCAGGTGCTGCGACATGGCCTTTGTGGGCCCGGTCACTTCTATGGCAAGGAGGAAATTGCCCAGGCGTTTGTTGATATCGTTCAGCTTCTCTTCCAGCGTGCCGACATTGGACTCCTTCAGCTTCTTCATGTTATATTCCACAGTGTTGTCTGCGATTAGCTCAATAATATCGTCCCGCAGGCAATACTCGTAGATGGCCTTTGCCACAATCTCCTCGATGAAATCCCGCTGGACATTGGCCTTGTCGCAGGTGTGCTTCGTCCGTTTGTTGTGACAACCATAATAGTAATGGAGTTTGCCGTTCTTGCTGCGCCCGGATTCTCCCCGCATCGGGCCCAGGCATTTGCCGCAGAACAGCTTCCCGGTCAGAAGATAGACACCGTTCGCTGTGCGGCGCCCCATGCACCTCGGATTCGGTTTCATTCGTATTGCCTCCTGGACTTTGAAATACAATTCATCGCTGACGATCCGGGGGAGTCCGCCCTCGATTCGGATGTCATTGAACAGATACACGCCCCGGTATCGTTCGTTGTGGAGCATCTTGTTGAAGCTGCTCTTGTTCCACTCGAAGCCCCGGCGTGTTTTTATGCCTCGCTCGTTCAGGCTCCGCACGATGTCGATGATGCGGGTACCGGCAGCCACCTTCTCGTAGACTTCCCGGACGACCTTCGCTGCCGCCTCGTCAATCTCCAGGCGCTTGTCCGCCGTTATCTTATAGCCGAAGGGTGGGGAACCGGTTGCCTTGCACTGCTTCGCATTGTCCCGCATGCCTCGCTGGATATCCTCGGCCATGTTCTCGGAGTAGAACTGGTTCACGGACATCATGTTCCGGAGGGCGAACCTGCCGGCGGCCGTGTCGGCGAAATCCTCTTCCACATACAGACACTTTATGCCATGCTCCCGGAGTATCTCCGCATTGACCATAGCCTGAAGCATATTGCGACCCATGCGGTTAGACTTCCAGGCGATTACATAGCGGAACTTTCCCGTCCCGGCGTCCTGCATCATCTTTTGGAAGTTCGGGCGCTTGTCGGTCTTCCCGGACTTGGCCCGATCTGCATAGACTTCGACCACTTCCAGCTTTTCATGCCCGGCCTTTTTCATGCAGGCCTCGACCTGCTGCTCAATGCTGGCGTCCTTCTGGTTGTGCGAAGAATACCTGGCATAGATGACGGCAGTATTCTGTTTTCCGGCAGAGATTTTACGGGGCATTGTGTGTCTCCCTTACTTGCTTTCCCTTTGGGCCTTCTTCCAATCCGGGCCCTGTTTAGTGTGCATCTTCGGATAAATCCACTGCATGTAATACCAGTTATCCGGATTGTCGACCTGGGCGGCCGGAGCGATGCCGATCTGAATCTTGTATTCGTCAAAAAGGCTTCCGTAATTATCATTGCTGGGCCCGGTCACTCCGTCATTGTACATGGCCACGAAAGAGGAGAACCGGCGAATCATAGTGTCGGCGAATTCCATTGCAACCCATTTCTTCAGGCCGTTATCCATGACGGCCATCAAAGAAACGACCTTTTCCTTTTCGTCAACTTTGATGGATACGTCCCGGGTGAACTTATTAAATTCTCTGTTCTTCAGTTCTGCTGTCGCATCCGCAATGGCCTTGTCAAATTTCAGAGCCTTCTTTTCCGTGGCCTTCTGTTCTGTCTTCGCTTCCGGCTTCGCTGCAACTTCCTGTTTTGCCTTTTCCTGCTCGGCAGGCCAGGCGGCAATCATTCCGTGAACCAGCCATATCAGGAATATGGCGACCACTGCTTTGAACCATGTCTTCTGATAAAACTTCATTTTGAACACCTCCTAAATTATGGATGACACCGCTGGCACGGAACATACCCGCTATTGATGGCTTCCTCTCTCGTCTCAATATATACCCGGTTGCTGGGCTTCATTTGAGACACTGAGCTACAAGAATCGTGGTGAAACTTTCGTGTGTTCCGGTTGCCAACATAGGCAAAGGCGGTGCAGCAAATCAGCAACAGGACGAACGTAATGGCAAGGACTCTTTTCATAATGATACCTCGTTTCTGTTAGTCTATAACAAAGTCGTGACAATATCTCATTTTTTGCTATAATGGTGTTACGACACGCTACCGGTAGCCCTCAATTCGAAAGGAGTGGCTATTATGCAAGACAAAGAAAAGAAGAATGCGGAGCTCCGCTTGCTATTAGCAATGGAGCTCTTCTCCAAACTACCAGCAGATCAGCAGCAGTACATTACCGACCTGATAATATTCCTTTTATCTGAAGAATGATGATGTCCTGCTCTGCCGGAGACAGTAGCTTAAATAGTTCAACAAATTGTGTCAGGCGCTCATTGCCCTCTTCCTGGGCAGTGGGCGCTATTGTTCTTTCCATGGGAACGTCAAACCCCATGAGCCACGCTTCCGATACATTGAGGGCCAGCCCCAAAATCGTCAGCTTATCCTGGCCGGGAAGAACCTTTCCGGCAACGTATTGGCTGAGGTCGTTCCTCTCCAGCTTCGTCCCATACTTTTCGCAGAACGGTTTGGCAGCGTTGAGAATGTCGACCTGCCGGATCTGCCTTGCGTCCATCAATAATTTGAGTCTTTCAGATGTTGTCGTCTTCATGATTTGTTCCTCCGTGAGTGCCTTCATTATATCGTATTTTGAACCAAAGTTCAAGAACAAAAAGAAGATTATTCAAAATAGTTGAATTTCCTATTGACGAACCCAAAATGTTGTGGTATAGTCTAATTGTTCAAGGACATTGAACACAAACTCAAAACAAAAAACAGCAGAAAGGAGAGCAGAGACATGCCATACGATTACAGTAAGTTACGTGGACGCATTGTTGAAAAACTGGGGACACAGACGAAGTTTGCGGAGGAAATGGAGGTTTCCGAGCGCACCTGTTCCCTGAAGCTTAACGGGAAAGTGCCATTCACTCAGCCGGAGATTATCAAGGCCTGTAGGATTCTTGATATTGCCGACGGCGATATTGGCGCTTATTTTTTTAAGCTGAAAGTTCAAGCTAATTGAACAAAGGGGCGTACCATGGCCAAGAACAAAATCACCTATGAATGGGACCGCAACGAACGGTTAGGGCTTGTCCACCGATTTACCGGGAGCCTTCGCCAGCCCACCATCATTGAAGCCAACAACTACCTCAATGAAAAGCACATCGAGATTTATGGCGTCTTGGTTTTCGCACAGGGAAGCGGCTTCGGGGAAGAATGGATTCCACCGGAAGAAAGCAAGGTGCTGCAACTCGTTGAGTACGATGTAGCGAACGGAGATGCATGTCCGATCTGCGGCCATGAGCATGACCTCTGCGGAAGCAAATGCCCGGTGTGTATGAGGCCGTGGGAATGAATTGGGAGGAAACGCAGTGGCAAGAACCTACAAGCCAACCTGGCACGAGGGAGTTGAAAGCCGGCTTGAGGAAAGCTGGTGGCCATACGCCATAGTCACCATAGCCGACCAGACGATCTACTCGCAGAACATCGGCACCCTCAAAGCTATGGCCAGGGACAAGGCTATCAACAGAAAGACGGAAGTGCCGGTAATCGTGCATATCGCCCCGGGGAACGAGTACACCATAGTATTTACCCCGGAAGGGAAGCAACGATTCAGCCGGTAAAAGAAAAAGCCGCTGCGGGAGCAAACCGCAACGGCGAAAGGTGAAAAAAGCATTTATGAACCTAATTGATTCTAACACAGGAGTGAGCAAAATGCAAGGAATAAAAATAGATGCCTCGCAAATCCCGGAAGCCCAAATGCGCCGCCTGTGTGAGGGCGCATACGGAATCCTGGTCCAGCTCAAAAGCACGGCAGAGGGCCGGAAGATGCTCCGGGAAGAGATAGAGCTCATGCGGAAGGAAAAGAGGGAGGCGGCGAAATGTTAGGACTCGTTGTAACAATATCGGGAACGATGTACAAAAAGGATTTTTCGGAGCCTCTGTTCCGCTCGGTCGGGGAAGTTCTTCACGGCAATGTAGAAATTGTACGGCCCATGGGCCTGCCGAACCCCTACGTCATGTTGGTAAACGAGGAAGGGAAACTCCGCAGGCTGTCCATGAATCCGGTCGGTACTTTGTGGTACGGATATCCGCAGGTCCGGGACATCATAGTCGGGAACCTGGTCGTCATGAAGGAAGCCTTCACGGACGACGGGCCGGACATCGTAGGCCTGACCAACAGGGAATGCCTGAACATCATCGGCAGGGTAAGCGAGATAACGCAAGGGCGGTACAAGCTGGTTGATATGGAAGGAGCGACAGAATGAAAAAGTACATCAGAAAGCACGCTTTAGAGCTGTTCATGGTAGCAGTTGTTATCTGCATAGGTATCAGCGTGGCAATGGAGCCGGCAACGGAAACCGTATATGCCCGGTACACCGTGCAGGCTGGCGACACCGTCTGGGATATTGCCGAACGGTATGCAGATCGTCAGACGAAACCGCTTAACGAGTTCGTCTTTGAAATCCGGCAGGAGAACAAACTTGTCGGCCGTTACATCCAGCCCGGGGAAGAACTGATTATCCCCATGGCTGTTGTAAAATAAATTTTTTTAAGGTGAAAGGAGCAAACACTATGATTCTAACTCCCGAGAAGATGGACTTCTCAAAACAGACATTCAGCGCCATTATTTATGGCTCCCCGGGCATCGGGAAAACGACGCTGGCCTGCTCGGCGCCGAAACCCCTGCTTATCGACTTTGACCGGGGCGTATCAAGGGTACGGGCCGACCATCGTGTCCCGACCATCGTTGCCGACAACTACGAGGAAGTGTGGCAGGATTTGCAGTCCCCGGAAGTGGCTCCCTTTGAGACTATCATCATCGACACGGGCGGAAGCTTCGTGACCTATCTCAAAGACTGGGCGTTCCGGACGAAACCGCAGGCCAAGACGAAGGCCGGCGAGTTCAGCAGCCTGAAAGGCTTCGGCTTCGTGAAGACGGAATTCCAAAACTTCACGAACCACATCAAAACGGTGATGAACAAGAACATCATCTATGTGTTCCACGCAGAAGAGAAGGCCGACAAGGACGGGAACCCGGTGCAGCGGTTACTGTGCGAGGGCTCCGCAAGGAACACCGTATGGAACTCCTGCGACTTTGGCGGCTATCTCCAAATGTTAGGCACCCAGCGGACGATCTGCTTCACTCCGGAGCAGGAATACTTCGCAAAGGGAACCCACGGCATCGTCGGGAAGATTGCCGTTCCGCTCCTGGACAATAAGCACCCGAACAACTTTATGAGCCTGTTGTTCGACCAGGCACGGAAGAACATCGAAGCCGAGAAAGAATACTTTGAACCGCTGAAAGCAAAATACGAAGAAACCATGGAAAATGTAAAAGGCATCGTAGACGAGATAAAAGATGCCGAAACGGCGAACGTGGCAGCGGACACCATTCGGGATTTGGAACACGCACTGACCAGCAAGCAGGAAGCCCTGGCCATGCTGAAAGCAAAGACTGATTCCCTGGGGCTGAAGTACACGAAGAAAGACGGTTATGTCCTGAAAGGAGAATGAGCATGGAACGGTATCTGATGACACAGAGCCTGCTGTCCTCATGGCTGTACACGTTCAATGCTCCGGAAGAGAGCGCAGAGGAAGCCATGGACGACTTCCTCTCCACACTCCGCAGGGAAAGGAAAGAACCGACCGAAGCGATGCAGAACGGCATCGACTTTGAGAACCTTGTGACGGCTATCCTCAACGGAGCCCCCACGGCCGTACAGCGTGACAAGGTATGGGGGAAAGACGAGTACAAGGAGAAGCTGGTACCGGTTGCCGAGCATAAATGGTACAGCGGGGCCAGCAAAATTGCGAAGATCTTACGGGGCGCCCAGCTGCAGGTAAGGGCGATGCGCAACACAGTCATGGCGGGAAATAACCTGGTGCTGTACGGAATCCTCGACGGCCTGAAAGCCGGGGTAATCTACGACATCAAGTTTCTGAACAAGAGCATGGGTGGCGCAGAGCTGGCCGGGAAATATTTAGAGTCACCGCAGCACCCGATGTACTTTGAAATCGTCCCGGACGCTTACGAATTCCGGTACCTTGTGAGCGACGGAACCGACCTGTACATTGAGACATATTCCCGGGAAGAAACTCCGCCGATAGAGGAAGAAATCAACAACTTCTTCTCGTGGCTGAATCTGACCAGCTTCCTGCCGATTTACAAGGAGCTGTGGGTAGCAAAATGATTGGGCGCATTGTGGACCTGAGTTTCGGAATGAACCGAAAGCAAAGGCTGACATTGGAAATGGACAGCGACTGCCGGGAACTTTTCGACCAGCTGCACGAGGAACCGAAGCTGAGTATCGAGATTAAAAAGTACCGGAAGAAACGGAGCCTCAATGCGAACGCTTACTTCCATGTCCTGGTGAACAAAATAGCCAGGGCATTGGGAGACAGCGACGAGGCAACGAAGAAATCCCTGGTGCTGAATTACGGAGTCGTGGCTAAGGATAAGGACGGCAAGACTATAGGTTTCAAACTCCCGGAGCATGTGGATGTTGAAAAGATTTATCCGTACGCAAAACTGTTTGATGTCCGGACGGACAATAACGTGAAGTTCAACTGTTACATAGTGTATAAATCCACCCACGAAATGGACACCGCCGAGATGGCGAAGCTAATCGACGGGGCCATCGAAGTGGCCAGAGAGCTGGGGGTAGAAACGGACACCCCGGAGCAGCTGGCCCGGTATAAAGAAACATGGACGAAGAAAGGAGAATAACCATGGACGAAAAAGAAAAAGACCTCAACGAAAAGGAAAACAATTTTGAGCATGATGTAAAGGTATTCAGCATTACCCCCGAGGACGAAGAGGTAAAAGAGGACGAGGTAATCGTTATCCCGGTGGATTACTACAAGCACCTTGTCCGGTGCGAATTCACCGTCGAGCTGGTAAACAAACTGCTGAATAAATTCGGCGAATACAGCTCCGAACGTGGCAAAGTCATGGAAATTATCACGGACATGCTGAAGAAAGAAGGTCCGTTCGATGCTTAACGTTATTAGCCTTATGGGCAGGCTTACCAAAGACCCGGAATGCCGGACAACACCGTCCGGCACCTCCGTGGCGAGCTGGTACCTTGCGGTAGACCGGGACTATAAGCTGCAGGACGGAACACGGCCGACAGACTTCTTTACCTGCATCGCATGGAAAGGAACGGCAGATCTGGCCCGGCAGTACCTCAAAAAGGGGAGACTGATTACCGTCACCGGACGGATGGAGATGCGGGACTATCAGGACAAGAACGGAAACGCCCGCAGAGCGTATGAAGTGAATGTCCAAGGGTTCTACTTTGGGGACAGTGCGAAACCGCAGCAGTCGGCGCAGCAGCCCCCCCAGGGAGGCTATCCTACACAGCAAGGGTATCAGCCCCCACAGCCGCCACAGCAACAGTACCAGCAGCAAGATGCATTCAGTAACATGGGAACCCAGGTTCCCTTCGACGAGGAAGTACCATTCTAACAGGAGGTAAAGCAGGATGCAGGGCAAATCATCGCTTGTTTTGTCTTACGACCTTGAAGCTGTTTTCTTGTCTTTACCGCCGATGGAAGCCGGGCTTTTAATCAGGGCGATTTACGCCTACGAAATCAGAAAGGAAGAGCCTCAATTCGAGGCTTTTCCGATTCTGAACTTCACATGGAAGACCAACGTCAAGCTTCGCCTGGACAAGATGGCTGAAAACTATCAAGCGGTATGTGATGCTCGCAAGGCTGCCGGGAGTAAAGGCGGAAGACCAAAAACAGACGAAACCCAAAAAGCAAAAAAACCAAATGGTTTTTCAGAAAAGCAAAAAAACCAAATGGTTTTTGGAGAAACCAAAGGAAACCAAACAAAAGCAAAAAAACCAATTGCAAAGGAATATGAATATGAATGTGATAGTGATAGTGAATGTGATAGTGAAGGTGATGGTGATAATAATACCGTCACTCCGGGGAGTGACTCTCCGGCGAAACCGGGCAGATATAAAAAATTCATGGATGCCTGGAACACTTTGCCGATAAATCACATCGTATCACTCCGGGGCGAGAGGTTGAAACTTTTGCAGGCAAGGCTCCGGGAATTTTCCGAGGAAGACATTCTGAAGGCCATCGACATCATCGGCAGGTGTCCGTTCCTTTTAGGCCATAACAAAAAGGGATGGACGATAGACTTCGACTGGTTCGTGCGGCCGAACAACTTCCCGAAGGTTCTTGAGGGCAGATATTTAGATTCAGACGGAGGAACAGGAAATGGAAATGCAACCGGTCAAGGATTCCCTCCCGGCATGGATGACCCAACAATGCGCCGACTCTGGGAAGAAGAACAGCGGACAGCTCTCTGAACAGGACAAGCTGGAGATGTGCTACCGGGGAGCAAAGTTCCAGGAACGTGTGTATGTTCCGCCGGAGATTACCCCGAAGACCAAATGCGCCCTGTGTGGGGACGAGGGCTATCGGTTCTACTGGTACGACGGGTACCAATTCGCCGAGGAATGTGAATGTCACATGAAGGCGATGAACGAGGCAGAGGTAAAGCGGTCCGGTGTGAGTCAGGATCTGACGCTGGACAACTTCTACACCTACCACCCGTTCCAGCAGGAGATGATGAACAAGGCCAGGGAGTATGCAAACTCCGGATACCTTTCCGGCCAGTGGTTCTACATCGGCGGGCAGGTCGGCTGCGGAAAGACTCACATCTGCACCGGCATAATGCACGAGCTGATAAAGAAGCTTCCCGGGTGCAAGTACATGATGTGGAAGGACGAGTCCACCGCATTGAAGGCCGTGATAAACGACCACGCCACCTACGGAAAGAGGATGGACGAGCTGACAAAGGCATCGGTTTTATATATCGATGACCTTTTCAAGACCCAGGCGGGAGTGAAGCCCACGCCGGCGGACGTCAGCTTGGCGTTCCAAATTTTGAACGCAAGGTATCAGGACAAAAAGTACATCACGCTGTTCAGCTGCGAGCTGTCGATTCGGAACATCATCGAGATAGACGAAGCAGTCGGGAGCCGGATGTACGAACGGTGCAAAGGGTACAACCTTTTCATCGGCAGGGACAAGGCCAAGAATTACAGGGTAAAGGATTTGTACGAAGGGAGTTAATGCGATGAAAGTGATAGCGATAGACCCGGGCTCGACAAGGAGTGCCATGGTTATCATGGACGGCGAAACCCTTCGGCCATTGTACACACATCTGATGGAGAACGAGGAGTTGCAGGCCTATATCAAATGCCTACACTTTGAGGAGCAGGACCGGGGAGCCATAGAGATGTTGCAGAGCTACGGCAACCTTATCGGGAAAGATGTCCTGGACACGGCTGTGTGGATTGGCAGGTTTTACGAAACGCTGCGGCGGAAGCTGTTCTATCCCCCGGAATACATCTTCCGGATGGAAGAGAAGATGCACATCTGCCGCAGCAGCAAGGCTGGAGATGCGGAAATACGGCGGGCCCTGATAGACAGGTTTTGCACCCACGATTTCCGGACAGGCCGGGGAACAAAAGCGAATCCCGACTTTTTTGCGGGAGTGAAAGCAGATTTATGGGCGGCCTATGCGGTAGGCCTGACCTACATCGAAACGATATTGAGAAAGGAGCAATGAAACATGGAAGCTGAAGTTGGAATGTATGATGCACAGGTAAAGAAATTACAGGGGCTCTGCGACGAGCACGGATTAGTCTACAAGCTGGAAAAGGAAATCTACCCCATTCGGCTGACGATCAGCCAGGTTCAGAAGCAGTACGAACAGGGGACGCTGATGCCGGACATGAAGAAGGACGAGGAAAAGAGCGACCCCGATGCCAAGATGGTTATGGTTTTCAAAGATGGCCACATCTGCACCCGGTTCGAGGACGGCACGTTCGTCATCACCGATGTGTTACAGACGAAAATCAAAAACATCTTCGTGAAGATCGTATCCTTCTGGCAGCAGTTCTTCTTCCGGAATGTCATTGAGAACAAGGCGCTGAAAAAGAACTTCATGCCGGTTATGCCGGATGTGGACGAAGCACTCCGGGCAGAGGGCGAAGCTGTCGAAGATTTAGAAGACTGAGCCATAGGTGAAAGGAGCATATATGAGCGAACTGACTTATTTGCCGGTATCTGAATTGTATCCGCACCCGGACAACCCCCGGAAGAATGTGGACGATTTGGAGGAGCTGGCAGCGAGTATCAAGGCCAACGGTGTTTTGCAGAACCTGACGGTCATCAAAGGCCACTACATGACGATGGACGAATGGGTAGAAATCGCCAAGCAAGAAGGCGTTTCCAAGGAGATGGCGAAAGCGACCTTCCCGGAGGAAAACTTTGTACCGGGCGGTTACACCGTCATCATCGGACACCGCAGGCTGGCCGCGTCGAAGCTGGCCGGGCTGACAGAGGTTCCCTGCACCATAGCGAACATGTCCGAAAAGGAACAGATACAGACCATGCTCCTGGAGAACATGCAGCGGAAAGACTTGAAGGTGTACGAGGAGGCCCAGGGCTTCCAAATGCTGCTGGACTTTGGCGACACCGTGGACGAAGTTTCCGAGAAGTCGGGCTTCTCCTCCACGACGATCCGCCGCAGGGTGAAGCTGACAGAGTTAGACCAGAGGAAACTGAAAGAGGTTGTCGACAGCCGGCAGATTCCCCTGGGAGACTTTGAGAAGCTGGCGCAGATAGAGGATGCAGAGGAGCGGAACAAACTGCTTGATGTAATCGGCACGAGCGAGTTTGGATGGAAACTCAACGGCGCAGTGAACCGGCAGGCCATGCAGAAATGTATGCCCGATGTGACGAAATGGCTGAAAGAGAACAAGATAAACAAGATTCCTTCCGGCAAAGAGTGGGACAGCCAATACAGCAAGCAGGGCGACTGGGAAGACTACAAGATTATGGACTGGCCTGCGGCTCTGAAGAAGATCGGCAAGCTGAAAGAGGGAAAGAAATACTTTTACAGCATTGAGGATTCCACCTGCAAACTGAAGCTGTACCTCTACACGCCGACCGAGAGAGTGAAGCGGACCCAGGAAGAAATCGAGGAGGAGAAACGGATAGCCAAGGCGTGGGAGTATCTTGACCGGAAGGCTTACGAGATGTACGAGAAACGCAAGGCATTCATTGAGGGGCTGACGGTTACCACGAAAAACGAGAAGGCTATCCTCCACGGAGCCTTACTTCGCACCATGGCCGCAAGTTTCCACTACGTCTACTACAACAATGCGAACTTCTACCCGCTGCTGGGAATCGAATACGACCCCAACACTTACGAGTCGAGCAAGTGGGAAGAGTTGTTTGCAGGGTATTGGAAGAACAACAAGGAGAACCTGGCCAAGCTTGTCTATCTGACCTGGGGCGACAGCGAAAAGAACGGCCCGACGGAAAACGGGTACCGCAGGGCGTGGCCCGAGTGGAAAAAGAACAAAATCCTGTCCCCGCTGTACGATTGGCTTGTGAGCCTGGGATATGAGATGTCGCAGATGGAAAAAGACCTTGTTTCGGGAAAGGCAAAAATCTATGAAAAAGACTCAGACGTGCCGGATAGCGAACCGATTCCTTCGGGAGAAGCTGCAGGAGATACAGACAACTGACCCGTCGAGGTTTAAAGAGATTGTTGAGACGGAATGCCCTCATGTTTGGGGGCTTCCGTCGTTCAACGAAGACGGGAAATGTACCGGGGAATATGTATGCCCGGAATGCTGGCAGGAGGCGCTGAAAAATGAGACCTAAAAAAGAACCGCCGAAATACATCACGAGCCGACCCAGGTGGAAGGAGATAGTGACCAAGAACCACGAGGGATTCGACAAATGGCCGTATGGCCATAGCTGCCTATCCTACTATGACGGAGTGTATGACGCTATCGTGGCGACCATGCTGGCCCTCCATGACGATCATCACTTCGGAACGAAAAGGCTGGCTCCGTTGGTAGACAAAGTTTACGACATCGTGGGGAGCATCAACACCAAGGACATGATTACCGTGGACGAGATTATCGAAGGGCTGCGCCAGGAAGGTGTGGACATTGCCATCAAGAACAAACAGCTGAAAGGAGCGGAGTAAATGAACCTGCGAGAGTTTATCGACAAAAGGCTGGAAGAGATGGGGAAGAACCGAAGCTATCTGGTCAACGAGTGCGACATTGAATGGTCGACACTATCCAGCATTAACCGGGGCGCAGGTATCCGGGAGTCGACAAGGGAGAAGCTGGCCCTGGCGTTGCATTGCAGCCAGGGAGAAATTCAGGCCTGCCTTGCGGAGCAGAATCCGCTCAAAGATGTTGTCGTGTCCAACATAGCGAAGGCAAAGATGAAAGCGAACCGGAAAAAGAAAGAGCCAAAGGAAGAACCCGAAGAGGAACTTCCCTTTGACGATCTGCCGGAGCCGGAACCGGATGCGGTTGCAAATGCTGTGATGGCAGAAACGGAAGCGTATAACGAACCGGAGCCGGAAAAGAAAGTCCCGGTGAAAAAGGAAGCGATTATGAAAGAGCCAGAAGGCATGGTCAACTATCTGAAAAATGCGGCAGATGATATCGAGAAAGCCCTTGATAAGGTGGGAGATGCAGCTGTGGAAGCCATGGCGAGCATAACAAAAGGTATCTCGCTGGGAATACTGCCAGCTGACGATACTTTAGACGACACGGTGAACCACCCTGCCCACTACACCCAGGGCGCCGTTGAATGTATCGAGGCAATAAAGGCCAGCATGACGGCTTCCGAGTTTCGGGGTTACCTAAAGGGTAACGCCATGAAGTACATCTGGCGGTATCAGCATAAAGGTGGCGTGGAAGATCTAAAGAAGGCACGCTGGTATTTGGACCGGCTGATCGGAGAGGTGGACCGATGATATTCAAATGCATTAAGGACTTTAACATCGCTGGCATAACCGGAAAAGCTGGCGAATATTGGGAATTGGACTGCTATGAAGCCCCTTTTGTGGTAATTTGCCGGGTGGACGACAGCGCTGTCTTATATCTGATGATACCATTCCTCGAAGAACATTTTGAGGTAGCAAAAGGAGACGGAAAGCAATATTTGTATACATAGGAGGAAAAGAGCAATGAGAATTAAGAGAATTACTTATCAGAACCGGAGAGATTTCAAGGCTATATATGAGTGTCCGTTCTGTGGCCATACGGAAGAAGACTGGGGCTACGATGATGCAAACTTCCATGAGAACGTTATCCCGGGCATGAAATGCAAGAAATGCGGGAAGACAGAAAGGGACGGCGACGCCAATTACCGGCCGCTGACGACTAAATATCCGGAAGGTATGCAGGTATAGGGGGTGCTGAAATGAGTCTGAATCTTTGTGAATGCGGCGGAGAGGTTGATATAAGATTTGGCGGTCATGATGCGAATTTTTATGCAGAGTGCCGTGAGTGCGGAAAAACTGTAGACCTTGAAGCTGTTGATATACCGGGCGCAGTACAAGAATGGAATAACCGGAAAGGAAAACCCACGAAGAATTATATTCCAGAAATAGCTAAGATGCTGGGCGTTGAAATCGGCGAAGAATTTGAAGTCCTTCCGAAAATTGCAGGCCCCGGCTACAAAAGCAGTCGGTATCGCTTTTCAGAGTGTGGTTTAGAATTCAGTAATTATATTCATTGTCCATCTGAAACCGGCTGGTCATCCACTGGCACAATTACAGGCCTTCTTAATGGGAAAATCAGTATTATCAAACTTCCCTTTGAACCAAAATATGGGGAAGAATTTTGGGAAGTTTATTGGCGAGAAGCTTCCGATATTGATGTTGCAGATAATGAGTGGACCGGCGACAGTGATGATTACTTAAAAAAGCAATGTGGCAACTGTTTCCGTACCCAAGCCGAAGCAAAAGCTCACCAATACGAAGTATATGAGCGCCTAACTGGCAGAAAGTGGGGCGGAAGGACATGAGCAAAAAAGTTAAGAAAAAGCAGAAAAAAGCCTTAAAAGCCATGAAAACTATTCACAAGTATTGCAGTTCTCATGCAACTTGCCCAAGCTGTGTCTTTTACAGAAAAAACGATGAATGGATGGGAGAATTGTGCTTTTTGATAAAAGCTGGGAACCCAATGTTTTGGAAGAAAGAGAGAAAGTCATGATGCGAAGTCTGATTTTACTGGCCGTGTTTTGGCAGATCCTCAACTGCTCCGCCTATTGCCATACCGGGAACAGAACCGCTTCCGGGAAATGGCCCCAGGTTGGCATGGCGGCAGCTGACCACCTGCCTTTTGGTTCCAGAGTGACTTTACCGGATGGCCGGGTGCTGACGATAACGGACAGATTCGGAGGCGGCTACCGGGATAGGCTGGACATCTTTATGAATACCGAGGCCGAATGCTGGGAGTTTGGCAGGAGGTGGCTTAAATGTCGAATAGATACTCCGAATTGAAGCTCTGCCCATTTTGTGGTGGGTTTGCTTCCGTTCAAGAACACTATGCAGATGCAGTAGAAACAATGATGAATGACGGCAGTCTTTCGTTTGAATCAACAACAACGTATTATGTGGAGTGCTCAAAGTGTGGCGTACAAACAATGAAATGTTGTTCGGAGCTGACGGCAAGTGCACTTTGGAATCAAAGATTCAGCGAAAAGTCAGCGGAAAGTCAGCGCAACGAGTAGCTTACAAACCAATTTCGTGAGGCCAGGAAAATGGTTTCATTTTAATTGTTAAGTGAGGTGAAAAAACGATGGACTACATTGACGAGATTAGCGCAAAGTATGCGAGAAACGAAATCTTGCAGAAAAAAGCCAGGGAAAACGGCTCGCATTATAAAGTGTTCGACTGGGACAAGGCGGCACGAATCATCAAAGAGAGGAATCCGGAGAAGGCTGCTGCCGGACTTTCCGAGGACTGGTTTTGGACAGGCGCAGTCATTTGGAGGGACGGCAAAATTTCTGACGAGTGGAAACCGTACCTGAAATCTTACTGGGCCACTCCGGTTATTGTTTTAGAAAGCGCATTAGACTGGGAAGAAATCGAATGTTGGATTCCTGCCGAAGAAACCGAATGGGACGAAAATACTCATTGGCCAGAAAGTGCGAGGAAGATAATTGAGGATATGTGAAATGACTAACTTTGAACGCATAACAAAATCGCCGGAGAAGTTGGCAGAGTTCATTAACTTGGTTTTAGTCTGTGCTTGCGACAATCATGGTGACTGTGACGAATGCCCATTGACGGGTACATGCGACACAAACGGAATTAAAAAATGGCTAAAACAGGAGAGTGATACAGAATGAAATGTCCTAAATGTGGAGGCTCCGGGACAACTGTTGGTCACACATTTTACTGCTATCAATGTGGGTATACTGCTAAAGTGCGGACCAATTTTGAACGCATAACAGAATCCCCCGAAACGTTAGCAGAGTTTATAAGCGAAGCTGAGCGGTTTGCTGAAAGGTGTGCAGAACAGTTGCTTAACTGTGAAACCTGTCAGTGTAAATGGTGCGGATTAGCTGGGAAACTTAATCTTATTGATTGGTTAAAGCGGGAGGAGCTGGAATGAGCATGTGCAGTGTTGACGAAGCGATTCAGTACATCGAAGGCCAGGCTGACACTATGAGGCTGCATAGCGAAAAGCGGTATGCCGATATGCCGGAGCGAATCGTGAGACTACTTAAGTATAGTCGGCGCCAGATGGAAGGCGTGAAGCCGAGATACTACAAAGCCAGCAGAGCCATTTACAGCTATTGGGTGTGTAGTAACTGCGGCCGGAGCCATTTAGACGTAGGCGACAATTTCTGCCCGAACTGCGGGTATCGTATCAAGTGGGATTCGCCCAGATGCCTTACAGGGTATGACGATCCGGAAGGGGAGGAACCGAAAAATGGAGATTAAATTACCGACCGACCTGTATGTCCTGCTGGGAATCATAATTGGGCTGCTGTTTCACATTGCAACGAGGAGGCTTTGAAATGAGTTACCGAGAGATTAAATTCCGAGGCAAAGATGCCTTTTCTGAAAAATGGTGCTATGGCGTGTACATCCCGGCAGAGTTCACAACATGGCGGGAGCCGAGCATTTCCGACGGATACCGCAGGAAAGAAATCGACCCGGAAACCATCGGGCAGTACACCGGTTACAAGGACATCAACGACTCCGACATCTACGAAGGCGACATTGTGGACTTCACCGTCTATGAAAACATGGGCTGTGATGAGCTGAAGCGCCGTGGTGTTGTGAAATTCGACGAAGGCTGCTGGGAGATTTGGAAGAACGTCAAGACACTTTACCAAGGCGACTTTTCCTACAAACTTGCCGGCGTGTTTGAATACGGCTGCCCGGTCAAGGTAATCGGAACTATCTTCGACAATCCGGAGCTGCTGGAGGAGAAACACGATGGAACCGATTAAAAAATGCGAGTGTGGAGGCACTCCGATAGTAAGAACGCATGAAACCGATTCGGGCCGAGCCTATTATCAGGTCCTCTGCCCCGAATGTGGCAGGCGCACTGACGGCTATGTCCTTCTCGGCATGGCAATAGGAGCCTGGAACTCCGGCGACATTAGGGACTCGATTATGATAGGGAAATGGGAAACGGACGGTGCGAAACGATGGCCAGAAAAAGAACCCCGTGTGAATGGTGCCAGGGAGAGCAGATTATCCGAATAGCCGAAGAAGCGAGGAACGTATCGGCGGGGCTGGAAATCTATCCGGACAACGGCTTCATGTCCTTCTATGTACAGGGCATGAGCGACGATGGAGAGCTGAAAGCGGAGGAAAACATCGACATTCCTCTGAACTACTGCCCCAACTGCGGACGGAAGCTGGATTATTAAGGAGGCGCACGAATGAATAACAAAAACCGATGGGCAGAAAAATACAGAAGGTTGGCGGGAATGAAAGACCGACTTGAAATGGGCAGGATTCATGATGAGTTGGCTATTTTGGTTTTAGAAGTGTTGATAATGCTTTTGGAGGACAAAATGAATGAGTAGGAGGGCACGAATGAACGAAAACCTGGCCGCATGGATAATTGTGTCGGGTGACGAAGAAAGAAGGTGCGGAAGAAAATGATAGAACTAAGGCTCTCAGGGAATTCCGGGTATTGGATGCTGATACCAAGCACTTACAGTGCTTGTCCTTCCTTCGTTTTGGTTAAGAAAACGGGGTACAGAAAGCCAAGGGCAGAAATACCGAATCTTCCTGCGCCTCAATATGAATGGTATTTCAAACTGTTAAAAGTACGGGCTGGGAATGGGAGGTAGAAAAAATGTGGCAGCGATACATGATGTACCAGCGGGCCTTTGCGTTATGGAAATTTCTACAAGGAAAAGACATTCCTGAGGAAGATCGTAGCCATGCGGAACAGGAACTGAACCTGCTGAGTTATCACATTATGATGTCTCACGAGTACCGGAGGAAAAAGAGATGACATCCGAAGAAATCAGAGAAAAGAACGCAAAAGACCTGCAGCGAGCATGGAAGGAATTCCTAAAAAGGCAGGAGGCAAAGAAAAATGGCAAGAAAGATGGTTAAATGCCCACACTGCGATGGCCGGGGAATGATAGGGTATTTCGTTAAAGGGTATAAAGGAAAAATCATCTTTGATTTTGAGTGTCCGTTCTGTAAAGGCCGGTGCTGGGTAAGCGAAAAGAGGGCCGAGAAGTACAAGCAGGAGAGTGAGAAAGATGAACATTGACGTCCTTCTTATCGTAGGTATGCTAATCGGATTCTGGTCACTCGTGATATTTGTGTATAGGTGGTGGTAAGATGGCAAAACCAAGAAACATACTTGAGAAGCAGGAAACGAAGGGGCTGGGCAAAATCTATTACGGCTGCCCCTGGTGCTTCCGGTTCGTAGCCCGGAAGCGTGGCCTGCAACAGTGCTCAAAGTGCGGCGGTATGGTAGACAACGACCATACAGAGCCGTGGCCGGCAAAAACGAAGATGAAATTTGACGGAAAGGAATCGTGGAAATGAATGGCGAACAAAATCAGCGTACTTACAGAAGACTATGACCATTGCTACCTCTGCGGCGGCAGGGCACAATGTGTGCATCACATCTTCGGAGGTCCTTTGCGGGACATCTCCACGAAGAACGGATTCCTGGTTCCCCTCTGTCATGCCTGCCATAACATGAGCGACAAGGGAGTCCATTTCAACGCAGAGCTGAGTAACCGGCTGAAAGCCGAAGCACAAAAAGAATATGAAAAGGAGCATTCGCATGAGGATTTTATGAAACTAATCGGGCGTAATTACATTTGAGGTGGCAAATTGGATTTAGCGACTCTGAACCAGCATTTGGATTTAGTAATAAAACTACAAAAAGTGCAGGAACTGTATCAGACGGTGGAAGCAAAGAGCCTGGGTGCGCAGGCACTGACAGGCATGCCGCACGGGACCGGGGTAAGCGACAAAGTGGGTGTCCTGGCGGCGGAACTTGCAGATCTGTCCTCACGGATGGACTATCTGAAGGCGGAAACCGAAAAGAGCGAGAAACCGATTCGGGAATTTATAGATTCTGTCGAAGATGACCGATTAAGGTTAATCTATCGTTTCCGCTTCATCTACGGGCTCGCATGGTGCGAAGTTGCAGACATGGTGGGCCCTGGCGCAACAGAGGACGCTGTAAAATCTGCTGTCCGGCGACACCTCACGACACCCGACGACACGCCGTGACACCCCACGACCCGTCGTGACACTTGCAAACACTCAAATGTTTATGCTATGGTTAAGCTGCAAAAATCTAATCGAATAGCCCGACGGCCTTTCCGGATCTTCCGGGGAGGCCGTTACTATTTACGGAAAGGAGGCATTTTTGCGCTGTGTTTCTCCTTTGCACAGCGACGGGACAACAATGCTCCGCTACGCCAGGCGGCATCATGTGTGTGTTCCAGTCACAAAAAAAGGAGGCAATACTGAATGTTGTCAGTAAAAGAGAAATTCAAAAGTAATCCCCTGCTGTACTATGCGCTGTCAATTTGCGCAACATGGGCCGGTATCGGTTCCCTGATGAACGGCGTGGTCATGACACAGAAGCTGGGCGTTATCCCTTCCCTGATTTGGGTATTCGGGAACACTGTCGCCTGCATCTTGTTCGGCTACCTGGCATTAAAGATACCGAAGGCCCGGGAAGTTTTCCGCTCAAAAGTGATGCTGTGGATATGCGGCATCATGTGTGTGTTCCAGTCGTGGTTAGGTATGAACGGCATGCAGGCCGTCTTCCAAGATACGATTCTCGGCCCGGACACCGGGATGTACATTGCGTATGCCGAAGCGGTAATCTTCCTCGCCATTCTCTATCGCTTCGGCATGATACGCAACGTTCTCACAGACGGCTTCGGGTGGATAATCGTTTACCTGCTGGCTGTCGGTGTGACAATCGCAGCACTCTGCCACTCTGCCGGGCACTACAACACCATTTCAATGGGGTTGACGGCCGAGCCGATGCGGGAAGGAATTTGGAAAGCGATTCTGTTGCTGCCGGGGCCGTTCACTTATCCGTACTTCTTCCGGATTCTTGATTACAACGAGAAAAACGAAGACGGTACGGCGAAAGTTGACGTTCAGAAGGCATTTACCCTGGGCGGTATCTTCTTCGGAATCTACATGGCCATAATCTTCGGGCTGGCATGGGCGCAGTTCACGCCGGTGCTGAATCTTGTGAAAGCCATACTGATTACGATTATCGGCACATCCACGTTATCCAGTGCCATGTACAGCATTTATATTTCGTTCGGGAAAAAGCTGGGGCTGATTATAAACGCCGGGCTGATTCTCGGATGGCACATCCTGATTCCTTTGGGAGTCATGGGGATGTGGACGCTCATGGCCAGCGTACGGATTTATTTCGTCGTCGGCGCTATCCTGTTTGCCTTGACCTGGGATTTTTGGGAAGAGCATAAGGAGGCCTGGCTATGAACGAGAAACTGAAAATCGTCAAACGGAAGCTGTCTGATCTGAAGCACCCGGAGATAAATGTGCGCATGCACCCGGACAAACAGATTAAGGAGCTGAAGCGTTCCATTCAGAAGAATGGACAGACCCGCCTGATAGTGATTGACGAAAACAATGTCATTTGGATTGGCAATGGACTTTTTCAGGCGATGACGGAGCTGGGCTGGACCGAAGCGCACTGCCTTGTAAAAGAGGGCATGAGCGACATCGACAAAAAGAAGATGATGGCCAGCGACAACAGAATCTTCGACCTGGGCGTGGACGACATGAGCGCCTTCGACCAGCTGCTGAAGGAATTGGGGGACGATTTGGACATCCCCGGTTACGATGAGGAACTGCTCCGGACGCTTACGGCAGATATGACGGATGTGGACGAGATGATGTCCTCGTATGGAATGATAGACGAGGACAAAAAAGAAGAGATTAAGCAAGCGAAAGAAGTCTATGAGAAGAAGGACGCTGAATTCGCCGCCAATGCGGAGGAAATCGTCCCTGCTGGCGTTCCAGGGCCCGGACAACAGTCCGCCCCCGAAAACGAGGAAACGACGCCTGAGGGGATTTCCCGCCGTTTCGTTGTGTGTCCCCATTGCAACCGCAGGATATGGCTGTAAAGCGGACACAATCCAGCATGACGGTCGTCGAAGCGGCCACAATGCGGATAAAGAACGTTTTTTCCAACGGTGTGCCGGTATATATGAGCCTGTCCGGCGGCAAGGACTCGATATGCCTGGCAGATCTGACACTCCAGCTGATACGCAGGGGAGAGATAGACCCCAAGCAGCTGACGCTGGTATTCATTGACGAAGAAGCCATTTATGACTGTTGTATCGAAGCCATGATGGAATGGAGGAAGAAATTCCTCATGGCCGGCTGCCCGGAATTCAGATGGTATTGCCTTCCGCTGAAGCAGGTTTCCTGTTTCAACCATCTGACCAATTCTGAAAGCTGGATAACCTGGGAACCGGGAAAAGAGGATGTATGGGTGCGCAAGCCCCCGCCCTTCGCCATCATGCAGAGCCCGTACCTGACGGGCATCGGCAAGGAGAACTACCAAACCTTCCTGCCGAGGATAACCAAGGATGGTATTATGTTGACCGGTGTTCGAGCAGCGGAGAGCGTCCAGCGATTACAGTACATGGCGCAGCTGAATCTGGGCCGGAAAGGCATAACCGGCAACAATATCATTTTCCCGATTTACGACTGGCGTGACAAAGACGTGTGGCTGTACATTCGGGACCATCACCTGGATATTCCAGAGGCTTACCTCTGGATATACCAGGCCGGGGAGAACCGCCACTCCCTCCGGATAAGCAATTTCTTTGCAGCGGATTCCCTCCGGGGACTGAAGCATGTGGCGGAAACCGACCCGGACCTGTGGAGCAGAATCGAGAAGCGGGAACCGAACGCCTACCTCGTCATGCTCTACTGGGACACGGAATGGTACAAACGGAACAGCAGGACACGGAGAAAGAACGAAGCCGGCGAGAAGAAAGACTACAAAGAACTGACCCGGCTGATGCTGTTCGAGAACTTTGACAAACTTTTCACCAACCCTACCACCCGGAGAGTGGCGGCGCAATACAAACGCCTCTATGTGAAGACGGACGGTATGGCAAGGCCGAGGGATTACCGGAAGATGCACGACGCACTTATTGCGGGCGACCCGAAGATGCGTTCCCTCAGGGCGATCTTCCAGGACATCTACGGAGCCTATGCCGAGTACGCAAAGAAATTCCGTGTGCAAGGGGGTGAAAAGAAATGAAACAGGATTTGTTCGCACCCCTTTCCTCGCTGCAATGGGTAGACCGAGACAGGCTCCATGCCAACGACTACAACCCCAACAAGGTAAGCGAGGAGAACCTGCAGCTGCTCGTCCAGTCTATACAGACGAACGGATGGACGCTGCCTATCGTGGTACGCCCCGATTACACCATCATAGACGGATTCCATCGCTGGACGGTGGCAGGGCGTGAGCCTCTCAAAACCCTGCTGGGCAACAAAGTCCCCGTGGTAATCGTAGCCCATAGCGACGAAGCCGAGGACATGTACGGCACCATAACGCACAACCGGGCCCGAGGCACACACCTGTTAGAACCTATGAAGGCTATCGTCAAGAAGCTGTTATCCGACGGTAAGAGCACAAAAGAGATATGTCGGCAGCTGGGGATGAGACCGGAAGAAGTCTTCCGTCTTTCTGATTTCAGCAAAGACGAGTTCATTGCCATGATGGCCAAGGGAGAAACCTACAGCAAGGCAGAGATATTATCCTACATTTAAACCTACGATATTGAATATGCCCGTAAACATATCTGACAGCCCCACAGAGCGAGGTCAGTATTGTTTGCGGGCGTTCTCCTGTCTACCCCGTAATAACAGCGACAGCGGTCAAGAGCGGGCGTGGCAGATACCTTGCCCGGTCGCCCAAAATTTTTTCGACCGGCAAGGTACTGTGAACCCCCCATACCACGCTTGCGGGTGCTCGCGAAC
>Ga0310786_10002170_pt1 | contig 30546 bp, 22 predicted proteins | sample AusTroGonzalo_MG_FD_203881 | JGI IMG/M metagenome (GOLD analysis project Ga0310786, IMG submission 203881) | Bovine rumen microbial communities from tropical cattle in Woodstock, Queensland, Australia - Gonzalo_03 (v2) (version 2) | ecosystem: Host-associated > Mammals > Digestive system >...
CTGGACGACAAGATCGGCGCGTTCGTCATCGCCGAAGCCTTCCGCCAGCTCTCCAAACGCAAGATCAAGGTCGGCGTCGCGTGCGTCGGCACCGTGCAGGAAGAACTTGGTCTTCGCGGTGCCATCACCGGTGCGTTCGGCGTGAATCCGGACGCCGCCATTGCGGTCGACGTCGGCTTCGCCACGGACGTCCCCGGCATCAAGCCCGAACTCCTCGGCGACATCAAGCTCGGCGCCGGCGCGGAACTCCAGCGCAACGCCGACAACAATCCGCCGCTCCTGAACCGCATCCTGAAGGCCGCCGCGAAGCATAAGATCCCGTACCAGATGACCACCGGCCACCGTGCCACCGGCGGCACCGATACCGCCGCCATCCAGATGACGCGCGGCGGCGTGGCCACGGCGCTCATCAGTATCCCGAACCGCTACATGCACACGCCTGCCGAAATCTGCGACCTGCGCGACGTGGAATCCGCGATCGACCTGATCGTGGAGACGATCGCCGCCCTTACCGGCAAAGAGACGTTCATCCCCGGCATCGACTGATTCCCATGGGCGCTTTCTACCTGATTTCCGGCAACGAGGACTATGCGGTCAAGGAGCGCGCCAACGAGATGATGCGCGCTCTCTGCGGCGATCCGCCGGACGACAATCCGTCGCTGGAGATCATCCGGGGCGACTCGGACAACGAGAAAGCGCCCCAGGTTCTTGACAAACTCCTGCTTTCGCTGGATTCCCCGGCGTTCTTCTCCAGCGAGAAGATCGTCTGGCTGAAGCATTTCCTGAAATTCGACGAGGCGTTTTCCGAGCCGTCGACCAAGAAGAAGCCGTCCCGGATCGACCGTCTGGCCGCATTCCTTCAGGACGGGATTCCCTCTGACATCACACTCGTCATCGACGGTCCCGGGCTCGACCGCCGCAAGGCATTCTACAAGACCGCCGCGGCCGTGTGCGAATCCTCCGGCGGTAAGCTCGAATGGTTCGAGAAGGCCGACCCGAAGACCAAGGGGTTCGCGAAGATGCTCATCCGCCGCATCCAGTCCATCGTAATGGATCGCGGGAAGCGCATCGAGGATGCCGCGGCGTCGTTCCTGGCCGAGACGATCGGCGCGGACGAGGCGCGGTTGGGAACCGAGATCGAAAAGCTCCTGACCTACGCCGGAGACAAGCCGGTCGTGACGTTCGCCGACTGCCGCGAAGTGTGCAGCCGCGCCACGGAAACGCTCGCCTGGGAGTTTTCGTCCGCACTCGTGGAACGCGATTCCCGCAAAGCACTGGGGTTGATCCCGAGCATCATGGAGCATTTGGAACAGGACAAAGGCTCGTCCAAGCCGGAGATTGTGCTGATCTACTCCGTCATGAGCGAATTCCGCAACCTCGCCGCTGTCAAATGCGAAGGCGTCAAGCTCGGTATCCCCGAAGACGCCAACGCCGATTATTTCTACCGGATGAATGAACGGTACAAGCAGTCGCCGCAGGGCGTCAAGTCTCCGCTGTTTTCCCTGCATCCCTACCGGGCGTTCAATACGTGGAAGAATGCCCGGCGTTTCACAGACCGCGAGCTCGTCCTGGCGTTCCGTGCGCTGGTCAAGGCCAACCGCGCGATCGTGTCGTCCGGTGGAAACGCCCGTATCGAACTGGAACTTCTGACCATCCGGATCGCGGAAGGGTCCCTCGCATGAGCAGGAACGCGGAAAAACGCTTTCCCGGCCCCGTCATCGCGCTCGACATTGGAAACGTCAGCATGAAGCTGACTTTCGATGAGATGTACCGCCGGTTCGGGATCGATCCGGGGGATGCGGGAGCCGTCGGGCGGCTGTGGAGATACGGTGCGGCCCTGGAGACCGGACGCTGCACGGTCCCGGAGTTTCTGGACGGCCTCGACGACTTCACCGGACACCGTCACACCCGGCAGTATCTGCTTGACGCCTGGCGGTGCGGCGTCCGGGAACCGATGCCCGGGATGCAGGAAACCGTTCGCGCGCTCGCTGCACGCGGCGTGCGGTTCTCATTCATGTCCGACATTTCCCCGATTCACCTGGACCAGGTCTTCAAATACTGCAAGTTCGTGCATCTGGTGACGGGCGGCATCTACAGTTTTGCCGCGGGCGCGTTCAAGCTTGACGGCAGCGCCATGTTCGATACGTTCGAACGCCGCTACGGCCGCCCGCTCGTCTTCTTCGACGACCGTGCCGAGATCATCGAGCATGCCTGCGGGCTCGGCTGGAACGCCGTCCGGTTCGAGTCGCCGGAACAGGCCCTGCGCGACGCCACGGCGTTACTCGCCGGTCTTTGAGCGTACTCTCCGCGTCCGAGCGAAGCCGGGCACTGCTCGACACACACTGTGTGTGCCGAGCTTCGCGACGGCACAGAACGGTTCCACGTTACTTTTCGGGGGTATTTGCACTCTTGCGGAACAGCCAGTTGTTCCGCAGGACCATCGCCATGCCTCCGGCGAAGATCACCCAAAGGACCAGCACGAACACGTTTCCGAACCGTACATAGAAAGTCGGTGTGTAGTGCTTCGGCACCCGGACCGTCATGACCGCCGAGGCCGCCTTCTGTTCCCACGGCGTCAGCTCGGTCTCGCCGGTTTCCGGGTCGATCCGCTTCGTCACGCTGTCCACAGTGCGCCCGAAGTGGTCGATCAGCACACTGTAATTCGAGTTGCCGCAACGGAGCATGGGCAGGCGCGTTTCGACCGTGCGCAGGACGGAGTTCGCGTAATGCTGTTCCGGTTCCGTGCTCGTCGGATACCACGCGTCGTTCGTGATGACCAGCAGGCAGTTCGCGCCGTTGCGGACCAGTTCGCGCGCGGCGTAGGCGAACACGTCCTCGTAGCAGATCATGACGCCGGCGCGCACGTCCTTTGTCAGGTCAATCGGACGGAACGCCTTGCCGGGCGTGAGATTGCGTCCCATGCCGACCAGCCTGCCGATCGCAGGGAACTTGTCGTTCAGCGGGATGAACTCCCCGAACGGCACGATGTGGACTTTGTCGTAGCGGCCCGCAGCGTCCGCGTCGTAGCGGATATTGCCGCCGGTCAGGGGGAATTCCTTCAGCAGGAGCGCCGAGTTGTACATGTCGTACTCGGTATTGGACCGGATATTGTCGTAGGTGAGCGTGCCGATCAGGAACGGCGTTTTGCTCTCACGGATCATGCGGCGCACGCGGGAACGGTATTCGGTGCAGATCGGGGCGCCGCCGTAGAATGCGGTCGGGACGGCGGTTTCCGGCCAGACGATGAGCTGGAGCGTGGACGGGGCCGGCTGGCCGACGGGAATGGAATCAAAATCGGCGGAAACGGCCTCCGCGGCCTTTTTATCGGCGATCAGACTTTCGGACAGACGCGAACACACGTCCAGCGCTTCCCGCGTGCTGTCCTCGCCTCCCGCACGCCGCTGCGATAAATCCGGCTGGACCACGCCCACCTTGTATTCCGTCATGTTCTCCGGCGCGTACAGACGGTTGTATTTGTTCCAGACGCTCATCCCGGAGACCGCGGCCGCGGCGACGATGGCCAGCGCGGCGTAGAGCGTGAACGGACGGCGGTATTTCGCCCCGTGGGCGACCGCCTGCAAGTCCTTTGCCGTGAAGAAGATCGCAATATTGACGAGGATCACCAGAAAGCTCAGGCCGTAGATGCCCGTGTATTCGCAGATCTGGATCAGGTTCAGGTTTTTCCACTGCGTCGCCGCCAGCAGGTTCCACGGGAATCCCGTGAAGATCCACGACCGGATCCACTCCAGGATCACCCACCATGCCGCCAGCGTGAACATCGCCAGGATCTCGTCGCGCACGGCGAAGCGCGGATACGCCGCGACCGCCGCCGCGCCGCGCACACGTACCTCCGGCGGGACCAGCAGGCTCCGGCACACGACCGGGATCAGCATCGCCCAGAACGCGATGAAGATGCCCAGCACCGCGCCGAAGACGAACGGGATCGCGATGTTGATCTCCCGCAGGAAAAACGTGCTAGTCAGGCTCCAGAAGTATCCCCAGACCATGCCGTAGGAGAACGCGCGGCGTTTCGATACGTCGGCGCACAGCCACAGCAGAGGCGCGATGCAGACCCATGCCGCGGGCTGGAACCCGACGCCGGGAAACGCCGTGGTCAGCGCCATGCCGGTCAGCGCCAGCACCAGCAGATCGCGTACCGTGCGTTTCCAGGAAACGCGGAACGCCAGTTCCTCCGGCGTCGCCCTGTCGGCCCGGAAAGGGCGTAAAAATATCGAAAAACGGCTTTCTTTCATGAAAAATCGCCTTTTGTTTAAAGTTCGTGTGGAAAAAAACAGGTTTACAATGTAATTTATATCATGTTTGTTGAAATTAAAAATCGCTTTTGTGATTTTGGACGAAAAAAATGCAGACAGCAAAAGAATGTTATTTCGACCATCTGGTCATAGGAAGCGGTCTTGCGGGGCTTTCCACGGCCCTCATGCTCGCGGAACATCACGCCGGATCCATTGGCATCATAACGAAAAGCTCCATCGACGACTGCAACTCGAAAATGGCGCAGGGCGGCATCGCCTGTGTGACCGATGTCGGCGACACCTTCGAGGAACACCTCGCCGATACGCTGGAAGCCGGGGCGAACCTGTGCAGCCCGCAGGCCGTCATGGACATCGTCCGGCGCGGTCCGGAACGCATCAAGTGGCTCATCAACGACATCGGCACGCATTTCACCACGCGCGAGGAAATGGGCAAGGCCCCTGCCGAGGACGGACACAGCGATTTCGACCTCGGACGCGAGGGCGGCCACCACAAGCGCCGCATCCTCCACGCCGGCGACATCACGGGCGAGGAGGTGGAACGCTCCCTCATCGCCGCCTGCCGCGCCAACCCGGACATCCACGTGCTCGAATACCACGTGGCGATCGACCTGATCAGCACCTGGCACATGGGCTGGATGGGCGAAAACCGCTGCATCGGCGCGTATGCGCTGGACAGCCGCGAGAACGCCGTCGTCGCGATCACCGCCCTCTCCACCACGCTCGCCACCGGCGGATGCGGCAAGGTCTACCTCTACACCAGCAACCCGGACGTCGCCTGCGGCGCGGGCGTCGCCATGGGCTACCGTGCGTTCGCCCAGATCGCGAACATGGAGTTCTACCAGTTCCACCCGACCATCCTCTTCCACCCGAAAGTGAAGTCGTTCCTCATTAGCGAGGCGCTCCGCGGCGAGGGCGGCGTGCTGAAGATCTCCCGCGACGGCGGCGAGCCGGTCGAGTTCATGCAGGACTACCACCCGATGAAGAGCCTGGCGCCCCGCGACGTCGTGGCGCGTGCCATCGACAACGAGCTGAAACGGTCCGGCCAGACCTGCGCCTGGCTCGATATGCGGCACCACGACCGCGAGTTCCTGCAGCGCCGTTTCCCGAACATCTTCGCAAAGTGCCTGGAGGCGAACGTCGACATGTCGCGCGACCTCATTCCCGTGGTTCCGGCGGCGCATTTCAGCTGTGGCGGCGTGAAGACGGACGTGAACGGCTACACGGGCATCCCCGGGCTGTATGCCGTCGGCGAGACCGCCTGCACCGGCCTCCACGGCGCGAACCGTCTGGCCAGCAACAGCCTCCTCGAAGCGCTCGTGGTCCCCGCGAACGCCGCCGAGCACATCATGGCCAACCTCGACAGCCTCCGCAAGGGTCTCGACAACCGCAAGGCGCCCCCGTGGTCCAGCGGCGATGCCACCTCCTCCGACGAACAGGTCGTGATCACCCACAACTGGGAGGAGATCCGCAGGTTCATGTGGGACTACGTCGGCATCTACCGCACCAACAAGCGCCTCGAACGCGCCAAGACCCGTATCGTGAACATCCGCCATGAGATCGACAAGTACTACTGGGATTTCCACCTCACGAAAGACCTGATCGAACTCCGCAACCTCGCCACCGTCGCCGAACTTATCATCGACTCCGCCATGAGCCGCAAGGAAAGCCGCGGCCTGCACTTCAACGCCGACTACCCGGACCGCGACCCGTCCCTCGACGGCGTCGACACGATCCTCCAGAAACACTTTTCCCCGATCTCCCGGTAATACCCCCGCATGTCAAAGTTCTTGAAAAATAAGATAGACCCCTACATCATCGACGTCATCGCCCGCCTCCGTTCCGCAGGATTCGAGACCTACCTCGTCGGCGGCGCCGTCCGCGACATCCTGCTCGACCGCGTCCCGAAGGACTACGACGTCTCCACCGCCGCCACGCCCGAGGAGGTCCGCCGCGTCTTTCGCGACCGCCACACGCTCATCATCGGCAAGCGGTTTCGCCTGGTCCACCTCATCCGCGGACGCGACATCACCGAAATCAGCACGTTCCGCAAGCGCCCCGAGCAGGAAGACCAGACCGACCGCCCGAAACGCTGCGAGAACGCCCCGGAGAACATGATCTTCCACGACAACGCGTTCGGCACTTCGCGCGACGACGCGTTCCGGCGCGACTTCACCGTGAACGCCATCTTCTACGACCCGATCGACGACAAGCTGGTCGACCATACCGGGCTCGGCGTGAGCGATCTCCGCGACGGGATCGTCCGCACCATCGGTGACCCCGCCCTGCGTTTTGAGGAAGACCCGGTCCGCGTGCTCCGCGCGATCAAGCTGGTCGGCCAGTACGGGTTCACGATGGAGCCGGAGACGGGCAAAGCCGTGCGCGCCTCGATCGAGCTGATCCTCCACGCTTCGCCGTCGCGCCTCTCGCTCGAACTTGAGAAGATCCTCCGCAACTCCTACACGGGCGAGATCCTGAAGGCGTTCCACGACTACGGGTTCCTGCACTACTATCTCCCCGAACTCGACGCCGTCTTCGAGACGCCGCAGATGGACTACGCGCTGAAGCTGCTGGCGCTCCGCGGCGAACGCATCCGCTCCGGCATCTTCCGCGCCAGCCTCTCCACCGCGGTCGCCATGGTGGCACTGCCGTTCGCCGAGGCTGAGATCGGGCAGAATGAACCGGGCGGACTCTGGGACTACTATCTGGGCGTCGAAAGCGATCTCCGCCACATCATCCTGCGGCTGTTCCACCCGCTCGTCCTGACCCATCGCACCTCGTCCGACGCCGTCAACAACCTCCTCATGCAGCTCCGGTTCAAAACGCACCGCCGGCTGCATTCCTGCGCCGACCGCAAAGGCTATCCCGGTGCGCGCGAGTTTGCCATCATCCAGAACATGATCGCCTGGCATATCCCCGATTTCGAGGACAGCTGCCCGCTTCCGGTCCGTTCCTCCGGCGCGCCGAACAAGAAACGCCGCCGTGGGCATCGCGGAGGGCGTCGCGGCGGGAACGGCAATGCAGATCAGGGGCAGGACGCGCAGACCGTGCATGCCGCCGCACAGGCGGCAGAATCCGCTGAACCCGCTACCGAACCAGAAAGGGACCCCCGCGTATGAAACACACTTTCCTGTCAACCGTACTTGCCGGGTTCGTCCTGACGTCCGCCGCAGTCCTTTCCGCCGCGGAAGTCGGCGGCATCGTGACCCCGGCCAATGACCTTGGCAAGCTCTCCCTCGTGACCGGGACCATCCCGAAAACGGCGAACTCGCTCCAGGTCTTCCTGTTCTTCGATCCCGCGCTGCCCGGAGCGAAGGATGTCCTGCGCATGGTCGACTCCATTTACGAACAGTCGCTGGAACATAAGACAAAACCCGCCTCGTTCTACGCGATCTCCCGCATGGGGAAGGCGCGCACCGCCGCGCTGGAGCTTTCGAAGTTCCGCATGCCCGTCTACGGCGACGACAAGGGCGACGTCTACCCGGAATTCGCCGGGACCGAGGTCATCGTCCCGTTCGTCATCGTGGCGGACGACGGCAAGATCGTGTGGAAGGGTGTGCCGCAAGAGCTTGAGAACGTGATCCGGGACATCCAGACCGGCAAGTTCAGCTTCGATTCGCAGCTGAAGCTGGAGATCCTGCACAAGGACCTCCAGAACGCGATCCAGACCGGGCTTTCCTCCGTCATCCTCTCCAATGCCGACAAGATCCTCGCGCTCCGGCCCGACGACCAGATCGCGATCCAGGCCAAGCTGTTCGTGTTCGAGAGTACGGGCCGCGTCCGGGAGAACCTCGCCGCCGTACAGTCCATCGCCTCGAAGGTGAAAGACAACGTGGACGTGCGCCTGCTCCTGCTCGGCTACTACGAACGCACCGGCGAAATGGACAAGTTCTCCGCCGGGCTCAAGGATGCGTTCAAGGATTTCGCCGCCTCCCCGACCGCACTGTCCCGCCTGCTCGCCTACGCCTTCGAACAGGCTCCGTTCGGCTGGGTCCCGGTGCAGGATGTCGTGTCCGCCGCCGCAGCCGTGAAAAAGGCTTTTGCCGGGACGGGCGGTTCCAGCGAGGCGTTCTCCTGCGAGTTCTCCGCGCGTGCAGCCTATCTCGCGCTGGATATCGATACGGCCATCGCCGACCAGACGCGCGCCGTGTCGCTTTTTGCCGGGACGGAATTTCTTGCCGAGGCGAAACAGACCCTTGCCTTCTACCAGGCCGTGAAGGCGATGAAGAAGACGAAGGGAACCCCTTGACCGTGGTATGACGAAGTTCGTCCTTTTCTCCGATCTCCACGAACACGCGGTCTTCTCGCCGCGCGCCCTGCTTGACAAACGTTTTTTCGGTCTGATCAACTCCACGTTCTGCCGGCACGGCGGCTACCGCATGGATCGTATCGACGCCGCGGTCCGCACGATCCTGGATACTTTGCGTCCCGATCTTGTGATCTTCCCCGGGGATGTCGTGAGCACGTCCGATCCGCGCGAATTCGAGGCGGCATTGAAGCAGCTCCGGTCGCTGATCGATTCCGGCCTGCCGATCCTTTTTTCACCCGGCAACCACGACCGGTATGTGCGCGACCGTGCCTGCTGCGAGGCGTTCGAACAGTTCCGCTCAGAACTCACGAGGGCTTGTCCGATGACGCTCCCCGGCGTCTACGAGACGTCCGATCTGCGATTCGCCGTGGTCGATTGCGCCCGCCCGTTCAATCCCGTGCTGTCCTGCGGCAGGATGACGCCGGAGACGGCGGATTTCCTGGAACGCGAGGCGGCAAAGGATGACCCGCGGCCGCTGGTCTGCGTGGGGCACTTCCCGTTGCAGGGAAACGGGAAGTGGAAGGCGTTCCGGCACCGTCTGATCGGCGGTGAACGCGCCGAAGCGCTGCTGAACGCCGGGAAGATCGCACTTTCTCTGGCCGGGCATATCCATGAGCCGTTCCAGCATCTTGACACGCGCGGTTACGGCGAACTTGTGGTCGGCTCACTCACGAAATACGACATTCTGCGGGAGATCACGTTCGACAGCAGCGTCTTCACCGTGCGCGACCTGACCTCGGATGGTCGGCCGCGAAATTGATTCTCTCCCTCGTTTCCGAGCGCAAGCCGGAAACTACTTCAGTGGAGGCATTTGCCTCCCAGCACGCTTCGCGTGTTGCGTTCCCAGAAGACGCCGTCCTCATAGCCCTGGATCGTCTTGTCTGTATCCGCTCGATGGAGGCGTTCGAGCGCGAGACAGCAGTAGTCGAAATCCTGTTCGATGGCGGTGAATGTGCGGCCGAGCTTTTTCGCCGTGACCGCGGTCGTGCCGCTGCCGGAGAACGGGTCGAATACGAGGTCGCCGGGGTCAGTCGAGGCGAGGATGAGTTTCGCGATCAGCTTTTCGGGTTTCTGCGCCGGGTGGTCGGTGTTTTCCGGCATGGACCAGAACGGCACCGAGATGTCGTCCCAGAAATTCGAGGCGCCGGTGAGGCGGAATTTCCCGCCGTCCTCCTCGGACCAGTCTTTCGGTTGGCCGTTCTCGCGGTACGGCGCGATTACCTTGCGTTTCATGCGTACGGCGTCCGCGTGGAAGACTGCGGCGTCCTCCGGCGGCGCGACGGCGTACCAGATATCCTCGCAGGCGTTTTTCCAGTTCGATCCCGAGGCGCGCCCCTTCTCGCGCTGCCAGGTGATGCGGTTCCGCACGATGAAGTGCTGCCGCAGGATCTCGAAGCATGCCGCGGTGCATCTCCAGTCGCAGCACAGATACACCGCGCCGCCGGGCCGGACCAAGTGCTTCACGAGCGGCATCCAGCTCGCCAGATAGTCGCGGTAGGCATCCTCGGAACGGCTCCGGAAGGTCGACTGGTTGTAGGTCTTCGTGAGGTTGTAGGGCGGGTCGAGCAGTGCCATCGCGGCGAACCCGTCCGGCAGATGCGGCATGATCGCCGTGCAGTCGCCCCGAAACACGCGGTTCGTGGCATCATCCCGAGACAACGCGGCATCTGGCGCGGGCGAGATTTCCCGCGCCAGAACCTTTTTCCGGGCGTCGTCGAGCACGATCGTGCGGTTGTTTTTCGCGCGGACTTTCCCCGCCATAGTCAGACACCCGTCAGAACTTGAACGGCGTTTCCTTCACGAAGAAGCGGAAGTCCTTGATGCGGCCGTTGGAGTTGCGGTCGGTGCGCGGCAGGATGCGGAATCCGCCGACGGTCTGCGATTCGCCCATGTCGATCACGACCGTGTGCGGCAGCGGTTTCTGCCCGGTGCTCCATTCGGAGTGCCAGAACGTGGATTCCTGCTGGTCGATCAGGTTTTCCGCGCTGTTGTTCTCCTTGTCGGTCTCCTCGCTGTCGGCGTAGACGATGGACCACTTGATGCGGCTTAGGTCCTTGCCGTTTGCATCGGTCGCGATGAGCTCGGCGGCGGATGTCATGGTCGTGCTGCCGCCCTGTTCGCTGAGCGCTTCGAGGCAGAGGTAGCGGCCCGTGACTGGCTTGTCGAACTTGACGGCCTGCCAGCCTGCGGCGTTCGGGAGCGTGCCCCTGATCACGGGCGTCTCACCGGAGAGGTCGAGGTTCTGGCCGGGCTTGCGGTGCTTCAGCGAGAGGTCGGACTGGATCTGGTCGAGCACGGGTTCCTTCACGCCGCGGAATTCGGGCGTGTCCGTGGGCATAGTGTCGAGGATGATGACCTCGTTGTCGCCCTTCTTCAGCCAGCAGCCGGGCAGGAACAGGGTCTGCTGCGGCCCGATCTTCCAGTAGCGGCCCAGGTTGTGGCCGTTTACCCAGACCATGCCCTTGCCGAACTTCGACATGTCGAGGAACGTGTCGCCGGCGGCGTCGAGCTTGATCGAGGTCTTGTAGAGCACGGGGCCTTCGCCCGAAGCGGATTTCCCGGCGGCGGACTTCATGAACCCGTAGTCGAAGGGGATGCGGAAGACCTGCCAGCCGCGCAGTGCGGTCGCCTTGCCGTCCGAGCCGATCACATCCACGGACTTCGTGATGCCCTTGCGGTCGATGATCGCCTCGCCGTAGTTCACGCGGCCGTTGTTGTCCACCAGGATGTCGAGCTGTACGGCTTTGTCGAATTCGGGCAGATGCACGGTGTTCTGGTTCAGGCGGCGGTCGAGGATGGTCTTCAGCGGCTTGCCGTCAAGGAAGAACTGCGCGATGTCGTGAAGCTCGGTCAGCTTCAGCTGCCGCCCGGACGCGGACGCCGGGAGCGTGGTGCGGTACAGGATCATGCCGTAGCCGAGGTCGAACTCCTCCATCGGCTTGATGTTGTCGGATTCGACGGCTTTCGGCAGGCTGGCGAAGAGCGGCACGCCCTTGCCCGCGTTCTGCGCCGGGATCTCGGTGAGCGGGATCTGCGCCGGGACCTCGGCGAGAGTCTCGCCGTCGTTCAGGTAGTTCTTCAGCAGGTCGCGCACGGCGAAGAACTTGTCGGTTGTCCAGCCCGCCTCGGTGATCGGCGCGTTGTAGTCGTAGGACGCCACCATGGACGAGTACGGCGGCGCATTGGCTCCGCCCCACTGCCCGAACGTGGTCCCGCCATGCGCCATGTACAGGCTGAACGAGATGTTGCGGTCCAGCATGTCCTTCAGGCTGCCAATGAACGTTTCCACGCCGCGCGTCTCATGCGGCTTGCCCCAGTGGTCGAACCAGCCGGTCCAGTATTCGCTGCACATGAGCGGGTTGTTCGGGAACTGACGTTTCAGGTTGCGGAACTCGTTGTCGACGTTGGAGCCTGCGCCGAAATTGATGCACGGGACCACGCCGTCGACCTTGTAGTTGTTGAAGTTGGAGCCCCAGTCGCAGCGCATGAGCGTGACCTTGTCGAACCCGGCGTCGCGGAGCGTGTCGCGGATGCCCTCCATGTAGCTGCCGTCGTTTCCGAAGCACGCGTATTCATTCTCCACCTGGACCAGGATGATCGGGCCGCCGTTCTGGATCTGGTACGGCGCGAGGCGCTTGCCGACCTCGGTCAGCCATTCCTTCGTCTGCTCCTTGAAGAGCTCGTCCTTGAACGTGCGGATCTTCAGGTCGTCCTTCTTCAGCAGCCACCAGGGCAGGCCGCCCATTTCCCACTCGGCGCATGAGTACGGGCCGGGCCGCAGGATGCAGTACATACCGTTCTCCTGGATCAGCTTCACGAACTCGACGATGTCCTTTTCGCCACTGAAGTCGAACTTATCCTTCTCCATCTCGTGGTAGTTCCAGAAGAGATAGATGCAGATCGTGTTCATCCCGAGCGCCTTCGTCATCTTGATGCGGTGGTCCCAGTACTCGCGCGGGATGCGCGAATAGTGCAGTTCGCCCGCCCGGACCAGGAACGGCTTCCCGTCCAGCAGGAATGCTTTGTCGCCCGCTTCGAATTGGTGCGGCCCGGGCGTCGCGGCGCAGGCGGTGAGGAACGGTGCGGCCATTCCGGCGCAGCAGAAAAGAGTCTTCAACATGGTCTTCAGCTTCATGGTTGTGGGGTTCCTGTCGGGGTGGGGTGGTGGATCATGCGCTCCGGCGAGATTGAGCTTGCGGAAGCTGCTCGTTCGGGCGCGTATGCGTTTCTACAGCTAATATACACGTCCGGAACGCGTTTTCAACTGCGATTCCGCCGAAAAATCGGGAAAAAGCGGCATCCGCGTCCGGGGTTGTTATTGGAAATCCTTCAGACCGAGGAACGCCGCGGGCGATAGGACCGGGATGCTGTTCTGCGGGAAGTCTTTGGCGTTGCGCGTGATGATATAGTCTGTGGCACAGGAGACTGCGGAAAAGAACTGGATGGAATCTTCGAAATCCGGCAGTTTCGCCGCGATCGCCCGGCCGATGATGTCCTGCGTCAACGGGAATACAGAGAAATTCACGTTCATCACCTCGACGGTCCTCTGCGCCGCCTCTTTTCCGGCGTATTTGCGCACGATATAGAAAATGTTGTTGAAACTGATCGCGGAAATGACCGCTTCCAGTCGTCCGCATTCCGCCAGCCGCCACAGTTTGGATGACGATTCGCAGAAGGGCTTCCGGTCCAGCAGGACATCCAACAGAATATTGGTATCAAGAAATATCTTCATCACTTGACCCCGTATTTCTCGCTGAATATTTCTTCCATTTCCTTTTTGTAGTCCCAATCCGCGGGGACTTTGACAATCCCGATCAGAGACTCGGTCAGAGGACCCGCCGGAATCTCTTTCTGTTTGTTTTTCTGCCTGTTTCTGGAAAGGATGAACGAGGAGAACATCTGTGTGATGCTGGTGTTGTCCTCCTTTGCCATCTCGCGTGCGAGTTCGATCACTTCTTTTGTCGGACGCAGGGTCAGTTTAGCCGTTTCCATAAATCACCTCATGACGTATCGTTTCTTAAATACTATACGTCATCACGTGAAAAAGTCAAGCCGAATCAAGAAAAAAGAGAGAAAAGGATGGAATCGAGAGCCGGAGTCCTGATTGTCAGACGGTCAGGTTCGGGGAATCTATTATAAATCACCAGACCAGCCGATAGATGGCGTTCGCCAGAAGGACCAGGATTGACACCACTATCCCCAGGATATAAAACCACGATGGAAAGCTGAACGGTTCTGACACGTTTGTTTTGTTCGCGCAGGTCGTGAAGAACGCGGCGATGTAGAAGACGAGCAGAAGCCCGGCTCCGGCGAGGATCGATGCGGGTCCCAGGAGAGGATAGACCGTTTCCACATACCTGTCAAGCGGCGTCAGGTCGATTGCCGTTGCCGAAAGACCTATGATGAAGAAAAGGTGGATTTCGACAGAAGACAGTAAAACAAAGCTTTTGTGATAAGCAAGCAGAAACCAGCAATACCGGGCGGCATAGAGCCAAAGCGCGAGCAGAAGCGTCGCGTGGCACAGGCGTTCGTAGAACCGTCCCTTCAGCACGAACAGGAACAGCACGGCGAACACCGGAACGGCGAGCGCGGGAATCAGCAGAAGCAGGCGGTTCATGCCTTCCGAGGCACGTTTCACCCGGTCCGGGATGATGAACTGGCATGTGGCGATGCTTTCGACGAGTAACGCTCCTGCAAGGAAGGCAAGCGCTGCCAATGCGATCAGTGTGTTGTTCATCTCATCCCCTCGAAAGTATCCCCGCCTCGGTTCAGGCGGTCAGGGCTTCTGCTTGCCTTTGTACTCTTCGTACTGGTTGCCGTATTTGGAAATCAGGAGCATGCCGTCACTGCGGACTGCATACCGGTAATTCGCGATATGGCTGTCTTCCCTGTCCTCCATCAGGATAAACGGTTCGTCGCTGGCGTGTCTGCCCGCACCGTGGTAGATATAGTGGTCCAGGCCGTATTTCGCCGCGGGCGCCGGTTTTTCAGGGAGCTCCACCGGGAATGCGCCGTCATTGAGCACGGCGTACTCGAAGCAGATGACATGGTAGTTATGGAGACTGTCGCGGCATGCGCTGCGCGCAAATTCCTCGGCCGGGCGTCCGCCGCCCATCGGGATGGAGAAAAGCGCCGCCGCGCCGAGTGCGGGAAGCAGTTTCAGCACGTTGCGCTGCCAGTGGCGTTCCTGCTGCTGCATCAGGAAAAGCAGGATGCCGACGGCCACCACGAGCGTGACCTGGAACGGGATGCGGATCAGGACCGCCTTGTTCATGACCAGGTACTCCTGCCAGCGGTAGAACGTTTCGACATCGGAGAAGCTGCCCTTGTGGGCGTTGAGCTGCTTCAGCACCAGCCCGGAGTTCATGACGAACAGGAAGATGAGCGACAGGAAAAGCAGGATATAGGGATACGAATAGATCGTCTTGAAGAGCAGCTTGAGGTTGTCGCGGATCCCGGAAACGGAGAAATTGAGGATATGAAAATGGCGGTGATGATGGTGGTGGTGATGATGGTGCTTGTGCTCGCCGTGCTTGTGTTCGCCGTGCTTATGCTTGTATTCGTCAGGATTTGTGAAGGCCAGATTGTCATTCCTGCCTTCGGTCGCGGCGGCGGACGCGGTTTCAGAAGCAGGAGCCGCGAGGTTCGCCTGCGCGGTTTCGGCTGGTTTCGTTTCTTCCGGCTGGCTGGGGATTTGAGACATGGTGATGACTCCTGAGTGTCAGGGCGTTCCGCGGAAAGATCATCCAATGGACCGTTATCCGCTTCGCAGTTGTTTGAAACTTCTTGAAAATATAATATAAGATGAAAAACGCTTTTTACAAGAACAATGCCTGAAAAATCGGCCTTTTTTGACCTCTTCCGCGGATTCTGGCATAAAACTCCGTTTTCTCTCTTTTGATCCGGGGCATTGGGCGTTTCCCGGCTCAAGGCATCCTCGTCCCGACACGATCAAGCGACGCTCCCGCATGGAGATCGAACGCCTCCCCGGACGAGACCTGCCGTCTGCTTGCCCCTACGGCTGCGGCGCCCTGGCGGGCACTGTAAACGATCCGCAGGAAAGCCAGTCGGTGACGGACGAGTCGGCATAGACGCCCTGGACCGCCCATGCATGCCTGCCGGAGGAAAGCCCGGAGACAGTGAAAGAGGATTTCTGTTCGGCCAGATCGTATGCCTTTTCATCCACGCGGAGTTTATACCGGATGATCCCGGTGTCGGCTGTGGCAGGGGTGAAACTGAACTTCGCGGCCCCATTTCCGCGATCGATCCCGACCTTCGGATCGCGCACATTGCCGATCGTGTACGTCTTCGATTCGGTGGTCCCGCTGGAATCGACGACTTTCCATTGAAGCACGGAGTTGGCGGGGATCTTGAACTGGCGGGAAACGGTCCTGCTTTCCTCGCCCCAGTCCCTGTCGCCGTCCGATTTCCATTCGCCGGATTCGCCGTACCGGTAAAGCAGTTTATCCACGGAGTTGATCGTGACCGCCTTCGTGTTGTTGTAATTGGGGACCTTTTGGACCGTGAACGTGCCGGAAAAAGAATAAGTCGAATCGGAAAGCTTCAATTTGGATGAAAGATCCGTGACCGCGATCGGCGCGTCCAGCACGTCGATGATGCGGTCGCCGTCGGAATCCCGCCAGCCGACCATTTCCAGGGATTGCGGCGAGGTGACGTGCCGTTCGAATGCCGTCGAGATCGAACTGTTCATCAGGCTGGGTACGATGCTGTTCCGGTTCGGGTTGCCGTCCGGGGCGTTCGTGTTCTGCACGCCGTAATACCCGACGCGTTCGTTGTAGTTGCCTTGCCCCGGATACTCGTCGGCCGCGCCGAAAATATGCGCCATTTCGTGCGCGAACGACTGGGAGGAATACCAGTCGTAGGGTTTGGAATACGCCGTCAGGATGTAGGTGTCGGAAACGCCCTCGTACTGCCGCCCCAGCGTGTAGGACCGGTAATTGTCCGAAAAATAGTGGTCGCGGTCGTTGTCGGCCTTCACGACGAAGATGTTGAACGCGAAATCGGCGTTGTGCTTCACGATCGTGTCGGCGGTGTACTGGTACAGCATCCGGGTCTTGTCGCCGGAATACCCCTGCGCGTTCAGGAATTCGCCGATCCACAACCGGTCGTCGCGGTACGCGCCGTGCGTGATCGGCTCGTAGGAGGTCTGGAACGGCGTGTTCGCGTACTCCAGGTCGACCGTGAAATGCAGCTCGCCGATGTAGTTCTTCCGTTTCCACATCTCCTCCCACCATGCGCAGGCTTTTCTGACGTGGCCGACCACCTTCGCGATCTCATCCCTGGTCCAGGTCTCGGATTTTACGTCGATTTTGCCGTTGCTTTCGAAAAGCACGAGGTTGACGTGGATTTCGCCCGCCATGAATGCCGAGGTGTCGTATTGCCCCGCTCCGAACGGCCGTTTCAGCTTGGTTTCCTGGCTCGCTGCCGCACCTGCCCCGGGCGGGAAACCGCCGAATCCGCCCTGCGGACCAAAGCCCCCTTGCGGACCGCCGAATCCGCCCTGTGCGCCGGGCATTCCGGCAGGACGCTGACCGCCCTGCTGCCCGCCGCCGAATCCGCCCTGCCGCCTTTGTTGTCCGCCGGCTTCATTCTGCCGTGCGCCGAAACCTCGCTGCACGCCCCGGAAGCCGCCTTGCTGCGCGCCCTGCTGCCCGCCGAAGCCGCCCTGTGCAAACAGGACGCCCCAGCCGAACATCACTGCGGCACACAAAGCTATTTGAACTGGTTTCATGGTACGGACTCTCACCGGACTGTTGACCTTTCGTCAAGACAATACGACTGCTATATCGGAGCGCCAGTTGCGTCCTCAGATCAGGGTGGCGAGGTCGGTGAACTCGTAGTCGTGCGCGGCGGCAACGTTTTTGTTCGTGAGCTTGCCGAGATAGCAGTTGACGCCGGAGGAAACGGCCTTGCTCTGTCTGCAGGCTTCTTCCAGCCCGTTTTTCGCGATTTGCAGGCCGTAGCGCAGGGTGGCGTTCGTGAGCGCGATCGTGCTTGTCCGCGGCACGGCGCCGGGCATGTTGCCCACGCAGTAATGTACCACGCCTTCCTCGATGTACACAGGGTCGTCGTGCGTGGTCACGCGGGAGGATTCGCCGCAGCCGCCCTGGTCGATCGCCACGTCCACGAACACTGCGCCGTCCTTCATCTCGGGCAGGTAGCGTTTCTTGAAGAGTTTGGGTGTGGAGCCGCCGGGGATCAGCACGGAGCCGATCACCAGGTCGGCGTCCTTCAGCACGCGTTCGATGTTGCTGTCCGAGCTCACCAGCGTCTGGATGTGCGCGCCGAACATGTTGTCGAGCTCTTCCAGGCGCTTCAGGTTGATGTCCAGAATCGTCACATTCGCGCCCATGCCCACGGCGATCTTGCAGGCGTTCATGCCCACCGTGCCGCCGCCGAGAATCACCACGTTGGCCTTCGGCGTGCCGGGGACGCCCGCCAGCAGGATGCCTTCGCCGCCGAATCTCTTCTCCAGGTACTTCGCGCCTTCCTGAATGGAGAGGCGGCCCGCGATCTGGGACATCGGGGCGAGGCAGGGCAGGGAGCGGTCGGCCTCCTGGATCGTCTCGTACGCGACGGCTTTGACCTTTCCCGCCAGCAGCGCGTCGGTCTGTTCCTTATCGGCGGCGAGGTGCAGATAGGTATAAAGGATCAGCCCCTCGTGGAACAGCTTATACTCGCTGGGGAGCGGTTCCTTGACTTTGATCATCATGTCGACCAGATGCCACACATCGGCTGCGTTGTCGATCAGGCTCGCCCCGGCGTCCACGTATTCGTTGTCGGAGAACCCGGAGCCGACACCGGCACCTCTCTCCATGTAGACGTGATGCCCGGCGGCGACATAATCCCGGACATTGTCCGGCGTGAGCCCGACGCGAAATTCATTGTTTTTGATCTCTTTGACGCATCCGATTTTCATGGCCGGTGTTCATCCTTTCGTTTTTGTCCCCGAAAAAAGGGGGTTCCTTCAATTTGTTTTTCAGGAGGAAATATGTTTGTTATCGGGAAAGGACCGCCGCATGCGAGCCTTTCTTCCCTATACAATAATAGCCGGATCGCATTTTTCAAGCCTGCGACCGTCAAAACAAACTGTTTTTTTAGGCAGTCATCGTCTGTTCCATCAGCCCGTTATGCTTTTGCGCATCCTGATACAGTCGAACGAGCCGCTTTTGACCACGACACCGTCCACAGCCGCATAACCGAGCTTTTCATAGAACGGGACCATGACGATCCGGCTGTCTATCACGACCTCACGAAAGCCGAGTTCCCCGATCCAGTGTTCCGCCGCCTCCACGACCCACCGTCCAAGTCCCTGCCCGCGGTATTCGGGAAGGACGACCACGCGGCCCAGCACCACGCTTTCCGCGCTGACCTCATAGAAGCGGCAGGTCGCCACGGGATAACCGTCATCCAGCAGGACGATATACCTTGTGCCATCGCCGTCGTGTTCGTCGAATTCCTCGTGCAGCGGGATATGGTGCTGTCGATTCATGCCCTGGATCCGGACGGAATACGCGCCGGCGCGTTGCCATTCGGATTCGGCCCGGAGGACTTCGATCGTCGAGTTTGAATTGCATTTCATATACGGGAACCTCGGAGGGGTGAAGGTACTCTTTTATGTTGAGCGGGAAGGGGGGATTCAGGCACCGGACGGGTCTTCACGGGGGATCGCCGCACCTCCGGTGAGGTCGCGGACGGCCCCGGAAAAAGCGGCGAAGTTCGCGCTCGGGATCACGCCGGAGACCATCACGCCCTCGGCGAACTCCTCGCCGGTGATCTCCACGGCGAATTCCGGGAACCGGCGGCGCACGTTTTCGTAATGGAGATACGACAGCGCGAGCGTGAACCGGGTGAGGGGGATAAGCTCGGTCGTGGGCGGGTCGGCGAGTGCCAGCTGAGCGCTCTCGGTATAGGCTCGGACCAGTCCCCCCGTTCCGAGTTTGATCCCCCCGAACCAGCGTGTCACCGTGAGCAGCACGTTCGTGATTCCGCTGCCTTTCAGCACCTCAAGCACCGGCCGTCCGGACGTCCCGGATGGTTCCCCGTCATCCGAGCAGCTCATCACGCCGCCCTGCGGTCCGCAGACGAAGGCATAGACGACGTGGTTGCAGCCAGCGTAGATGCGTTTGCGTTCGCGCCAAAGATCCCGTGCCGCCTCCGCCGAGGCGACCGGAGTGGCTTCGGCGAGGAAACGCGATTTTCGCACTACCAGTTCAGCGCGTGTGCCATGACGCAGAATCAGCATGTTTGTTTCACCTTGCGAAGCCCCTCCTGGAAAAGCAAATATGGCGGAAAGGAGCGGTTTTCCCGATTTGCCAAAAGATTCTTAATAGATTGGAAAGCAGCGCCTTGCGGCATGATATCCTGTCCTTGAAAACCGGGAGGAAAGGAGCCGGAAACGAATCTTTTTGGAAAAAACGGAAAGGTTTTCGCGGTTGTATGTCAGCCGTCAGGCAGCGAGTTGATCAACATGACCGTCCCTTGGAACTGCCAGACACAATACAATATCACCGGAAAACGGTTTTTCAAGGATGAAACCATGCTGAAAAAGAAAAAAGCCTGTCCGCCAAATGCTTCCGTTGTTCAGTCCGAAAAACCGGATAAAAAACCGGCATCCCAGTGATCGGGACTTGTTTTTTTTCCATTGTGATATAAATTATGAAAAGCGATCGTTTCATCCAGCCTTTTTTCCCTTGCGACAGGAACCGACTGATGCCGAACACTGCCCCGCCAGGCATTGCGACGAACGAAACAAAATCTCAAATTCGAGGAGATCAATACATGAAAGAAAACTTTGGACACGGTAAGTGTTCCGGTCGTTTCCGCATGCGCCTGATCGTGCAACTGGCGGTCATGGCATTGGCATGGCTGCTGCTGTCCTCATGTTCCATGTTCAGCAGTCGCGTGGTCACGGTCGAAACCGCATCGGCGTCGGAGAAGAATCAATACTACCACGAAGATTCTTTTTCACGGGAAGGGCTTTCCTTCGAATCCGAAAATTTCCTGCGGGGCAACATGGAGCAGGACGACTTCTCCAAAGATCCCCAGGAGACACTGCACAAGCTCAATGATTATTACGAGATCTCCGAAGATCCGAAATTCCTGCGGATTGCCGCCGATTTCTGCAACAGCATCGCCGCAAAGAAGAAAGACGAGGAAACGGCGATCCGCTGCCAGCTTTCGGCGCTTTATTATTCCTGCAAGGCATTTTTCATCCTGCTGGACATGGATGTTTCGTCTTATGATTTTTCCGCTTTCCGGTTGATGCAGATATACAACGACTCCTGCCACGGGATTTTCAGATATCTGAAGTCGCATGAGCTTTTGAAGAACGACTCCTTCGGGCTGTCCGATCTGGAAGGCAGGCGTTTCTTCTTCGAAGAGCCGCACTATCGTCTTTCCGTCCCCGTCGAATCCGTCGAGGAGTTCACGCCCTGTTCCGATTATATCGTCAAAGCGCTGATGCAGAAAAACCGGCAAACCGGCCTCGGGATTCCTCTGGTCGGACGGGTCGTGCCGCAGCAGTTCCATGAGTCTCTGAAAACCCCGAAGGGGATGACGATCCCGGTCACATTGACCGTGGAACTCGCGGAAACCAACTCGCACAACCTGAAAGTGAGACTGAATTATCTGGATACATCGCTGCAGGAGACGGTACCGATGGAACTGGATTCGATGTCGGCCGACAACTGGCCGCTGGCGTTGGACTTCTCCACTCCGCTCGCCTGTTTCCTGAACGATCTGCCCGACCTGAATCTGCTCTCCGTCATGCTGGAGTCCGACAGTCAGGAGGACAACTCCGGGCTGTATCTGATCGAACCGTACCAGCCGGGCAAGATCCCCGTGGTCTTCATTCATGGGTTGATGTCCAGTCCCGACACATGGGTACAGATGATCAATTCGCTGAAGAATGATCCGATGATCCGGAAACGTTATCAGTTCTGGTTCTACTCCTATTCCAGCGGTGTGCCGGTCCTGGCATCCGCCGGCAATCTGCGAAAGGCGCTGCTGGCGGCGCGGGAAGAACTCGCCACCACGCCGGAAACACGTGCAAATTTTGACCGGATGGTCCTGGTCGGACACAGCATGGGCGGTCTTGTCACCCGCACGCTGCTTCAGGACGATCCGCACTACATCCTGGAACAGGTGACGCAACGCACGTGGGACGAGCTTTGCTCCGAACTGTCGCCTGAAGAACTGGAACTGGCGGAGGATTATGCCGTTCTTCCGGCGCTGCCTTTTGTCCACCGTGCGGTCTTCATGGCAGTGCCGCACAAGGGATCCGCGATGGCCCAATGGTCGATCGCGCGGCTCGGTTCGCGGATCATCCATCTGCCGCAGACTCTGCTGGACAAGGTCCCCGTTTTCTTCGAGATGTTCCTGAAACTCAGCGAGGACGACGAGGAGGAGGTCAGGAAACTGCGCAGCATCGGAGGATTTGGAACGAGCGCCAACAGGACCTTCACCGGGCTCAACGACCTCGACCCGGACTCTTCTTTCATTCGGGCTCTCGGTAGTTCCCGTATCAAGGAAGGTGTCATATATCATTCGATCATCGGTGACCAGGAGCGGGCCGATCATGCCGGCGGAAGCGACGGGGTGGTGCCGTATTCCAGCAGCCATCTTGACGGCGCCGCGAGCGAAGTGATCGTCCACTCCGGGCACAGCGTTCACCGCAGTCCCGCCGCGATGCGGGAGCTGCTTCGGATCCTGCGCCGGCATCTGCGGGAAGAATAACAGGCAGGCGCCGCGGGAAGGAGGAAACGCCTCCTCCGATTCCCGTTGCGCCCCCCCCCCTGAAAACGACGGAAGTCTATTGATAATGAGTGTGCCGCAAAAAATGCGGCAGACCCTCTTCCCGTTTTTTTAGCGCGTATTCCGGGGAGGATTCGCCCCCGTCCGTTTTCCGGCTGATTTTTCCCGCTTTAAAAAAGATGTTCTCAGTGCTATATTATAACTATGACAATGCATAAATCATCCATGATTGATCGGAAGGAACTTCGATGAAATTGATCGAAACCTGGATCAGCGCACTTGATTCGTTCATATGGGGACCGCCCCTGCTGATCCTGTTGCTCGGATGTCACGTCTTTCTGACGTTCTATCTGAGGTTTGTCCAGAGATATGTTTTTCTCGGCATCAAATTGAGCGTCAAAAACGACACCGGTGCGGAAGGCGACATCTCCCAGTTCGGCGCATTGGCGATCGCGCTGGCCGCCACGATCGGAACGGGCAACATCATCGGCGTCGGGACGGCCATCGTCTGCGGAGGCCCCGGCGCGGTCTTCTGGTGCTGGCTCTGCGGCGTCTTCGGCATCGCCACCAAGTACTCGGAGGGGGTGCTCGCGATCAGATACCGCATCGTCGACAAGGACGGCATGATCCGCGGCGGCCCGATGTATGCGATCGAGCGCGGCATGAAATGCAAATGGCTGGCGGTCGTTTTTTCCGTCTTCACGCTGCTGGCATGCTGCGGGATCGGGAGCATGACGCAAAGCAACGCCGTGGCTGAGACCATTCGGAAGACCTTTTCCACGCCGATGTGGGTGACCGGCGCAGCCGAGGCGCTGCTGATCCTGCTGGTCGTGATCGGCGGGCTCAAATTCATCTCGAAAGTATGCGGCGCGCTGGTGCCTGCCATGGCGTTCCTGTATGTGCTGGGATGCTTTATCATCCTCGGACGCAATGCCTCCACGGTACTGCCGGCGCTCTGGCTGATCGTGACGGAAGCCTTCAGCATGAAAGCGGTCGGCGGCGGGTTCCTCGGCGTGGCCATGATGACCGCGATCCGGTACGGCGTGGCACGCGGACTTTTCTCCAACGAGTCCGGCCTGGGCTCGGCTCCGCTGATCGCCGCCAGCGCGAAGACCGCGAACTGCGTCCGTCAGGCGCTGATCTCGTCCACGGGGACGTTCTGGGACACCGTCTGCATTTGCGCGCTGACCGGTCTTTCGCTGGTTTCCACCGTGCTGAAACTGAACCCGGATCCCGATTTTTCGGCGTTCTCGGCGTCGGAACTGGCATTCAACGCCTTTGAACGGATCCCGTACGCAGGGAAATACATCCTCTCCATCTGCCTCTCCATTTTCGCCTATACCACGATCCTCGGCTGGTTCTGCTACGGACGCCAGGCGATCCACTATCTCGGCGACAGACGCATGTTCCAGGTCTTCCGGGTCGCGTATATCCCCCTGGTGTTCTTCGGCGCGGTCGTTTCTCTGCCTACAGTCTGGAACATCTCCGACATCGCGAACGGCCTGATGGTGATCCCGAACGTGATTTGCCTGCTGTGGCTCTGCCGTGTCGTGAAATCCGAGACGGCCAAATACCTCTGGACGGGCAGGATCAACGAACCCGACCCGGACTGCGTCAGGGTCAATCAGGAGGGGAAATCCCTGGACCCGGACCAGATGGACGCCTGACGGATCAGGACGATTCGGGAGATCCCTCAAGCCTTTTTCGCTTCTTTCCGAGCCCACATTCGTTTTTTGCGAATGGGGGATGCCGTCCCTTGGATTCGTTCCCGATGCTGCGCAGGACGCGCCCGCATTTTCCCGACGTGCCCCGGGAGCCGGTCAAAGAAAAGAAGAAGGGAGCCGGCCTGAGGCCGACTCCCCGGATGTGATTGCTCGAATTGGAAAGACCGATCACTTCTTGTTGAAGACGATCGGAGCGAATTCGCGAAGGCAGCGGCGCCAGGTCAGCCACTCGTGGGCAGTTCCCTCGGAAACGAAGAACGTGGTCTTGATGCCGAATTCATTGAAGGCATCCGCCACGCGCTTGGCGTTCTCGGGACGTTCCTCGGAGCCGAGGCCGATGAAGATGTGGTTGATGTTCTTGGAGGAATCTTCCTTCGCGGTCTTGAACGCGCCGTTGAACGCCTGGTCGATCGCGCCGTTCACGGAAAGGCCGCTGAAGCTGCCGATCCAGGAGAACTTGTCGAGGTTGGACGTAACGGTGCTCCAGGTCTGCATGCCGCCGCGGGAGAGACCGGCCATGGCACGGTTCTCGCGACCGGGCAAGGTGCGGAAGTTGGCGTCGATGAACGGAAGGAGCTCATTAACGAAGATGTCGTTGACATTGCCGCCGCGGCCGCCCTCGCCGGGCTTCTTGAAGTAGGAGTTGGTCTTCAGGTCGCCGCAGTCCATGACGATGATCATCGGGACGGCTTTGCCCGCCGCGATCAGGTTGTCCATGATATAGTTGGTCTTCCCCTGATTGGTCCAGCCGTTTTCATCTTCGCCCCAGCCGTGCAGGAGGAGGAGGACCGGGTAACGCTTTTCGGGATGGGTCTCGTATTCGGCGGGCGTGTAGACGTGGCAGACACGCGGAACGCCGTTGATCTCGGACCAGTAGTCGCAGCGGCGGACCTGGCCGTGCGGGACGTTCTTGTCGAAGTGGTAGTAGGCCGCTTCCTTCTCGTCTTCCGGGATCTCGATGCCGGACTGCTCGAAGTTTCCGCCGAAATACGCTTCCGTACCCGGATCGAAGAACGTGTTGCCGTCGACATTGTAGGAATAATAATGGAACCCGACGACCAGCGGATCGGTCTTGACGGTCCAGCGGCCGTCGGAGGCCTTCTCCATGTTGTAGACTTTGCCTTCCTGCGTGATCGTGACTTTCTGCGCGCCGGGGGCGTTCACTTTGTAGATGGCTTCGCGCGTCTTCGGATTCACGGCGGGATACTGGGAATTGAAGATGGTCGTTTCGGAGGGGACGAATCCTTCCGGCAGCGGTTCCACACGACTGCCGCCGCCGAAGCCGCCGGCTCCGAACGGACTGCCGCCATTACGCTGGCCGCCCTGACGCTGGCCGCCCTGGCCCTGCGGACGCTGACCCTGTCCCATGCCGCCACCGAAGCCGCCCTGGCCCTGCGGACGCTGACCCTGTCCCATAGCGGGACGCTGACCCTGTCCCGGACCCTGCTGAGCGGGGGCCTGAGCGAATGCCGTCAGAGCGAACGCGAGTGCAACGGAACAACCGAGGAAATAACCGAGTTTCATATTACGAACTCCTTGTTATAGTTTTGAGCTTCTTCCGAGGTCACCTAACAATCGGAAGCCAGCCCGTTATTTGAGATCATTGAATAAAAATACATTCCCGCGTTTTCACAAGCCGTCCGCGACTTTTGAAAGCCCGCCAAGCAAAGCTTTCTGTTCTGCCGGGGAAAGACCGGAAAGAAGCTTCTCGCAAAGATCGTCGATCGATCTGAGGGAGTCGTCAACGAGTTTCTGGCCGTATTGGGAAAGCGTGATCTGAATGGCACGGCGGTCATTCGGATTCTGAACTCGGACAAGCAGGTTTTTGTTCACGAGGTTGTCGACGAGCTCGGAAACTGTCGCCGGAGCAAGTTTCATTGCCGTAGCAAGCTCTTTCAACGCGATGCCTTCCGGCTTTTCTTCGGTCATCATGCAGATCAGCGCCAGGATGCGGTTTTCACGGACCGAGATGTCGATGTTCGGCATATCCGGCAAACTTGTCGCCGTTTCACGGAAAAGATCGTGGAGCTTGGCAATGGACTGCCGGAGAATCACAGCATCTGTTTTTTTCATGAGCTTGCTTCCTTTGGGTGTTGCGATAATTAGATGGAATGAAATAACATACATCCTGTTTTGAAAGAATGCAAGCAGATATTTCACAAATATCCCGCCCCTGTTCCTCTTCCCCTGACATCCCGCCCCTGTTCCTCTTGCCCTTGCCTTTCTTTCCTGATCGATGGTGATCCTGAAACGGAATAGCGCGACTCCGAAAGGAGACGGCAGATCGGATAACAAGAAGTTTTGCTTCAAAAAAAGCTTCCGACTTGTAAAAGCGCATGAGAGAGTGTATATTAGCTAATCCCTTCAAGGAGACGATCCGAGAATGAAAAAGATTGCCAGCAGCATGCCGACAGCGGTATTGTGGAGCAGGACCGCTCAGTCGAGGTCTGTGCCGCCATCGGTGGATTCGTCTGCGCCATGCACGATGCGCAGAAGGAATCCCAGATGATCCCGCACAACGGCTGACCCCCGCCGCAAATACATCCGGACAGCGACATCGAACGGCGCGCATCCGGTCCGTCTGCGGCATCACGCCCGCTTCGGGTAAACAACGATTCTATCTTCCAAACGGAACACGGAGAAAAAAATGGATCAAAATGACCTGGGTTTTTATACACCATCGGAATGGTATGCCAACGCGGTCATCACGGCGGCAGCCATCGACCAGGACAAAGAAGTTCAGCTGGAGACGCTCCCCGATTACCGGAACCTTTACCTGAGTTTCGCAACCGGCAACTTCGGCGAATCCCTTTCCGGCGAGTATTCCGTGGCCGTCTACATCGACGGAGACTTCTGCCGCACCATTACTATGGACCCGCTTCAGCCGGCCGACTCCAGAAAGTACACAAACATGGAACTCGGGACTTTTTCCGCCGGGGTCCACACGCTTGAGATGACGCTTCTACCCAATACGGAGGATGCGGACCTTTCCAACAATCACTACCAGAGCACGTTCACCGTGGAGGACACGGGCCGCGGGTCGTATTTCCAAACCTATTACGGCGGAGATACATTCAGCCTCGACTGTGCGAAGAGCTTCACGCTCGATTACGGCAAATACAACATCTCCGGCAATTTCATCGGTACGGAAGCGGGTAGAAAAGTCAATGCCCAGGTGCTGATGTACAATTCCCACAACCAGCTGATCTACTCCGCCGCCGTCAAGAACGGGAAGTTCAAGTACAAGGAGTTCATCCTTACGAAAGACACCTACACGGTGTACGTCCTGAGTACCGACAACCAGAAAACGGCGGACACGATCACGTTCTCGGTCTCCGGAGACGTCTTCTACAAATCCGACTACGGCGACAACAGCATCGCACTCGTTTCGAACGCCGACCGATATACCGTGATGGTGCTGGACTCCTCCCGCACCCTCATTTCGAACGGCTGGGGCGGCCTCGGCGACACCCTCTCCCTGCGCCGGATCGATTTCTCCTACAGCGGGAAATACACGTTCACGGTCAATACGACCGACCAGGTCAAGGTCACGCTGATCAAGGTCACGACCAACTCGAAGGGCCAGCAAAAGGAGAAAAAAGTGACCTCGACGACTGTCAGCGGGAAAAAGAAATACGGAAAGGACATCAGTTTCGGCGGCGTTCTGCTGGAAAGAGGCGCATACTACCTTCAGGTAGAGGCACTCAAGGCGGATAAGGGAACGAATGCGGACTACTCTGTGAAGGTCAGTCCGGCAAGCATCTTCCGCACCGACTGCGACAACGGCGACAACAACTATCTGTATGACAAGACGCAGAAGGATGTGTGGAACTCCAAGGTCCTCAATTCCGCAGCGTTCGTCATCGACAGCAGTTGCCTTGAAGACGGAAAATCCGCCATCCAGATCGACACGGATGCGGAAACCGTCATTGAACGCAAAGACGGCGATACGACCTTTACCAATTATATCGGGTTCGGCGATGCGATGGACTTCCGGAAGATCGAACTCAAAACCGCTGCCAAGCTCAGTTTCGACATCTCCAAGACCACCGGCGGCGCTGCCAAGCTCGTCGTCTACACTGTGAACAGCAGCGGCAAGATGGTGGTCGCCAACAGCAAACTGACTGTGACCGCCAAGGCCGCCGCGACCGACGGCATCCTGAAGAATCAGGCCGTGCTCGAAAAGGACGTGGAGTACTACATCGCGATACAGTCCACGGACGCGTCGAAGGGCAAAGAGGCGTACTACAATGTGAGCCTGAATGCGAACAGCGTGTTCTATGATGACGGCGACATCGGCACGAACAACTTCGACAGCAAGACCAAGAAGGTCAAAGAGGATGTCATGAAGGAGGAAAACGCCCTGGCGCTTCATAACGGGGAAAAGCTTCGCCTCGACGGTATCCTTGCCGGGGATGAGGAGATCGATCATGAAGGCTACACCAACTTCGTCGGTACCGGCGATGAAAGCGACATCGTGCGGATCCAGGCGAACGCCGGGATGAAGCTGTCCCTGAATGTCACCGCCACGGATGCCGTCAGCCTCGTTGTTTACGGTCTCCAGAAAAACGGTACGCTGAAGGCGCTCAAGACGGTCAAGAGCAAGAACAATGTGGCGGAGCTGGTCGATTTCGAGCTGAAGGCAAAATCCGCGCCTGGCGGCCAGTTCTTCCTCGGCGTGACCTCGACGAATGCGAAGAAAGGCAGTGCCGCGTATTACAACCTGGAAGTCGTCAGCGTGTCCGGCCAGGACTCCGTTCCTTCCTCCGCCTCGGTAGCGTCCTCGCTCGCCATGCCGGAGACGGATTCTGTCGCCTCTGTGCTCACCATGCCGGAGACGGAGCTCGCGGCCTCCGACGGCCTCGCCATTTCGGATGCCCTGAGCTTCGGCGGGTACGATGCGGATGTCCTCGCGGATGCCTCCGCGTCCACTCTCGTCGAGCTGGACGACAAGTCAGGGTGGCTGAATATCGCAAGCCTGGCGTAAGCGTTCAACTTAAAAGATCAAACAACACTCGGCCCTCGGAATCAATGTTGGTTCCGGGGGCCTTTTCCCTTTCTCCGTTTTCTCCGTGAGCTCCCCCCCTCGCGGGAGGTCACGGAGATTATGCGCTAAAAAGCATAAGGTTGCATTATTCACTCAAAACCCATGTGACCTCCAAATGCAGAGGACTTTGTTTCGCGTCTCGTATGCACATGCGCCATTTATTTGAGCTTGTTTTCTCCATGACCATGGAGGCTGTTTTTTTCCGGCGCGTCCCCTCTATGAGTTCAGAGCCCGCTTGAAAAATGCCTGTTATGGGGGCAGGAGAAGCGCATGCTGGGTCCAAATACGATTTCCCTGTTTCCTCTACCGACGCAGAAACGCCATTTAATTGGGGGATGGACGCGCTTTTTCAGCGCGGGGGGGTACTTGTGAATATCAGCCGTTATTTGAGCACGAGCCGGAGAAGTCCCCGGAGAAAGTTTTCGATTTTCCTGCCATAGCCCGCTTGACTTTCCTCAAGATGCCAGCCAGTGTTGTTTGCGTCCGCAAGAATCACCCTCGTCCGGCGGCATTCCGGTTTGGCGTTGAAAGAGTCCAAAAAAAGTCGAAGTTATGGTAAGAAAATGGCTTGACTTTTAAAAATGAAGTATTATAGTAGAGTTTGAATGAATGCCGCTCGTTGATTTTGAGGGTGTTCGTGACCGATGTTTTCCGAATCAAGCACCACCAAGGAGACCGGAACCATTGAATTCCTCTGAGCCTTCCATAGGGAAGCGTTCGCGAAGCCTGCTGTTTTCAAACCATTTTTCATATTCAACCAACCAGAAAGGTTTTACAAGTCATGGTAGTTATCACGATTGACTCGACGTACGTCGTAAGCCCGGATTTTGCTCCTGGCGTCGTCCCCGAAGGGTACATTTGGGACGAAACCGCGTTTCAGGAACTCGTCAAAGCGACCGACAAGGCCACTGCGGACGAGACCATCTATACCTATGGCGGTCCCCAGGGCGATACCAATGTCGATTATCTAAACGCCGCCGATCTTACGATCAGCAGCCAGAAATACAACGACGAAGGGCAGGTCGTCGGCACGACCGTTACCGCCAAAACGTTCAACAACACAGGTGCGGTCACGACGGAAGGCGTGATCTCCTTCTCTCTTCAGAACCTCTCCAACTCCGGCACGTTCAACTTGGACAAAAACGGAGAGGTGAACGCTACCGGCAATGTCACGAACGCGGAGACGGGCACGATCAACCTCAACGCGGGCACCACGTTGCAGGGCTCCACGGTCGTCAACGGCGGCGCCATCACCGTCGTAAGCGATCATGCCACCATCAATGGCGCGATCACCAACACCGGCACCATCGATGCCCTGATGAAAAAACTGATCGTCACCGGCGACATTCAGAACGCCAACAAGGACGACGCGAGAATCGTGCGGAATGCCAGCGTAATCAAAGCCAGGGAGCTTGAAGT
>Ga0310786_10002172_pt1 | contig 30522 bp, 27 predicted proteins | sample AusTroGonzalo_MG_FD_203881 | JGI IMG/M metagenome (GOLD analysis project Ga0310786, IMG submission 203881) | Bovine rumen microbial communities from tropical cattle in Woodstock, Queensland, Australia - Gonzalo_03 (v2) (version 2) | ecosystem: Host-associated > Mammals > Digestive system >...
AACAACCAATTCAAGGTCGAGGGACAGATCGCCAACGCCAGTGACTCTGTGCTCTATTTCGAGAACGTCGGACTGGAAGGCATCCAGGTGCTCGACTCCGTGACACTCGGTGCCGACGGCAGTTTCGCCTTCAGCGGCGACCCCACTGAGGCCCCCGAGTTCTACCGCCTCCGCATCGCCGACCAGATCATCAACGTCAGCATCGACTCCACCGAGACGGTGCAGATCAAGGGCGAATATCCGGGCATGGCTGCAAACTATACTGTCAGCGGCTCCGACAACTGCGAGAAGATCCGTGAACTCACGATGAAGCAGATGGACCTGCAGCGCCAGGCCATCGCCATCCAGCAGAACACTGCCCTCGGTATGAAGGTGATCGGCGACAGTATTCAGAGTTTGATCAACGTCTATAAGGACGACGTGATGAAGAACTACATCTACAAGGAACCCTACAAGGCTTATGCCTACTTCGCCCTCTTCCAGACCCTCGGCCAGTGGCTCATCTTCAACCCCCGTACCGAGAAGGAAGATATCAAGGCCTTTGCCGCCGTTGCCACCAGCTGGGATACTTATTATCCCCATGCCGATCGTGGCCAGAACCTGCATAACATCGCCATTGAGGGCATGAAGAACCAGCGCATCGTCGCAGCCCAGAATCAGGACTTGGAGGTGGATGCCTCGAAGGTCACGGAGGCTGGTGTGCTCGATATTGCCTTGACGGACAATAAAGGTCAGATGCGTCATCTCACCGATCTGAAGGGTCAGGTGGTGCTGCTCGACTTCCATATCTTTGCGATGGACGAGTCGCCTGCCCGTATCCTCATGCTCCGTGAGTTGTACAACAAATATCATGCTCAGGGCTTTGAGGTCTATCAGGTGAGCCTTGATCCCGATGAGCACTTCTGGAAGCAGCAGACCGAAGCCCTGCCCTGGGTGAACGTCCGTGATGCTGATGGTGTCAACTCCCAGCGTCTGATGCTCTACAATGTCCTGTCCGTCCCTGACTTTTTCCTGATTGATCGCGGTAACAATATCGTCACCCGCGCTGCCAATATCAAGGACTTGGAGACCGAGATCAAGAAGCTTTTATAGTGAAGAATGAAGAGTGAAGAGTGAAGAATTTGCTGCCGCCACAGATATTAAGCGCAAAAAATAGTTAAAATGTGGGGTGCGGTAGCAAATTCTTCACTCTTCACTCTTAACTCTCCACTTTTTTTATTACCTTTGCACCCGCAAAACGAAAAAGTCGGCATAGCTCAGCTGGTTAGAGTATCACCTTGACATGGTGGGGGTCCTTGGTCCGAATCCAAGTGTCGACACGGTAAAAGAGGCAATCCAAGGATTGCCTCTTTTGTTCTCCCCCTAAGTTAGGGGGAGTCAGAGGGGGTCTGAACAAGCGTTTCTTCAGACCACCCCTAACCCCTCCTAATAGGAGGGGAAAAAGGCTAAAAACTCTCCAGCCAGGCCTTCAGTTCAAACACCATCTGGTAGTGGTACTCGAAGCTCTCGCGGTAGCCCCAGCCGTGGCCGCCCGTCGGATAGATGTGTATTGAGGCTGGCACGTCGTGCCGGTACAGTTGTTCGTAGTAGCCGAAGCCGTTGGCAGCAGGCACCACCTTGTCGTCGTCCGAGAGGGCGAGGAAGGCGCGTGGTGTCGTGCGGTTCACCCGCAGGTCGTTGCTGTAGTCAGCCTCCAGGCGTCGCCATTCCTTCTTTGAATGATTCGTCCCCAACAAGTTGTCGTGGGAGCCCTTATGCGTGAAACCCATGTCCATCGTGATGACGGGATAGAAGAGGATTTGGAAGTTGGGAGCTGCCTCACCCGTGGTGTGGGTGGCGATGGTCGAGGCGAGATGTCCGCCTGCCGAGAAGCCCATGATACCAATCTGCGTGCGGTCGATATGCCAGTTGACGGCATTCTTACGCACCGTCTTGATGGCCTGCTCGGCATCAGAGACGGGCACCATCGGATTGCCATGCGGCATGCGGTATTTCAGCACGATGAGCGCGATGCCCTGGTTGTTGAAGAACGTGGCCCACTGATGACCCTCGTGATCCATCGCTAAGCCCGAGTAGCCGCCACCGGGACAGCACACCACTGCCCTGCCTGTCGCCTTCTTCGTATCGGGCAGGTAGACGGTCAGCTCTGCCTTGTCCTCCTTGTCACTGCTGGCATACGTCGCCCCGTTGGGCCATAAGTCCATCTTCATCCCCTCCTGTGCCATTGCCACAGAAGCCCCTGTCATTAGCATCATAGCTATGATTGTCAGTATTTTCATTGCTTTGTTCTTTAATTTTTGACGGCACAAAGGTACACATATTTTTCCAAATCCCGCCATCATTGCAGAAAATACCATTATTTTTTTGTGTTTTAAAAAGAATGTCGTACCTTTGCACTCGATGAAGAGGCTGACAGAAAAACAATCGCGACATTCTTTGACCACACAGATTGTTTTGTGGGTAGTAGGATTCGTGTCTGTGCTCTTCGTCACCGCCCTCTTCGTCATGTTCCATCATGCCCGCCAGGCCATCTATCAGGAGGCCATGGAGAAAGCGCGTCAGACCCTGCGCACCACCGAGCTCCGCATCGACAATACGCTGAGCGAGGTGGAGACGGCCACGCGCAGTTTGCACTGGACGGTTGAGAAGCGCCTGAACAGACCAGAAATCCTGGACAGCCTGTGCCGGCAGTTCTTGAGGGTGAACCCTCACATCCAGAGTGTCGTCGTCGCCTTCGAACCGGGTGTCTATCCGCAATATGGCATCTATCACGAGGTGTATACCCACCGCAGTGCCACCGATTCCACACGGATAGACGTCACCATCAACGGCGGTAAGCAGCTTTACACCCGCGAGAAATGGTATTTCACACCCCTGCACCTCGAGAAACCCATCTGGATTGACCCCTATGTCGATGTAGAGCGCGGCGAGACGTCTATCATCACGTCCTATGGCATGCCGCTCCACGACAAAGACGGCGAACTGGTGGGCGTTCTGTCAACACACATCTCGATGAAGTGGTTTGCCGACCTGGTGCTCTCGCTGCGGCCTTTCCCCAACTCCCATGCCTCGGTGATGGGTACTGACGGCCATCTGATCATCCACCCCGACAGCACGCTCGAAGAGCATGAGGCCTTCTTCAACGAGGCCTTCAACGATCCTACCAGTGAAGGACATCTGGCAGCCATATCCATGAAGACGGGCCATATCGGACATAGTGAGATCCACATGGACGGCAAGCAGGACCTCATCTTCTATCATCCCTTTGAGAATGCCGGATGGAGTGTGTCCATCGTATGCCCCGAGAGCGACATCTTCAGTTCCTACTATTCGCTGTTGCGCTACACGATTGTCATCAGTCTCACCGGCCTGTTGCTGCTGGCCCTGTTCTGCCTGTTCATCAGCCACCGCCAGCTGAAGCCCTTGCAGCGGCTGGTAGATAAGGCCCAGGGCATGGCCGAAGGCGAACTGGACGTCCCCGTAGAAGAGAGCCACCGTAACGACGAGGTCGGCTACGTGCAGAACACCTTCCGCCAGATGCAGCAGAGCATCGGCCAGCATATTGCCAACATCACTCATCTGACCGATGTGCTCCGCCAGCGTAATGAAGACCTGAAACTGGCCTACGAACAGGCCCGAGAGGCCGACCGTATGAAGGATACCGTCATCCTGAACATGAGCGACCGTATGGAGCAGTCGGTGAAGACCATCCACGCCACCGTTACCGACTTCCAGCAGCATGTGGCTGATATGGATACCAAGGAATGCCGCCAGATGGCCGACAAGATACAGAAGCATACCGAGATAACCACCGAACTGCTGGGCAATCTGCTCGGCATCGCTGACAGGAAAGAGGAGGGGCGCCTATGATAGAGATGAGTAAACATATTCGTAAGTCGCTCTCCACCAGGTTGTGTCTTGACATCCTCTTCTGCGTGATCCTGATCTTCACGCTGTCGCTCGGATTCCTCTACTGGCAGTCGCGTCACATCATTCGTGAGGAGGCCGTCGACGAGGCGTCACACGTGCTCGACAATACGGCCCTGCGCGTCAAGGGATATATGTTGGAGGTCGAAACAGCCACGCGCAACATCCTCTGGCTCGTCAACCTTCACCACCACGACAAGGACTCCCTGCTGAAGTACACCCACCGCATCGTCGCCAACCACCCCAACACCAACGGCTGCTCCATCACGATGGAGCCCGACTTCTACCCTGGCGACGATTACGGCTTCTCGGCCTATTCCGTCCGCCTCGAGGATTATTCCACTCCCGAAAAAGACTCGGTGAGCACCGTCCGTGAGGCCGAATACAACTATTATGATAAGGTGTGGTATAAGACGCCACGCCAGAAAAGGACCGCCTGCTGGGTGGATCCTTTCGACGACTACAACGCCGGAACGCTGTCGAGCCCCGAGATGATCGCATCCTACTGCGTCCCACTCAACGACCAGCAGGGAAAGTTCATTGGCGTCATCTCCACCGACCTGTCGCTGAAGAGGCTTACAGAGACCATTACCGCTGAGCATCCCTACGAGCATTCCTACTTCATGATGCTCGGAGCCGACGGCCACTACTTCGTACACCCCGACACCACGAAACTGCTCAAGCAGACCATCTTCACCGGCACCGATCCCAGAGACCATACCGACATCGTGGCACTGGGATACGAGATGACCAACGGGCGCACGGGCCACATGGAGGTCAATATCGACGGCAAGTCGCACATCGTGCTCTATCGCCCGCTCGAAGGCACGATGTGGAGCGTGGCGCTCGTCTGTCCCTCCAACGAACTGCTGCGCGGATACAGCAGCCTGAACTATATCCTGCTGCCCCTGCTCATCATCGGACTCCTGCTGCTGGTCTTGGGTTGCCGCCGTATTGTGCACCACTTCATACAGCCGTTGGGACTGCTGGCGGCCGAACTGCGCCAGATAGGTCACGGCGACTATGAAAAGCCGCTGCCCCCCAGCCAGCGCACCGATCTGATAGGCCAGTTGCAGAACAGCTTCTGTCAGATGCGGCGGAGTATCAGCCAGCACATCAGAGATGCCGAGCTGACAAAACGCGAGACCGAGCAGCGCACCACGGAACTGGAACAGGCCACCCTGTTGGCTCGTCAGGCCAGTGAGCAGAAGACGCAGTTCATGCAGGACATGTCGCACCAGATACGTACACCGCTCAACATTGTTCACGGCTTCTCACAAATCCTGCGCGACGACTGTGAGTCGATATCCGAAGATGAGAAAAAGCAGATTGCCGATACCATGTACGTACAGACCAACGCCCTCGACTACATGGTGAGCAAACTGCTCACGGCATCGCTCATCGAAAGCCATCAGTCCATCAGCACCGACGACATGGTCTCTTGCAGTGAACTGGCCCGTGAGGCCTTTGAAAGGACAAGCGGTCTCATCACCCATACCGCAGAGATGTCTTTGGATTGTCGTGTCCCTGATGGGCTCACAGTCAAGACTAACCGCCATCACCTGCTCATCGTTCTTACCGAATTGCTTTTCAATGCCCTCCATTTCACTCATGTGGGCAGCGTCACCATGCGTGTCGAAACTGTCGGCGGCAACGTGCTTTTCACCATCGAAGACACAGGGCCTGGCATCCCTCCTGACAAAGCCGATTTTATATTTGAAAAATTCACAAAGATTGATATGTTTACCGAGGGACTTGGACTCGGCCTGTTCCTCTGCCGTCGAGTTGTCCAGCTCATGGGTGGCAGCCTCACGCTTGATCCCCAATACACTGGCGGCAGCCGTTTTGTGCTGAAACTGTCTTTGTGATTACTCTAATTTCTGGCTCCCCTTAACTTCCACTTCAGCACCGTCCGTCTGTATACTGCCAGTATCCAGCGCCTGACAGGCTTGATCTTCCACCAGAACCTGCTGGCCCTCACCCTCCAGGGCGAATAGAGGTACGCTCTCCTTCCATTGGGAGTGACCACATACTCTGCCTTTGCCACCACGTCACTCACCTTACAGCGTTCGTCACCACTCAGGTTTCCGTCGCCCATCAGTTGCACATCATCGCCGTCAACTTTAATAACACGGTGGATGACATACCGACTGCCGTTGATCCAGGCCAGTATCACATCGCCCACCTCCACATGTTCAGTCTTCACCAGCTCCACGCTGTCCACATCGCCAATAATAAAGGGCAGCATACTGTTGCCCCTCACCGGCAGCACCACGCGTGGCACGGTCTCTAATGCCTTGATGACGCCTGCGATGACCTCATTGGTAGGCAGCGTCTTGTGTTCCTTATGACTCATGGGCGCAGGTATTACAACTCAGGCGGGCTGCAGCCTCGTCGGGCAGACAGTCCAAATGCCATACGGGCACTGACTGTGCCAGCAGGTTCTCTGTCTCGTGCAGACCTTCTGCCAGTCGCTTGTCCCAGCGTTTGCCAGAGATCGACGGCACGACAGCTGCGTAGGCCCTGACGCCTTTCAGCCGCTTGATCTCATTATAAGGCGCCTGGTCCAGTTTCACGATGGCGCCTATGGGATAGACCACATTCCGATAGCAAGGGGTCTTACCGCTCCAGGGCGAACCGAACACACGGGCTTCGCCGTCGATGAAGCGCACCACGGGATTGTCGTCGTTCACCAGTTCCGTTCCCTCGATATACTTCAGCCACAGGCTGGAGTGTGTACTCTTGCCCGTACCGCTCGTGCCTAAGAACATATAAGCCTTGCCCTGATAGCTCACTACCGACGAATGGAACAAGGCTGTCTGGCTGTTGGCCGTAGCCAGGGCATACATCACCATCATGGCGTTATTCACGCCGAACGACCAGTTCTGTTTCACGCAGACCTTAGCCTGTCTGTAATCCTTGTCAGCCACCATGATGGAGCACAGTTTCTTGCCTAACCAGAACTCGAAGTAGGCATCACCGCTGGGTAGATGTCCGGCCACGATGGTCTGTCCCTCTTCCTCCTGTCTCAGTTCCTCCTGGATGTCTGTCACAGGCAGGTCTTTCACGATCTCCATACTGAACGTCACCTCAGCCGTCGGCTCAATGACAAACGGCTCGTACTGACTCAACTGTCTTAGCAGCTCATCCTGTCCGTCACCCTTCAGGACGAACACATGCTCTGCCACCTTATAATACAACTCTTTCATCTTCTTATTTCTTTTTCGGGCTGCAAAGGTACGAAAAAAAAAACAAACACGCAAATGTTTTACAACCTTTCCATCCAATGGGAGAGGAAAACATCGCTGACAGAGTAAACGATGCCGTTGACAGTAGCCTCGTCGTTCAAAAGGCCTTTCTCGCAGAGTGCATCTGCCAGACGGCGAGACACGGAAGGTGTACCGATTCTGTGCCTTTTCAGAAACTCTGCCGATGTAATCTGCTGGATACTTCCCTCTTTGGCTACGGCTATCAGATAGTCCCATTGCTTGTCTGTCAGCATCTGACGATATTGCAGATAGATGGTCTCACCTTGCTTCATGATCTGCTGGCAGGCAGCCTTCACGTCCTCTATCCCTATTTCTGTACTGCCATTTGCATAAACCGTGTGGCAGAGTTGCTGGGTGTAATAGGTGTGTCTGCGTGTCCAGTCCTGTATAAACTGCAGTGCCTCGTCAGTGATGGTGCGTTGTCTGTCATTCAGCAGATGCCGGATAAACTGCGAATAAGGTTTCTCCGGTATCTTGTCCAACGATACGAAGGTGGTGCTGCTGTAGAAGGGCTTCCTTTCATTGGCAAAGATGTCTGCCATCAGATGCTTCTTACTGCCACAGAAGATGAACGTCAGATGGTGAGTCTGTTGAATATAAGTACGTAGCAACGCCTCCATATTCTGTTCAGGGTAGTCTCGGATTTGTTGGAATTCGTCGATGGCCATGACTATCTGTTCATTCTGACTGTCGAGGAATTCGAAGAGTCCGCGTAGGGTATATTCCTTCTCATGAGCCGTCTGATATGCTATCTGCAGCTGAGGCTCACCTGTGATGTTGTCGAAAGAGAGCTGCGGACGGAGTGACTTGATGAAGGTCAGCAGCTTGTCGCCCATCGAGGTCTTGGGCTTGAACGACTTCATCGCAGCCTCAGCCATCAGTTTGATGAAGTCATCAATGTTCCGCGAGGCGAAGATGTCCAGATAGATAGTATGTATGTCAGGCCTTGTCTCATGAATCTCGTCAAACAGCCGATATATTAATCCTGTCTTGCCCATACGGCGCTGCGAGATGAGCGTCATGTCTGAATGGTTCACACAGTTGCGCAGCATCAACTGAAGTTCTTCTTCCCTGTCGCAGAATAGTTCCTTCGACTCGTACGACTTGATGACAAACGGATTTTCCATACCTTATAACTTTTAGCAATTCGGCTGCAAAGATACGAAATTATTTTGATTACACAAAATGTGTAACACAAAATGTGTAATTTCCCGTCCTTTATCTTCTCTGCCTCTTCGCGCGTACATTAAATATATTATTAATGATCATTCGTGGTGATTGCTGGCCATTCTTGTTTAAACTTTATAATTCGTGCGCTCGGCTCTGCCGCTTATTCGAGCAAAGCGAGTCTTAAGAAATTCGTTTTAATTCGTTGTTTAAATATAAAAATTAGTTTAATTCGTGCAATTCGTAGTCGAAATTCCCCTCATTTTTGTCCATTTCATGTCCCAAAAGCAAAAAAATTGCACTTTTGCTGAAAAAAAACCTCAAAAAACTTGCACGTATCACAAAAAAAACATAATTTTGCAGCGGTGTATGGGCTAAAAGCCCTATTTAGCATCGTAAGTATTTCAGTTCACAACAATATTAATAAGTTTAATAACAAAAGATTATGAAGCAGAAAGTATTGAGAAAAAGTATGACTCCTACCGCGGTCCTAAAGCCTGGTGGGAGGGGAGGCGCCTGGTAAGTAGCACTTTACCCTCTGAAGCCTGCCCGCAAGCCTTCGGGCCATGGGCAGGAGGATAAAAGAAACAATTTTTTTAAGTATTCAATTAATTTATAAACTAAAAATTTCAAAGACAATGAAAATGAAGAATTTATTTGCTATTGTGGCCCTTCTGACGGGCAGCACAAGCGCATTTGCTACTATTGGTGACACAAAGTCAGCAGGTGGTTTCAAGTTGGAGGAAGTAGCTATTGCTACTACATCGGATCCCGCTAAGTATGTAATCACAGATTTCGCAGATGACTACACTGTCCCAACCGATGGAACAGTTACAATCCCATCCACCGTTCCCAATTCAGAAGGTGGTAACTTTGTGATTACTGGTGTTAAAGACAATGCTTTTGCTACTTTTGGCGGTACGAGCGGCGAGCTTAGACTGAAGGTTAAGAAGGTGGTTATTGATGCAAAGATCAAGAATATTGGTGCAAAAGCCTTCTGGGATTTCGGTAACCTTGCTAGCGTCGAATTCGGAACTTCTTCAGCCGAGTCTGATCTGGAGAGCATTGGTGACGGTGCTTTCGCAAAGGATCCTATGCTGAAGTCTATCAGCTTTGCTAACTGTCCGAAGTTGGTACGTTTCACCCAAGATGGAACAGCATTCAATGCGACAACTAATCCGTACACAACACCTTTTGTGTATACAAGTGACAATGGTACACCTACCGATACATCTGATGATTTCATCGTTGATAATGAGACACTGACAACAATCACGTTGAATACAGGTACATTGGACTTCGGTCTGGCTCTGGCAAACGTAGTGAACCTTGCAACGGTGAATATTAAGGACACAAAGATCCGTGTTCTGAATGGTAATGCTCTTAATGGAAATACTAAGATTGTTGCTCTTGAGTTGCCTTCAAAGCCTTTCTATGATGCAGAGACGGGTGAACTTAAGGGTAGCTATGCCGTTGATCTCAAGGCAGGTGCATTGAATGGGACACGCATCCAGGCTTTGACCATTAATGGTAATGTAGATGCTGTTAATAGTTTTGTTGATGCACTTGGCGCTCCTAAAATTCCTGCAGCAGGTACTACTCCTGCTACGCCTACTCTGACAACCGTTACCTTCAAGGGTGACATCGCTGCTAATGGTATCAAAACTGGTGCTTTCTTAGGTAATACGAAGCTTGCTACTGTAACCTTTGAGGGCGTGGTTGCTAGTGGTGCTGTATTGGCAAATTCGTTCGCAGACGCTGGTTCAGGAAACACAGCAAATCCTACCACAGGAATTAAAATGACTGTTACCGCTTTGAAGGCTGCTGCGGGTACTTCTTTCAATCAGAAGGCATTTGTTCCGACTACCACTACCACAGCACCTACTACTAAGGAGGTATATCTTGCATTACCTACAACTATTACAACGGATCCTAATATTTGGAATTGTAAGTGGGAGGCTGCAGCAGCTACACCCAGCAAGATCTACGTGGAATGTAAGGAGGGCGACGAGAGCTACTACTATGCTAAGTTCCAGATTCCAACGACCGGTGCTAATGCTGCTATTAGCAGAGGTAAAGGTGATGTCGTTGTATACTCAGCTTATGCTGACGGTGCGACCATCTATATGGATCCTCTGTATTCTGCTGAAGATAAGTATGTCGTTGCTGCTGGTCAGGCAGTCATTGTGAAGGTCAAGGGTACCTCTTCTCTGATTAAGACTGATGATGACGGCAAAAAGTACATCGAGTGTTCTGGTGCTGGTGCTGCTGCTGTTACAATGCGCTATTATGCTAATACTACGACCACTTATGCTGTCTTTAACCAGATTAAGTACAATTCACATATTACAAACCAGGCTATCAACGCTGAGGCCGCTGCTGTTGGAACAGATTATGTAGCCTACGCTGTTGCCAAGATTTCTACAAATGGTCTGAAGTGGAAGGCCATCAGCAATGAGGGTACTTTCTATGTAAACGATGCTTTCTATATCATCGCAAAGAAGTCTGCTGCTGGCGTTCGCGTTGTATGGCTTGACGAGGAGGCAACTGCCATCAAGAATGTGAAGGCTGCCACTGCTGATAGCGACGCTATCTACAACCTCCGTGGTGAGAAGGTGAATGCTGCCTATAAGGGTATCGTCATTAAGAATGGTAAGAAGTACATTCAGAAGTAATCAACTGTATTAATAACCCGTAACTGTGTGGGGGAGTCAAATCCCCTGCACATTACATAAAAATTTTAAGAAGGAAATGGACAAGAAATTTTATGAGATGCCTGAGATCGAAGTAGTCGACCTCGAGCTTGAAGGTGCACTGCTCAGCGATAGCACTGCTGAAGGACCCGCTCCCACAGATCCAACACCTGGTGGCGAGGACGATTTCTAAAAAGAAATCCCTTTGAGCGGGTTTCATCACCCGCCATACCCAAACGGTGCGCAGGCGCAACATTGCGCAGGCGCACTTTTTTAATAACCTTTAGTAAGCAATTTATGAATATAGGTGAAATCATTGAAACTTGGAAAAAAGACTTTATATGGATTAAAGAACGTCCTAATCCATTTGTGAGAAAGGATATTAGCATAGTCAAGAACCCTGCAAATCCAGATGAAGTGATACTGCAAATTGGTGTATTTGAGAATACTACATTAGTTGATGGCAAACCACATCCTTATTATAATAATATGTCTTTCGTAACTTTCGGCCAAAATGGTAGTCCTGAAGAACGTGAAGGTGATGCCAAACGGTTGGATAAAGAATTAAAAGAATTTATGCAAGAATGTATTAAAGAAAGGGAGGAAGAGTTAAACGAGATGTACCAAAAAGGAAAGAAGATAGAATTCTCTAATCCTTATTTATGGATATAAAATAGCAACACTTAGAATTATATTTAACTAACAATCCATAATGATAGAAGATTTAAATACTGCGAAAAAGGTCTTAGAACGAAAGAGAGATGATCGTTTGGCTTTTATATTTGGCAATGGTATCAATAGATACGCATACTATCCATCCGACAATGTGTCATGGGAAGATATGCTGCTCTATTTATGGTCGACGTTGTCAAATAAGATTTAAAGGAAGCAATCACTTATTAAAATTGAAACAAATGGCAAAGACAAAATTTACAAGAGAGAATGTGAGGTCAGACATCTTGAAGAAAGTTATTATCAAGGTTGATTACCAAGGGTTCTCGGGCGCAGACGATACAGGTAGATTCATTACTAGTTTAAAACCCGTTTGGGTTGACTATTTCCATAAATACAGTGATATTCCAAATAAGAACTTCAATGTTAATTTGGGGAAAAGCGGACTGACAAATTTTAGTACTGAAATAATTCATGTTCATCGATTCTCTAGTAGTAGTATCGGTAGCAGTCAGGCTGTAATGGATATAACTGCTAAATTCGCGAGCATTGAAGTAACATGTTCTTCACCATATGAAGGAAGTGACGGTTATCTCGACTGCATGGCCCATTTCATAAAGATATTGAAAGACTATGATCCGTTTGTTGAGTTGACACGTATTGGAATTAGAAAGATTGACCATGTATTTAACCCTTCTGCTTCCGAACTTGATAACATTCTTGAGAGCAATGTCTGGAATCTGTATCAGGACATACCCCGGATTATAGCAGAAAAGAAGGAGTATAAGGATTTCATAAAGCTCAATAATGGCACGTTGGTAAATCTTGCTAGAATTCTTGAGAAAGTTATGATAAACAATAATGAGCAATACAGACTCACCTTTGACGCTGATGCATATAAACAAAATGAGCGGTTAGATAATAGTGGTATGAGGAATATTGACGTTAATAAGCACATGTTGAGTGAAATCAACGAACCTCTATTCTTTTTATTCATTAAAACATTCAAGGAAGACTTTATTAATAATTTCTATAATGGATGAGCAAGAAGAGATATATGGCAAACCTCTGTTTTATCCTGTTGAGTCTGAAACTATAGTTCTTGAACTATCTGGTTTAAAGGGAAACGAAGAACTGACAGATTTTAGTAATACAGAACCAATATCGTTATGTTATGGTGCTAAGAGTATAGTTGTAAACGAGTTTGAAATTGAAGGATTAGATTGGCTTGAAGAATGATAAAGTGTACGAATTTGAGTGATTTAAAAGTACATATTTTTGTTATTGGCGGTTATGGTGTCGGTGAATCTATCGTCGTTGTTTTTCGAACAGAAGGGAACGTGGTGTTCTCGATGACAATCGACAGCTGTACTTCAAATATAGAAGGTAATAATGTGGTTCTTCCTTTGAAGCTACTTCAAAGATTCCATATAGCGAAACTAGATTGTATTGTTTGGACCCATCCACACGATGACCATTCCCAAGGTATGGATGAGATTGTCAGAAAGTATTATGGGAAAAAAACTATAGGTGTCATACCCAAGCAGTTGTATGGCAATGACAGAAACATAGTAAAAATTTCAGGATGCTGTCAAAAGGTTCTTAATACATTTTTCCGTACCTTTAAAAAAAGGAACCTTAAGTCGATGGAATGCTTGGAGAACGAGGTGAGATTACTATTTGAAAGGACCTTTATCGACTATGAGACAGGAGAGGAAAAGGTTTTATCTTTGAAGTGTATGTCGCCAATGGCGGAGAAATTAGATGATAAAGTTAGGAATGGACTTTTACTATCCAATTCTCAACTGAATGAACTTTCTCTGACGTTAACCCTCGCCTTCGACAACTATAGATTCTATTTTGGAGGCGATGCTCCTGATAACGTACTAAAAAACACAAACAGCAGCGAGTTAGAACAAAGTAGGTGGATAAAGATTCCACATCATGGATCATTATCATCTAAGTGCTTGATAGGACTACTAAATCGTCATATAGACTCTGCTGCTGCTACTGCCTATCTCTCACAAGGTCTCCCACATGAAGATGTTCTCATCGAATATAGTAGAAAAACTGACAATCTTTATATTACTCAACAAACAAACGACACTGTATATAATTTTGGAATGATAGAATATGAGTATCAATTTGAAGGGGCAGAAATCAATTTAGATATAAGACGCTATGGCAATGCATATAAATATGAGACTGTAAACGAAGATTTCGAGCAGCATATTTATGAATGAGTATAATGAAGGCTAAGTATTTTGATTGCAAGTAAAAAAGTAAAAATATGAGAATCTGGCTTTCTCTCGTTTTTTTTATTATTTCCATAGTGATTGTGTTTTTTATGCAACATGAAGGGATATACACTACAATAGACTATATATCAGGGTTGGGTAGTGTCGCATCGATTTATGCCATTCTCCTTGCATTTATTGAATTCAGGTCTGCAAAAAAGGTTGCCAAAGAAACGAAGAACGCCATAGAGAGTAAAATAGGTGAAATAAATCACTTGCTATCTTATGCTGATCTGGAGAAACATATTGAGTATTGTTCTTCAATCAGCCTTTATCTGAAATCTGGACAATACGTTGCCGTGGCAATTAGGTTGGAAGAACTAAAGAAAGTCTTGCTTGAGGTGAAGAACAATCAGTCTATAAAGGATAAAAACGAGTTTAAGATCCAACAAATGGTCATGCGATTAGGTTCAGACATCACTGCCGTAGGAAACAAATGGAAGAATGTGACAGAATTAGATTCGTCTAGGGTACTGGAGCACGTGAATGAGATTTCGACCTTTTTACAGGATATATCAACAAAACTTAAATATCAAACAATATGATTAAGAAGTATGAAGAGTTTGTGAGCAAATTACAAACAGCAACAGACGAGAGAACAATAGCTTGGGAAAAAACGAGCGGTAACGATGAGTATCAGGCTGTTATTGGAGGAAGTTCTGTGTCTATAAAGTATCACGAAGCTTTAGATTTTGGCATAGGGATTAGTGAAAGCAAAACTTATGTGAGTTTAATTTTATGGAACAGCAAAGGTGAAAAAATCGATGAGGTAAGAGCAGAAGCGAATGGCATTGATTACTCTGTTCTCCATAAATTATATGAAAGCGCAAGGAGAGCCTGTAATAAAGTTGAAGAGACTCTTGATGAGATGCTGGCTGTCTTGGAGGTAGCAAGTTAAGAATACCTCCCTTGTTGTTTGGAGCACGAAGACTTCTGAATGGCATTGAGAAGGCTTCATGATGGCATTCAGAAGGTTTGATACTCCATACATGAAGGCTAGTTTCTCAGCGGAATGGGTGTTTTATTTAGATGTAAGATGTTATATGGAAGAGTTATATATAAAAATCGAATAAAACTATGCCGCCCGTGCCGGTATTGATGATAAATGGCTGTATATCAGTGGTGTATTGGGCGGCAGAGTTTGATAAAACTATGCCGTAAGTATGCCGTAACCGTGCCGCCATAAAAACCAGCGCCCAGCTTTTGGCTATAGGCAAACGATTATTTGAGTATAGGCGAACGATTATTTGAGTATAGGCGAATGGCTTGAAAGGCTATCTAAAGTCCCTGTGCATAGGCATTTTGAACAATTCTTAGACAGAGAGAATCGATGAGAAGGTTTGATATAAAGAATCGAAAGGAGACAAATGTGACAGACGAGGCGCTGTATGCGCTGGATAAGGAGTCGCACAGGATGTGGATTGAGCAGGGTATGGAGGCTCCGTGGATGCATCTGACGTTTGAGGAGTTCCAGGAAAAGATCCATCATGTGCCGATGTTTGTGGCGATGGATGCAGAGACAGGGGAGCTGTTGGGGATGCATAGCTTCAGGCCTCACCGTAAGCAGCGCTGGTGCTATGGATTCCGGCTGGCTGTGGCTGAGTCTGCACGGCATGAGGGCATTGCCACGCGGATGCTGGAGTATGAGGCGGAGTTCATAAGGCAGAAGGGATATCGGTATCTGAAAGGTGCTACTGCTACAACGGCAGATTGGAGCGTGCAGTGGCATCTGAAGAACGGGTATCGTATCGTCGGGTATTATCGCGTACCAGGCAATAATTTTACGAACTATGTGTTCCGTAAGCAGCTGGCGCCATCCATCCTCTGGGGTCCGACGCTCGGGGATTTCACTGCCCGAATGTCTTTCGCGGGATCATGGATTGTGAATCATGTCTTGAAGCATTCGGATGGGAGGGATAACCTCTTGGGGAGGATTGCAAGGAAGGTTCTGAAGAAGTGATATGTGGCGGTTCAGACCACCCCTAACCCCTCCTAACTTAGGAGGGGAAAGGAAAAACCCACTCGTGAGAGCCGGTCGAAATGTTAATTTAAAGTTATTTTATGTGAACTAAAAAGTAAAATTTTTAGTGTGTAGCTGTCGGCTTGCCGCGAGGCCCGCCGACAGCAGTTTTTCTAAAGTCTATAGTCATAACTATTGCCTGAAGTCAAAAGAAAAAGGGAGGCCGTCGCGATAGGCGGCTCCCGTTACTAGAGAGATAAACACTCGGGTTGATTTCAGTTCACGGTGCAAAGATCGGGATATTTTCGGACCGGGGCAAGGGTTTTTCCCTAAATCGGACAGGGGGAAACCCTACAAATTCTTGTAAAATCCCTCCATAGAGGACACAAAGGACACAAAAAATCGTTAATTGTTTGGTGGGTAGCGGTAAAATGATTACTTTTGCGGCTGAAATGAAGAGTTGGTTTTTTAAAAGGTGTATGATGACGGCCGTCATGTTGTTGGCTGTATGCGAGCTGGCGATGGCTGACGACGGTGAGCGTGTGGGTTGTCTGGTGAACTGGACGCCACAGGCTTTTACCCGTGACGGACAGACGCGTGGCGGCATCACGGACATCGCCTATGGTGACCGAGGCTGGGATGCCAACCGCACGTACCGCCAACTGGTGGTGCTGGTATCTTTTGTGGACTGCGACTTCAGCTTTGAGAATCCACAGGCCGCCTATCATGATATCTTTAATACCCCCGGCTATAACCAGAGGGAAGGCGTCGGCTGTGTCGCAGACTACTTCCGCGACCAGTCGAATGGGATGCTGAATCTGGCATTTGACATCTATGGTCCCTATAAGACCAATAGTAAGGTGAAGACAGGCTCATCCAGTAGGAACGAGGGGCACTCGGCTTTCCGTGAGGCCACGAAGATGCTGATGGAGGAGCATCCGGAGATCGACTATTCCGTCTATGACTGGAACGGTGACGGCCATGTGGAGCAGGTGGTCTATGTCTATGCCGGCTATTGCGGCAATCAATCGACCATTAAGGATGAAGGCTACGTCTGGCCCACTACGGGCAGCTTCTCTTCCATCAGCACGAAGGACGGCCATACCATCTCCCGCTATACCGCCAGCGGCGAGCTGTGGGTGGGCAATACCTCCTGTGGCATCGGCATCATCTGTCATGAGTTCTCCCACTGTCTCGGACTGCCGGATATCTATCCGACTTCTGGAAGCGTCGATGAATTGTCTGTCGTGGATGAATGGGACCTGATGGATGGCGGCACAGGAACCAACTATGGCTGGTGCCCGCCGAACTATTCGCCACTGGAGAAGATGATTATGGGCTGGCTCACACCCACGGTGCTGACGGCAGATACGATGATTACTGATGCCAAGACCATCGCCGAGGGCGGCGAGGTCTATCTGATTCCGCGTACCGACGATGAGTTCTTCCTGTTGGAGAACCGGCAATGGAGAGGTTGGGACTACGGTCTGCCTGGCAATGGGCTGGTGGTGTATCATGTGATCTTCAGTGGCTCCACCTGGCGATCCAACGTCGTGAACAATGTGAAGGGCAGGCCTAACTACAGTCTGGTGACTGCCGACGGGAGGACCTTTACAGATTGGTACAACGAGATCATCACGAGCGAGGTTAAGAACCCATACCTTGACATCAAGCGACGACTGAACAGCAGGATCCTGAGCACAGCGCCTTATCCCTGGGTGCAGGACGGGACCAGCGTGGATCAGGTCACACTCTTTGACGATATTTGTATCACCGATATCACCACGCAAACAGACGCATCGATGTCATTTGCTTTTCACACCTCTGGCAGTGGTATTTTTCATCTCAAGGCTGAGCCTCGGGTGACGGGTGTTTACACCCTCTCCGGACAAAAGCTGAGAGATTTCGGGCAGGCTTTTACGCCACTGTTCAGAGGTGTTTATATTATTAATGGAAAGAAAAAGATTGTCCACTAAGGACACAAAGGACACGAATAATTGCTTGACATGATGAGGAGGCAGGTATGGTTGCTGATAGCTGTGTGGGTGGCACTTACGAGTGTTGCACAGCAGGCCGATTACCGGAAGATGTCGCGCCTAGTAAGACAGGCAGCGGCTGACCATCAGCAGCGCAGCCTGACGAGAGGCGGCTCTGACGCAAAGCGCACGCTGACAGCCTTCGTCTGCATCAGTCCAGAAGAGGCCGATGCTTTGTTCAAAAAACATGACTGTCAGAAACGGGCACAATGGGGAGATGTCTGTATCGCAACCATCCCACTGGCAGAATTGAGTGCTCTGGCTATGGAGCCGGCAGTCACTCGTATTGAAGCCAACCAGTCCACCAGTCTGTGCGTCGACACCACGGCTGCCATCGTTCAGGCATTGCCTGTCTATGAGTCATCGCCATCTCATCAGGCATTTACCGGCGAAGGCGTTGTGGTCGGCGTGGTGGACATTGGCTTTGATTTGATACATCCCAATTTTCTTGACAATTCAACAGGACAGTCGCGGATCAGGGCCTTCTGGGATCAGCTGTCGTGTGACACGATTGGCAGCAGCCTGCCAGTAGGGCGTGACTATATAGGCTCTGAGGCCATCAGCGCCATCCGGCACTCTACTGACGCCCCCACCCAGACTCACGGCACGCATACCATGGGTATTGCAGCCGGCAGTGGCTTTGACACACCGTATCGCGGCATCGCCTGGGGCAGTGACCTCTGCGTGGTGGCTAATGCCGTCAGTGCCAACGTTGAATATGTGGATTCCACTGATCGCTATAAATATACCACCGCTACTGATGCTTTGGGCTTCAAATACTGCTTCGACTATGCCGAGCAGGCGGGCAAGCCTTGTGTGGTGTCGTTGAGCGAAGGGTATCCTCCCTATCTTGACGACGAAGACAGCCTTTATGCCGTTACCCTTGAACAGATGACTGGTCCTGGCCGTATCATTGTGGCCTCAGCCGGAAATGAAGGCGTCGAGATGACCTACTTTGAGAAACTGGAAAACCAGGCGGAGGCCGGGAGTTTTGTCAGGAGCTTTAAGAAGGCCGCACTCTATCGGATCAAGAGTGAGGGAGAGATGCGGCTGGTGGTCTATGGATACAGGGAAGAGGGAGGAGTGCCTTCTGACACGGTAGCCTTTGAGACAGCTGAGGTGCCTATCGATACGATTATCAAGAGGAAAATAGCGTTTGGTGAGGATTCGCTGACTGTCGTGGCCTATCGCGACAGTTCACGCTTCGCCGACCATGATATCTGGCAGTTGCTCTTGGAAGCGGATACCACCTTGAACTTGTTGCCGCCACTGGCTGTGGTCGTGCAAGGACAGGGGAAAGTGGAGGTCTATGGAAGTTCCTCCAATGCTTTCCGTGATCATGATGCCGACGACCGTTGGCGGGATGCCATCAAAGGGCGCAACGTCTTTGCTCCTGGATGTTTCCCTGGCGTCATCTGCGTCGGTGCCACCACCCATCGGCTCAGCGTCCGGAATGCAGAAGGTGAACTGGTTAATGGCAGCAAGGAGACGGAAAGCGGCATGATAGGCTATTATTCTTCGACAGGTCCGTCGATGAACGACCTGATGAAGCCCGATGTAGTGGCTCCTGGCACTAACGTGGTTGCTTCTTATAGTTCGCTTTTCCATCCAGAGAAGGAGGTGGTGGACTATTCGGACTACCAGGGGGAGCATTATCCCTGGGGGGTGCAGACGGGTACGTCGATGTCGACACCTGTCGTGACGGGTACCATTGCCCTCTGGCTGCAGGCCAAACCCGACCTGACGCCTCAGGAGGTCAGAGAGGTGATGCAACGCAGCTGCCGCCATCCGGAAGCGAAATACGACTATCCGAATGATATTTATGGCTACGGTGAAATAGACGCTTACCGCGGACTCTTGGAGGTGCTCTCGCTGTCGGGCATTGAGGGCATCAGCCTTCACCAACCCACGGACGTGCGGGTTCTCCCTATGGAAGGAGGGCTAAGGCTGGTGTTCGACCGCTTGGTGACAGAACCTGTTCGTGTCAGGGTCTATAACCTTTCTGGCGTCTGTATCCATGACAGCCGGTTGACGGTTGGTGCGCTAGAAGCGTTCGTGGCGTTACCCTCCGTCCTTTCCGGCATCTATGCTGTTCAGGTGGAGACTTCAGGCAAAGGGTTGCAGGGCTCCGTGTTGGTCAGATTTTAATGCTATTATTTGCACGAACCAAAATTATTCGCTACCTTTGCACCCACAATTCGTGAAAGTAGTAAAATTCGTTTTTATAATATGAAACAGAAAGAAGGGTTTGTGCTGCGTGAGATATGCGGCGAGAAAGTGATTGTTGCAGAAGGCCTTAAAGTGGTAAACTTCGGTAAGATGGTCAGCATGAATGATACGGCTGTCTGGCTTTGGGAGAAATGCACGGAGTTGGGTGACTTTACGGCAGAACAGCTGGCTGAGGCCATCTGTCAAGTCTATAATGTGGAGCCTTCAAAGGCCCTCACTGATGTCACCCGCATCCTCGACGAATGGAAGGAGCTGGGACTGATTTCCTGACATGACTGACTATCTCTTCTGGCTTGGGCGCAATACGAAGGGCATCCGCGCGGATATGCTGTTCCGTATCGCAGCTGGTATCGGGCGGGTGTCGCTCGGCCTGCTGATGGTATGGCTCTGCAAGCGCTTCATCGATGTGACCATCCGCCAGGGGACGACAGAAGACATCATCCTGATGATCATCGCACTGGTGGCGGTGGTCATTGGTGGCATCATCTGCCGGCAGTCATATTATTATCTGGGCGTGAAGGACAGGGCGAAGCAGACGACGAGCATTCGTCTGCGCATCTTCAGCCATCTGTTCCGTCGCCAGATGTTCGAACAGAAAGAGTTGCACTCCGGCGACGTGACCTCACGTCTGGAGAAAGATATCGACGTGGTGAGCGATGCGACGACATCGCTCTTTCCGGATATGACCGTCACGCTGATACAGCTGGTGGGCGCCTTCCTGCTGATGCAGTCGATGGACACCCGGCTGGCATGGGCACTGCTGCTGCTGACACCGATGTTCCTGATTGTGGGAAAGCTGATCGGGCGCAAGATGAGAATGATGACCCTCGACATCCGCAAACAGGAGAGTGTGATCCAGATGCTCGTGCAGGAGACGATGGAGCACAATGCCGTGCTCCGCTCCTTAGAGAGTGGCGACTGGATCACCAACCGCCTGGACGACATGCAGCAGGACCTGCGCGGCAAGATCAGCCGTCGGGCAAGATTTACGGTTATTTCCCGTCTGCTGATAGGTTCCAGCTTCAGCCTGGGTTATATCTTGGCTTTCATCTGGGGAGCCATGCAACTTCGTAACGGTGAGATTACCTTTGGTGTGATGACCTCGTTCCTGCAGCTCGTCAGTCAGATACAGAATCCAATCCTGCAAATGCTGAACATGGTGCCGCAGTTTATCCAGGCCTCTGCCAGCATAGACAGACTGACGGAGCTGGAACATGTGGCAGTGGAAGATGCTCTGACCCAATCAGAGGAAGCAGATTGGGCCAGAGAACCGTCCACTGATCCACTCGGCGTGAAAGTGGAGGATGTCAGTTTCAAATATGCGGATGGGGACCGGGAGATACTAACGGATTTCTCTTTCGATTTTAAGCCGGGCAGTAAGACGGCCCTGATGGGACATACCGGTGCCGGAAAGACCACACTGTTCAGGCTGCTGCTGGCGTTGACGAAGCCTAACAAGGGGGCGCTGACCATCTACGACAGTCGGGGGCAGCAGACCATCAGCGAACAGACACGCTCGCACTTTGTCTTCGTGCCGCAGGGGAACACCCTGATGAGCGGTACCATCCGCTATAACCTGTTGCTGGCCAGACCTGATGCCACCGACGAGGCACTCGAAGATGTGCTCCATACGGCGATGGCCGACTTCGTGCTGGATCTGCCGGATGGTCTGGATACGGAGTGTGGCGAACGTGGCAGCGGACTCAGTGAGGGTCAGGCGCAGCGCATTGCCATTGCCCGAGGTCTGTTGCGGCCGGGTGGCATCCTGCTGTTAGATGAGATCAGCGCCTCGCTCGACGAGGCGACGGAGCGTGAGCTTTACCGTAGGCTCTTCGCCAAGTATCCCGGGAAGACGATGATCTTCATCACCCACCGGCCTGTGGTTTGTGAGTTGTGTAATGAAGTGATTAAGTTGGGAAATTAAAGGTGTCATGATATGAAGAAGATTTTTGCAGTGATGGTGTTTGCGGCGCTGACGATGAGCGCCCAGGCCAAGGTAAGGTTGTCCCATCTGATTGGTGATAACATGGTGTTACAACAGCAGACAGACGCCCGCCTCTGGGGTTGGGCCAAGCCAGGCAAGACGGTGATGGTCACCACCTCGTGGAGCGACCAGAAGGTGACAGCCAAGGCCGGCAAGGATGGCCGTTGGCTGGTGAAAGTCAGGACGCCGAAGGCTGGCTACGAGCCGCTGAGCATCACGTTTGACGACGGTGAGCCGGTGACGATCAACAATGTCGTCAGCGGTGAGGTGTGGGTATGTGCCGGACAGTCGAACATGGAGATGCCAGTCAAGGGCTTCGGCATGTGTCCGGTGGAAGGCTACAACCACCATGTGCTCGATGCCGCCCAGTCGAAAGGTGTCCGCAGCGTGAAGATTCCCAGCATCATGAGGGCTACGCCGCAGGATGATGCCCAGTGTGAGTGGCGCCAGTGTTCGCCGAAGACTGTCGGTGAGTTCTCTGCCACAGGCTATTTCTTCGCCCGGCTGCTGAGTCGTACGCTCGACATCCCTGTGGGAATTATAGAAGCTAATAAAGGAGGTTCGCGCGTAGAGAGCTGGCTGACGAAGGAGAACCTCGAGAAATATACCAATGATCCCACCGACTCGGTGGAGATCTGCAAGAAGTGGGCACAGTGGGATTATCACCGTTCACTGCTCTGGGGCAACGGCACGTTCAACCCCATCCTGAACTATACGGTCAAGGGAATCCTCTACTATCAGGGCTGTTCGAATGTGGGTGATCCTGGCGACCAGTACTCTGAGCGGATGAAGCTGTTGGTAGATCAGTGGCGCTCGCAGTTCGGCCTGGGTGAGATCCCCTTCTACTTCGTGCAAATAGCACCTTACAGGTATGACGACAACGACAATGCCATCAGCGGAGCCTTGTTGCGTGAACAGCAGTGGAAGGCTGCGCAGATTATTCCCAACAGTTCGCTCGTGTGCATCAACGATCTCGTCTATCCTTATGAAACCACGCAGATCCATCCGACACAGAAGCAGCAGGTGGGTGAGCGTCTTGCCTTCACGGCCCTGAACCGCGACTATGGCTTTGAGACCGTCCAGTATAAGAGCTCGTCGTATAAGGATATGACCATCAAGGGTGATACTGTGTTCATTCATCTGCAGGACAACTACTGGTGTGATGCACCCTTCGAGCAGATGGAGGGTTTCGAGGTGGCTGGTGAGGACCGTGTGTTCTATCCTGCTACGGCCCGGCACTTCTGGCAGCCTGGCGGCGGCTATTGGGATGAGGCCATCATCGTGACGGCTCCTGAAGTGAAGCAGCCTGTCGCCGTGCGCTATTGTTTCAAGAATTTCCAGATCGGCAATGTGAAGAATGGCGGTAACCTGCCGTTGTTCCCCTTCAGAACGGACAGCTGGTGATTAATGATCCACAAAGGACACGAAGGACACAAAAAACATTCCATATGAGGATAGATGCGAAATGAATTTATTAGAAAAGAATTCGGAAATTGAAAAGAGTATTTATGCTATCAATGGAGCTGCTATTGAAGTGCATAAGGTTTTGGGACATGGCTTTCATGAAAAAGTCTATGGAGATGCCTTGGCAGTCGAATTCAAACTCCGAGGCATTCCCTTCGAGAGGGAAAAGCATTTGATCATTAACTATAAAGGTGTAGCATTACAGCACGATTTCTTCGTTGATTTCCTTTGTTATGATAGTATTGTTGTTGAGTTAAAAGCATTAGATAATTTGGTTGCTGCCAATACCGGGCAAGTCTTGAACTATTTAAAAGTGGCCAATCTCAGCTATGCTCTTCTTTACAACTTTGGAGAGCCAGCAATCAAGATCAAGCGAATTAAACTATAATTTTGTGTCCTTCGTGTCCTTAGTGAAAAAATAATCAATATGAAAGGTCATCCTTTAGAAACTTTCCGCTATTGCCCTAAGTGTGGCAGTAACGATTTTAAGATCCATAACGCCTTGAGCAGGCACTGTGCCAACTGCGGTTTTACGTATTATCAGAACCCGCGTGCCTCGACGGCAGCCTTCATCGTCAACGCGAAGGGTGAGCTGTTGGTGGCCCGTCGCGGGAAGGAGCCTGCTAAAGGCACGCTCGACCTGCCAGGCGGTTTCGTGGACAACAACGAGAATGCCGAACAGGGTATGGTAAGGGAGATACAGGAAGAGACCGGTCTGGTGATCAGTGCCACCAATGTCAAATATATGTTTTCTATTCCCAATGTCTACCACTACTCAGGGATGGACATCCATACGCTCGATTTCTTCTTCCTCTGTCATGTGGCAGGGGATGCTGAGGTGAAGGCGGCTGACGATGCGGCCGAACTCACGTGGCTGCCTCTTCGTGAGATCTATGTGGAGCGCTTCGGACTGCGTTCTATACGGGAGGCCGTACATCGTTTCTTGCAACAAAATCGTTAATAAAACAAAAAATCCTCTATATAAATAAGGTGTGATAGCGTTTTTTGCTTACTTTTGCAGCCCGAAACAGTAGATAACTATCCACAAAGGACACAAAGGACACGAAGAAGATGTCTACAGAAAAAGAAAATTTTGTGTCCTTCGTGTCCTTAGTGAAAAAGGATGATCAAGGTAAAAAAGTAAAAGATATGCAAAAGAATTTAGTGATCGTGGAGTCTCCTGCCAAGGCGAAGACGATTGAGAAGTTCCTCGGAACGGACTTCAAGGTGATGTCGAGCTATGGTCACATCCGCGACTTGAAGAAGAAAGAGTTGAGTGTCGACGAGAAGACGCTCGAGCCGGAATATGAAATTCCTGAAGAGAAGGCTAAGCTGGTGGCAGACCTTCGCGCCAAGGCTGAGAAGGCTGAGAAAGTCTGGCTGGCATCCGATGAAGACCGTGAGGGAGAAGCCATCTCCTGGCACCTGTGTGAGGTGTTGGGTCTGGACAGCAAGAAGACGAACCGTATTGTGTTCCATGAGATCACTAAGCCCGCTATCCTCGATGCTATCGAACATCCCCGTCATCTGGACATGAACCTGGTGAACGCCCAGCAGGCTCGTCGCGTGCTGGACCGTATCGTCGGTTTCAAGGTCTCACCTGTGCTGTGGCGCAAGGTGAAGCCCGCCCTCTCTGCCGGACGTGTGCAGAGTGTGGCCGTCAGGCTCATTGTGGAGCGTGAGCGTGAGATCCTGAATTTCAAGAGTGAGATCTATTATGTGGTGAACGGTGTCTTCGCCATCACTAATCCTGACGGCTCTGCCACGGAGGTGAAGGCACAGCTGGGCAGCCGTTTCAAGACGGAAGAAGAGGTGATGGCCTTCCTGGAGCAGTGCAAGGCCTCTGATTTTATGGTCGAGAGCATCGTCAAGAAGCCCGTCAAGCGTACGCCGGCTCCCCCATTCACGACATCGACCCTGCAGCAGGAGGCTGCCCGTAAGCTCGGCCTCACCGTCAGCCAGACGATGATGATTGCCCAGCACTTGTATGAAAGTGGATTGATCACCTATATGCGTACCGACTCTGTCAACCTCTCGAAGCTCTGTCTGGGGGCCAGTAAGGAGGAGATTACACGTCTCTATGGCAAGGAATACAGCAAGACGCGTCAGTACCACACCAGTGCGAAGGGTGCTCAGGAGGCCCACGAAGCCATCCGTCCTACCTACATGGACCGTTTGGAGGTTGAGGGCACGGGCCAGGAGAAACGCCTGTACGAACTGATCTGGAAGCGTACGGTGGCCAGTCAGATGGCTGACGCTGAGATAGAGAAGACGACCGTGACGATTGCCATCAAGAGTCAGGAGACAGGAAAAAGAAGCCAGGAGGAGTTCATCGCCCAGGGTGAGGTTGTGAAGTTCGACGGTTTCATCAAGGTTTACCGTGAGTCCTTCGATGATGAGGATCAGCAGGAGGATTTCGGCCATATCCTTCCCCCGATGAGCGAAGGTCAGGAACTCACACGTCGTGAGATCAACGCTGTCGAGCGTTTCGTCGCTGGTCCCCAGCGCTATACTGAAGCCAGTCTGGTGCATAAGCTGGAGGAACTGGGTATCGGTCGTCCGTCAACCTATGCGCCCACCATCAGCACCATCCAGCAGCGTGAGTATGTGCAGAAGGGGGATAAGAAGGGTGAGGACCGTCCGTATGCTGTCTATCAGCTGAAGGGTAAGCAGATCAACCAGAAGACCCGTAAGGAGGTTGTGGGTTCGGAGAAGGGTAAGTTGTTACCTACAGACATCGGTATTGTGGTCAATGACTTCCTGATGAAGAACTTCTCTGAGATCTTGGATTACAACTTCACTGCCAAGGTAGAGCAGGATTTCGATAGGATTGCCGAGGGCGACGAGCGCTGGACGGACATGATGCGTTCGTTCTATAAGGAGTTTGAGCCAACGGTGGAACGTACCATCAACAGCCGTGACCAGCATAAGGCCGGTGAGCGTGTGCTGGGTAAGGATCCCAAGAGCGGTAAGCCCGTCTTCGTAAAGATTGGTCGTTTCGGGCCGGTTGTACAGATTGGTTCTGCCGATGATAATGAGAAGCCGACCTTCGCCCAGATGCCGAAGGACAAGAGCATTGAGACCATCACCCTCGAAGAGGCGCTGGAGCTGTTTAAGCTGCCCCGTACGATTGGTGATCATCAGGGTAAGCCCGTCACTATCGGAGCCGGCCGCTACGGCCCCTATATCCTTTACGACCGCAAATACACATCGGTGCCTAAAGGTGTCGATCCCATGTCCCTCACCCTCGATGAGGCTGTCGACCTTATCCAGGAGAAGCAGCAGGAGGAGAAGCGCAAGCATCTGAAGACATTCCCCGAGGATCCGAAACTGGAAGTGCTGGCCGGACGTTACGGTCCCTACCTCGCCTATGACGGCAAGAACTATCGTCTGCCGAAGAATATGCATGAGAAGGCTGCCGAACTGTCGTTTGAGGATTGTATGAAAATCATTAAGGCCGTCCCTGTGAAGAAATCGTAAATCGTCAATCCGACAATGACCAGGATTATCCTCATAGGCTATATGGGTGCCGGCAAGACCACCATCGGCAAGGCACTCTCGAAGGAGTTAGGCATCATCTTCTACGATCTCGACTGGTATATCGAGAGCCGTATGCGGAAGACCGTGTCGGAGATTTTCGCCGAGCGGGGAGAGGAAGGGTTCCGCAAGATTGAGTATAACATGCTCCATGAGGTGGCGGAATTCGAAGATGTCATCATCAGCTGCGGTGGTGGCACACCCTGTTTCTTCGACAATATGGACTATCTGAACCAACAGGGACAGGTGGTCTATCTGAAGGCTGAGCCCGAGGTGCTGTATAAGCATCTGCTGATGGCCAAGGTGGAGCGCCCGCTGTTGAAAGGCAAGAGTGAGGAGGAGTTGTTGAAGTTTATCAAGGAACAGATAGAGAAGCGTGAACCCTTTTATACGAAGGCCCGCTACACGCTCGATGTCAGCCTCATGGACAACTATGATAAGATCAAAATCAGTGTCGAGAAAATAAAAGAAGTATTAGGCTTATGAAGAAATGGACCATCGATGACTCGAAGGAGCTCTACAACATCAACGGTTGGGGCACCTCCTATTTCGGCATCAACGAGAAGGGCGACGTCTATGTCACACCCTGTAAGAACGACACGCAGATCGATCTGCGTGAGGTGATGGACGAACTGGCGTTGCGTGATGTCACGCCGCCTGTGCTGCTCCGTTTCCCCGATATCCTTGACAACCGGATTGAGAAGACATGGAGTTGTTTCAAGAAAGCCTCGGAGGAATATGACTACAAAGGCGAGAACTATGTGGTCTATCCCATCAAGGTGAACCAGATGCAGCCCGTCGTCGAGGAGATTATCTCTCATGGCCGGAAATTCAATCTCGGACTGGAGGCCGGCTCGAAGCCTGAGTTGCATGCCGTCATCGCCATGCAGTGTCAGAGTGACTCGATCATCGTCTGCAACGGCTATAAGGACCAGAGTTATATCGAACTGGCGTTGTTGGCGCAGAAGATGGGCAAGCAGATCTTTATCGTCGTGGAGAAGATGAACGAACTGGAGATCATCGCCCGCGAGGCCAAGAAGATGAATATCCGTCCGAATATCGGTATCCGCATCAAACTGGCTTCCTCTGGCTCCGGTAAATGGGAGGAGAGCGGCGGCGATGCCTCGAAGTTCGGCCTGACGAGCGCAGAACTGTTGGAAGCACTCGAGATGCTGGATAAGAAAGATATGCGCGACTGTCTCAGACTGATCCATTTCCATATAGGATCGCAGATCACAAAGATCCGTCGCATCCAGACAGCCCTCCGTGAGGCTTCGCAGTTCTATATCCAATTGCATAAGATGGGTTATAATGTTGACTTTGTCGATTGTGGCGGTGGCTTGGGTGTCGACTATGACGGAACCCGTTCTCCGTCGAGTGAGTCGTCAGTCAACTACTCCATCCAGGAATATGTCAATGACTGTATCTACACCTTCGTCGATGCAGCAAACAAGAACGACCTGCCACATCCGAATATCATCACCGAGAGTGGCCGTTCGTTGGCAGCCCATCACTCCGTGCTCGTCATCGACGTGCTGGAGACGGCCTCGCTGCCTGAGATGCCAGAGGAGTTTGAGCCCGATGAGAACTCGCATCAGTTGGTGAAGGATCTCTATGAGATCTGGGATAATCTCTCTCCCCGTAACGTATTGGAGGACTGGCACGACGCAGAGCAGATCCGTGAGGAGGTGCTTGACCTCTTCTCGCATGGTATCGTTGATCTGAAGACGCGTGCTGAGGTGGAGGCGATGTATTGGAGTGTGTGTCACGAGATTCACGCCCTCGCCAAGAGCCTGAAGCATATCCCTGAGGAACTGATGAAGATCGACAAGCTCCTCGCTGATAAGTATTTCTGCAACTTCTCGCTCTTCCAGAGTCTCAGCGACTCATGGGCCATCGATCAGGTCTTCCCGATTATGCCCATCCAGCGACTGGATGAGCGTCCCACGCGCAATGCCACCATCCAGGATATCACTTGCGACTCGGATGGAAAGATTGCAAATTTCACTACCAACCGGCATAACACCCACTCGCTGCCCGTACATCCGCTGAAGAAGAACGAACCCTACTATCTGGGTGTGTTCCTCGTGGGCGCCTATCAGGAGATTCTCGGCGATATGCACAACCTCTTTGGCGACACGAATGCCGTACATATCTCTGAGAAAGACGGCACCTACCATATCGACCAGATCATCGACGGTGAGACGGTGGAGGAGGTGCTCGAATACGTGCAGTATAATCCCAAGAAACTTGTCCGTCAGCTCGAGGTCTGGGTGGCCAAGAGTGTGAAGCAGGGCAAGATCTCCCTCGAAGAGGGCAAGGAGTTCCTGTCGAACTACCGCTCCGGGCTTTACGGATATACTTACTTAGAATAAAATGATTCACTAAGGACACGAAGGACACAAAAGAGAGTTACAGAATAATATCGGTTTAAATAGAAAGAGTTTGTGTCCTTTGTGTCCTTAGTGAATAATATAGGAGGCTGATGAAAGAGAATTTGACTATTGTGAAGGTGGGTGGGGCCGTCGTGGAAGACGAGGCCCAGCTCTCACAGCTGCTGAAGGACTTTAGCGCTATTGAAGGCCGAAAGGTTCTGGTGCACGGTGGTGGCCGCAAAGCCACGAAGGTGGCAGAAGCCCTCGGCATCGAGTCGAAGATGGTGGGTGGCCGTCGCATTACCGATGCTGACATGCTCAGTGTGGTGACGATGGTCTATGGCGGACTGGTGAACAAGAACCTCGTGGCCCGTCTGCAGGCCAACGGTGTGAATGCCTTGGGACTGACAGGCGCCGATATGGATGTCATCCGTAGCCATAAGCGTCCGTTGAAAGATGGCGTGGACTTCGGCTTCGTGGGCGATGTGGACCGCGCTGACGGTCAGATGCTCAGCCGGCTCATTGAGGAAGGGGTCACCCCTGTGATGGCTCCTTTGACACACGACGGGCAGGGAAACATCCTCAACACGAATGCCGACACCATTGCCAGTGAGACCGCCAAAGCGCTCGCTCCCTACTATGATGTGACGCTGATCTTCAGTTTTGAGAAGAAAGGCGTGCTCCGCCATCCTGACGATGACGACTCTGTCATTCCTTCTATCACGCGCGCGGACTTTATTAAATATAAAGCCGACGGTACCATCAGTGGTGGTATGCTGCCGAAAATAGAGAATGCCCTCGCCGCCATCGATGCTGGTGTATCCCGTGTTATCATCACGCTTGCCACCGCTCTCGACGGCCAAAGTGGGACTACGATCAAATGATTCACAAAGGACATAAAGGACACGAAAA
>Ga0310786_10002173_pt1 | contig 30518 bp, 20 predicted proteins | sample AusTroGonzalo_MG_FD_203881 | JGI IMG/M metagenome (GOLD analysis project Ga0310786, IMG submission 203881) | Bovine rumen microbial communities from tropical cattle in Woodstock, Queensland, Australia - Gonzalo_03 (v2) (version 2) | ecosystem: Host-associated > Mammals > Digestive system >...
ATCCGGATTGAGGACGTGAGGTTCTCTCAACGGAATCAGTCTATTGGTTATTAGTTTTAGTGTTATTAATTATGTGGTTAGTAAGAGCGTCCGCCTGCGACAGGCCGACACTCTTTTTTTTACACTTATGCGTGTAATAGAAAAATAGCTCTTGGGGTTGTTCCAAGAGCTATTTTCTTTTATCGATGATTGTTACACCCGGGTAATCCGCTTCATCAAAACTGACTTCTTTCTCACTGACCCCGAACCTGTCAATGTTCATCGTAATGCCGATGCCATTCATTTTGGTCTTTAGCCTGAGCGGATGGTAAGTCCCCTTTTTGATTGTCACCTCCAGCTTCTTGGGGGCCTCCTTGTTCTTATTTGATTTGGACTTCTTGCATTCGATAACCCAGCTGCCCGCCGTTTCCGACTGGATGGAGACATCGTAACCGTCCAGAATGTTCGAGAACAGTTCGGCATCTCCCGTGCTGTCCCCGGACGAGGAACCAAGGTCGGCAATAGCCAGTTCATTGGTATCGGCCGAATAAACCTTGAGCGTGACGCCATCGCTGTAGGTCACCATCGCCTTCCCCATCATCTCGGTTTCCATTTTCATCTTGTCCTGAAGCTGCCAGGTCTTTGCCACAACCTGCCCCAGAATAGGGATTTTGGTTTCCACCGTCATGGCGATTCCGCTCTTGGAGAGATTCGTCAAGGCCGCATCCATACGCGACACAATCTCACTGGCCGTCTGGCCCCATGCCGCCACTGCCCACAGCAGCAACACGCAAAAAGTATAAATTCGTTTCATAGCTCCCAGCCTTAAGCAAAAAACGGTCCAATCCATCGCCCAATTGGCGTTTTTAACCGCGCACGGACACCAGAATGGCCAATCCGTGTCCAGACGGCCCCAGCTCCCGGCCCCTGGCGGCACGTGCCTCCCGGTGCATCGCGCGTTGAAGCGTCTGGGGTTTCATTTTACAAGTATTTTATTTAACTTTGTGGTTTACGTACGCACATGCGCGCACACGTAGATGCACACGCAAGCTTGCAACAACATGGAATACGCAGAAGCAAAACACAGAATTGAACAACTGAAAGGCATTCTCTGGGAGAACAGCCGGAAGTACTATGTAGAAAACGCGCCCACCATGAGCGACTACGAGTACGACCAGCTGATGCACGAACTGGAGAGCCTGGAAGACCAGTATCCGGAATTCGCAACCGCGGACTCCCCTACCCGCCGGGTAGGCTCCGACCTGGAGGAGAACGCCCCCGAGAGCGGGTTCGTCAAGCGTCTGCACAAGTATCCCATGCTGTCCCTGGGCAATACCTACAGCATCAAAGAGGTGGAAGAGTTTGCAGAGAGAAGCGCCAAAGCCATCAAGGGCGCCTTCACCTACTGCTGCGAACTCAAGTTCGACGGAACCGCCATCTGCCTCACTTACAAGAACGGCGTGCTGCTGCGTGCCCTCACCCGCGGCGACGGCGTCAAGGGCGACGATGTCACCGAAAACGCCAAGCGCATTGCCAACATCCCCAACAAACTGAAAGGCACCGGCTGGCCGGAAGAGTTCGAGATCCGCGGCGAAATCCTCATGCCCTACGAATCCTTCGACCGCCTGAACCACGAGCGTGAGCTGCAGGAGGAACCCCTCTTCGCCAACCCGCGCAACGCCGCCAGCGGCTCCCTCAAGCTGCAAGACCCGGAAGAAGTGGGCCGACGAGGCCTCTTCTGCACCCTCTACCACATCCCTGCAGGCCAGGTAGACTACCCCACCCACGACGACGCCCTTAAGGCCGCCGAAAGCTGGGGCCTCCCTGTCTCCGAGCACCGGACCCTGTGCAAGGACATCGACGGCATCGAAGCATTCATCGGCCACTGGGACACCGCGCGTAAGGACCTTCCGTACGCCACCGACGGCATCGTCATCAAGATCAACGAAATGGCCATCCAGCGGCAGCTGGGCTTCACCGCCAAGAGCCCCCGCTGGGCCGTAGCCTATAAATTCAAGGCCGAACAGGCCTGCACGCCCATCCTGTCCATCGACTACCAGGTGGGCCGTACCGGCGCCGTTACCCCTGTCGCCAACCTGGAGCCCGTACTCCTGAGCGGCACCATGGTCAAGCGCGCCACCCTGGTCAACGAAGACCAGATCCGCTCCCTGGACATCCACGAAGGCGACTGGGCCTACGTAGAGAAAGGCGGCGAAATCATCCCCAAGATTACGGCTGTGGAACCCTCGAAGCGCCAGGACGGTGCAAAAAAGCCCGTGTTCCCGAAGGTCTGCCCGGACTGCGGCACGCCCCTCGTGAAACCCGAAGGCGAAGCCCGATGGTTCTGTCCCAATACTACCGGATGCCCCACCCAGATCAAGGGCCGCATCCTGCATTTCCTGTCGCGTAAGGCGATGAACATCCTGGCCGGAGAAGCCACCGTGGAGCAATTGTACAAGCTGGACATGGTGCATTCCCCGGCCGATCTGTATAACCTCTCCGAAGCGCAGCTCCTGCTGCTGGACGGCTGGAAAGAGCGCAGCGCCAAGCGCTTCCTCCAGAGCCTGAAAGAGTCGAAGAAAGTGCCCTTCGAGCGCGTGCTCTTCGCAATAGGCATCCGCTACGTGGGCGAAACCACCGCGCGGGACATCGCCCGCCACTTCGGGGATATCAACGCCATCCGCAGCGCCACGCGGGAGGAACTCCTCTCCGTGCCGGACGTAGGAGATGTGATCGCCGACAGCGTCCTCGCCTACTTCCAGTCCAACGCCAACCTCCTGGAGATTGCCCGCCTGGAAAACGCCGGCCTGCAGTTCTCCATCGGCCAGAAAGCCGAAAAACGCTCCAACATCCTGGACGGCAAGACCATCGTCATCAGCGGCAACTTCTCCATCTCCCGGGACGACATGAAAGCCCTCATCGAAGCCCACGGCGGCAAGAACGGCTCCTCCGTGAGCTCCAAGACCGCATACCTGCTCGCGGGAAGCAAGCCCGGACCGGAGAAGGTGAAGAAGGCCGATGAACTGGGCATCGAAATCATTGACGAAGCGAAGTTCTACGAAATAGTAGAGATGCCCGGTCAGGCCGGGCATGACGAAAACAATGGGCAAGAATACTTTCCCTCCTCAGAAGACATTGAACCGACATTGTTTTAAAGAGCATGTTCAAGAAGTTGTTGCATAAAATTGAAGTGATTGTCCGGTGGATCTCCATCTGGATCACCCGCATCATACGCTTCCTCATGCACGACCTTTGGCTCCTGAACGAGGACGACTTCTCCCGCGCGAAAGCCCGCCTGGTACGGGACCTCAAGACCGTGGTCCTGATGATGAACACCTTTATGGACCAGAAAATCGGCTATCAGATTACAGCGCTGGCATTCAAGAGCATGCTGGCCGTGGTGCCGGCCATTGCCATCGGCTTTTATCTCACCGACGGCCTGGGCCTCAGGGACAAGTTCGCCGAAGTGCTGAAGATCAACCTCGTGGAGCAGGACCTCACGGACATGCTCATGAACGCCGCCGACAACATTGTGAAGACGGCCGAGAGCGGCCTCTTCGGCTTCATCTCCATGGCCTCCTTCGTGTGGATCGTCCTGTCCCTGATGATTACCGTCCGCCAGGTGTTCAACAACGTGTGGAAGGTAGACAAAGAACGCAACTTCCTGAAGATGATCGGTATCATCATCGGCATCACCATCCTTTCACCCTTCGTGGTGATTATCTTCTTCTCCGGATCGGTGGTGTACTCGCATGTACTGAATCTCATATTCCCCAGCCACATCGCCGAGCTGAACAGCCTTAAATCGCTGCTCTCCTGGGCCCTGTTCGCCGGGGCCAGCATAATGGTGCTCAGTGCCATGTTCAAGTATATTCCCGGAACCAAGGTCCGCTACAAGCACGCGCTGAAGGCGGCCATCATTGCGGGCATCATCTTCACTGGCGTGCAGTACCTTTACCTGGAAACGCAGGTGATGGTAGCCAAGCAAAGTGCCGTATACGGCGTCATTGCTGCCATCCCGCTCTTAATGATCTGGCTTAACATGGGATGGACCATCATTCTGTACGGCGCAGAACTTTCCTACGCCTTCCAGAATGTGGAAAATCACCGCATGACCATCGAAACCTTGAATCAGTTGAATGAGGAAGCCGTGCGCACGCGCAAGGAACGCTTCCAAAAGAATCTGTCTCTATGAGTTTTTCCCAGTTTACACCCGAAGATTACGAGGTCATCAACCGCGACTATGAAAAACTGCGGGAGAGTGCCCGCAAACGCTGCGCCAACGAAGCGGAACTGGAAGTGGTGCAGCGGGCCTTCGAATTTGCCAACGAGGCGCACAAGAACGTGCGCCGTCGCAGCGGCGAGCCCTACATGCTGCATCCCATTGCGGTAGCGCAGATTGTAGTGGACGACATCGGCCTGGGTTACAAATCCATATCGGCCGCCCTCCTGCACGACGTAGTGGAAGACACCGACTACACCGTGGAAGACCTGCGGGAGCGCTTTGGAGACAAGATTGCCACCCTCGTGGACGGTCTCACCAAGATCAAGAACGTGCTGGACACGGAGCAGAAGACCCGCAGCACGGACCTCTCCCAACAGAGCCTGCAGGCCGAAAATTTCAAGCGCATCCTCCTCACACTGAACGACGACGTGCGCGTGGTGCTCATCAAACTGGCCGACCGCCTGCACAACTGCCGCACCATCGAGCACATGCCCGAGCATAAACGGGACAAGATCCTGAGCGAAACCATGTTCATCTTCATTCCGCTCGCGCACCGGCTGGGTCTGTACAGCATCAAGAGCGAACTGGAGAACATCTGGCTGCGCTACAAGGAGCCCGAAGCCTACGAAGACATCAAGTCCCGCATCGACCGCCGCGTCGCCGAAAAAGGAAAGGAGCTGGCCGATTTTATCGCGCCGATAGAAAGCGCGCTGAACGGCGCCGGCTTCCACTACGAGCTGAAAAAGCGCGTCAAGACCCCCTACTCCGTCTGGCGCAAGATGCAGAGCAAAGGCGTCACCTTCGACGAAGTGTACGACCTGTACGCCATCCGCATCATCTTCGACAACGACCCCGAATCCAAGGAAAGCGAACGCGACCAGTGTTACCATATCTTCTCCATCATCACAGGCATCTACCGCTACATGCCGGAGCGCCTGCGGGACTGGGTGAAGCATCCTAAGTCCAACGGTTACGAAGCCCTGCACTGCACGCTCCTGAGCGACAGCGGCATCTGGGTGGAGGTACAGATCCGCACCCGCCGTATGGACGACATCGCCGAAAAAGGCATCGCCGCCCACTGGGCCTACAAGAAGCACGGCCTCATGGGCGAAGGCGACTACGAGATGGACAACTGGATCAACCGCATCAAGGAGATCCTGGTGAATCCGGACATCAACGCCCTGGAACTGCTGGACATCATCCACAATGACCTTACGGCCACGGAAATCTACGTGTTCACCCCCAAGGGCGAGCAGCGCAGCATCCAGAAGGGCGCCACGGCCCTGGACTTCGCCTACCTCATCCACTCCGAGGTGGGTCACCAGTCCATCGCCGCCAAGGTGAACCAGAAGCTGGTCACGCTGGACCACGTCCTCAAGACCGGCGACAAAGTGGAAATCATTACGGCCGAGGACGCCAAGCCCCAGCCGGAATGGATTAAGTTCCTCAAGACGCACCGCGCCCGCACCCTCGTCACCGACTACTTCAAGGCCGAGCGTAAGCAGACGGTCGACTTCGGCCGCAAGTCGCTCGAGACCGTAGCGGAGGGCATCGGCCTTCATCTGGACGAAAGCATCCTCCAGCGCCTCGAGGCAGCGTACAACGTCGGCTCGCGCGACGAGCTCTATTACGGGATTGGCATCGGCAACATCTCCCTCGACAACTTCGAGGAGATTGTCAAGAAGTCCAGCGGCACGCGCCTGTCGTGGATCCGCCGCATGCTGCTCGGCGGCAACAAGACGGAGGGCAAGGAGCCGCAGGGCGGCGAGCAGTACATCATCGGCAGCATGGATCCCAACGCGCCGCGCTTCCACATTGCCACCTGCTGCAACCCCATCCCCGGAGACCCGGTCATCGGCTTTAAAGCGCCCGACGGCACCATCACCATCCACAAGAAGTCCTGCAAGGTGGCCGAGACCATCGCCGCCACGCACGGCGACTGGGTCGTCGTCCCCAAATGGCTGGAGCAGGCCGAGGATACCTCCTTCCTCGTGCGCGTGTCCCTCAAGGGCATCGACCGCGTGGGCATGCTGAACGACATCACCCGCTACCTGTCCCTGGTGATGGGCGTGAACATGCGCCAGCTGAACTTGAAGGCCGATGGTGGCCTGTTCGAAGGCTACATCGACCTCTACGTCAACTCCCGCGACATCCTGGACAAGATGATCAAGAAACTGTCTTCCATCGAAGGCATAGAAAAAGTTACCCGCAGCGAATTATGAAGCTGAAAAAGTTCATTCCCCTCATACCCGCATCGCTTATTCTGGCCAGCCTGATCTTCCCTTCCGGCTGCGCCAATACCACGCAGCCCCCGTCCGGCGGCCTCAAGGACACCATTCCCCCGACGCTGGTGAAGGTCACCCCCTTCCCCGGCACCACGGAAGTGTCTCCGCAGAACACCAAGCTGGTCTTCACCTTCAATGAATACGTGAAAATCAAGGACGCCAACAGCGTGTTCCTTTCTCCCCCGCTGGAGAAAAAGCCGAAAGCCGTCATTCAGGGAAAGTCCCTGGTTGTTACCTTCGAGAGCCCGCTGGACAGCAACACCACCTATACGCTGGACCTGACGGGCGCCATCGTGGACAACAATGAGGGCAACCTCTTCCCCGGCTTCACCCTGGTGTTCTCTACCGGCAAGCAGATAGACACCATGTGCGTGACCGGCCAGGTGCAGGACTGCAATACCCTCATGCCCGTCAAGGGCGCCACCGTGATGCTGTATAAGGATCAGGCCGATTCTGCCGTCTTCCTCCAGCGCCCCGTGGCCGCCGCAAAGACGGACGACTGGGGCTTCTTCTCCATCCGCAACATCCAGGACACCGTATACCGCGTGTACGCCATCAAGGACGAGAACAACAACAACAAGTACGACCCCGAGACCGAGCGTATCGCCTTCATCGACAGCCTGTTCCGTCCCAGTATTGCCTACAGCGACTCCCTGTACGAGTTCAAGAAATTCGAGATGAAGGATACGGCTCTTTGCCTGGCCCGCAAGGCCCAGCTGGAGCTGAACCTCTTCCGCGAGAAACCCACCAAGCAGATGATCGTGAAGAAGGAGCGTGCCGGTGAGCGCGCCGCCTACCTCACCTTCATGTCGCCGGAAACCAAGATCCACGACCTGCGCTTCAAGGGCCTGCCGCGCGAAAAAGTCATCTCCCAGTTCAACCTGCAGAAAGACTCCCTGGAGATCTGGGTGAACGACCAGCGCAAGATGCCCGACACCCTGCAGCTGGTGATCAAGTACGACAAGACAGACACCACCGGAAAGCTCGTCCCCACGCAGGAGAACGTCAAGCTGGCCTACACCAAGGAAATGCGGGCCGAGCTGATGAGGCAGCGGCAGAACACCCGCAACCGCAAGCACGAGGACACCATCGCCGTCATGATCACGAAGGCCGATCCTACCACCATCGAGCAGTACGGCTTCGACATCGAGTTCAAGTTCCCGCTCATCCAGGAGGCCTGGGACTCCCTGAAGTTCCGCAGTGTGAACCCGCGCCAGCAGGAGGCCAGCGGCAAGGTTACCGTCATCAAAGACTCCACTAACCTGCGCCACTTCCGCGTGATGCCTACGGAACCCTTCATGGTGGGTTATGACTACTACCTGAAGATTCCCCACCGCGTCTTCCGCGACGTGAACGGCTTCTACAACGACTCAACCGAAATGAAGGTTACACTGCCCACCGACGAAAAACTCAGTTCCATCACCCTGGAACTCACGGGCGTGCACAACAACTACATCATTGAACTCCTGACCGAGAAACGCGACAAAGTGATTCGCAGCTTCATCATAGACAAGGACGGTCCCGTGCTCTTCCCTTACCTGAAGACGGGCAACTACTGCCTCCGTCTCACGGAAGACAAGAACCGCAATGGCCTCGTTGACACCGGCAACCTGCTGGAACACCGTCAGCCGGAGAAGGTGCGTTTCTTCAAAGTGAACGACCAGTTCCTGATTAAAGTGCTGGAGAAAGCCGAAATGGTATGGGATGTGAATATGGAGGAACTGTTCAAATGAGAAAGCTATTGATGATCGCCGGCCTCTTGCTGGCCACCCTCACTGCCCGGGCCCAGGTGGACCTGGAGAAGGAGTTCTTCTCCCTGCCCGACAGCATTACCACCGCCTACCTGGACAGCATCGAAGTAAAAGTTGCCCCGCCCAATGACTATTGGATGGTGGGCGTGTTCGGCGGTGCCTCCATGCAGTACGGTTACTTCAACCCTACAAGATTAATCAAGACCTCCTGGAGCTCACCGGTATACGGTTTCTCCGTCATACGCTACTTCACCATGTTCGGTCTCTTCCACAACATGGGACTGGAGTTCGGCGCCCAGCAGAACTACGAAGGCTACGAGTTCAAGGCCAACAAGGAAACCGGCTACCGGGCCACTGAGTCCGGCGCCTACCGCGCTGTGATGAAAGTTCCGGAAGTCTTCCTGAACTCCCACTTCCACGTGGATATGGGCGAATATTTCAAGCTCATCGCCCGACTGGGTATCTACGGCGGCTACCGCCAAAGCATCCAGCGTTACCTGGACGAAGGCTACGCCGACATCCCCGCCTACCAGAACATGCAGTACGAGTTCCGTGATTACGACCGCCGCTACACCTACGGCATCCAGGGCGGTCTGGGCATGGCCCTTGTCCTCTCCCCCTTCGAGTTTCACGTGAACGCGCAGGCCAAATGGGGCTGGAACAGCTTCTGGAACCCGGACTACAGCAGCAAGTACTATTATCGCTTTGCCTATCCGCTCGACGGCACCGTCACATTCGGTATCTACTACCAGTTAACGCCCCGTTACGGGCACTCGCGCAGCCAGCTGCGTAAGCTGGCCAAAAAGATGGTGCAGGAACAATATCAGAACAATGAATAAAGCAATACAGACAAGGACCGTCCATGTAGGAAAGGTCCTCATCGGCAGCGACCACCCCATCGTGGTCCAGACCATGTGCAACACCCATACCTCCGACGTAGACGCCACCGTCGCGCAGTGCGAACGCCTGATCAAGGCGGGCGCGCAGATCATCCGCATCACCGTGCCGTCCCTCAAAGACGTGCCTGCGGTGCAGGAAATCCGCCGACGCGTGCAGGCCGATGTCCCCCTGGTGGCCGATATCCACTTCAGCCCCGACGTAGCCATGGCCGTGGTCCCCGTGGTGGAGAAAATCCGCATTAACCCGGGTAACTTCCACCCCAACCACGACAAAGCCCGCGAAATCTTCAAGGAATTCCTGCTGAGGTGCAAGGAATACGACCGGGCTATCCGCATCGGCCTGAATCACGGCTCCCTGGGAAAGTACATCGTGGAGAAGTACGGCAACACGCCGCAGGCAATGGCCCTCGCCGCCATGGAATGGGTGGAGATGTGTATTGAGGCCGATTTCTACAACGTCGTCGTGTCCCTCAAGGCTTCCAACACCGTGGTGATGGTGCAGGCCTACCGCGAGCTTGCCCGCCTGATGCAGGAGCGCGGTGTCGTGTTCCCGCTGCATGTGGGCGTCACCGAGGCCGGCAACGGCGACAGCGGCCGCATCAAGAGCTGCGTAGCCATCTCCACACTGCTCGCCGAAGGCATCGGCAACACCATCCGCGTGTCCCTCACCGAACCGCCGGAGAACGAGATTCCCGTTGCGCAGTACCTTGCGCGCAGGTATTCAGATCCCTCTTATCATTCTGAGCGCAGCGAAGAATCTATCCTCAAGGCCGCCTGCGACTGGGGCGCTCCCCTGCTGAACCACGAGATCGACGACATTCCCATCGAAGACGAATACCTCAAGGACGAGATTCTGCAGGCCTGCCGCCGCCGTTTCTACAAGCCGGAATACATTGCATGCCCCGGCTGCGGCCGCACACTCTACGACCTCGAAAACACCTTTAATAAGGTAAAGGCCGCCACCGGTCATTTCAAGAACATCGTTATCGCAGTAATGGGCTGCATCGTGAACGGCCCCGGCGAGATGGCCGACGCCGACTACGGCTACGTAGGCGAAGGCTTCGGCAAGGTTACCCTCTACCGAAAAAAAGACCCCGTCCTGCGGCATATTCCGGAGGACGAGGCTGTGGATAAACTTGTAGAACTGATTACTGCTGATCGGGCAGAATAGCCAGGACGCTTTCTACGGCGCGGACTTTATCTCCGACCTTTACTTTGATTTCGGCTTCCAGCGGGACAAACAAGTCTATGCGGGAGCCGAATTTGATTACACCGCACTGGTCTCCGCGGTATTCCATTTTACCGGGCTCGGAGTAGCACACGATGCGACGGGCAAAGGTGCCGGCAATCTGCTTGAAGAAGACCTTACCGTAGGCGTTGCTCAGGCAGGAAGAGGAATGCTCGTTCAGCTCGGAGCTCTTGGGATGGAAGGCCAGCAGGTACTTGCCAGGGTGATACTTGTAGTATTCCACCATACCGCTTATCGGCCAGAAATTGCAGTGCACATCGAAGAAATCCATGTACACGGAAATCTGGATGCACTCTGTCTTGAGGTACTCTTTCTCATATACCTTGTCCACGATGACCACCTTGCCGTCGGCTACGGAAGTAACCAGACGGTCGTCGTCGGTGAAGGGGGTCTCGCGGTTGGGTACGCGGAAGAACCAGGTGATGAATACCATAAATACAACCATCATGGCACACAGCGGAATGCTGATCCAGAGGATGGGAATGAACCTTGCCACCAGGAAAATCAGCACGGCGCAGATGCACCAGCTGGTGAGAATGGTTCCATAGGAGTCGTTATCTATCTTGATCCATTTCATAGCCTATACAAGATTGAAGATAAGGAGGTAGATGTAGCCGGCCGGAATGGCGAACAGGGCGCTGTCGAAGCGGTCCATGAGGCCACCGTGACCGGGAATAATATTACCGGAATCCTTGATGCCGGCTGCCCGTTTCCACATGGATTCGAAGAGGTCTCCGAACACACCCATCACATGCATGATGGCTGCCATAATAAGAATGTGGTGCAGCGGGAACCAGACCAGGTCTGTCAGGTGCATGATAAGACCGGCCAGCAGAGAGGTGAAGAGACCGCCCACATAACCGGCCCAGGATTTCTTGGGAGAAATGGTGGGGCAAAGCTTGGCGGTCCAGATCTTCTTACCCAGCAGCAGGCCGAAGCAGTAGGCACCTACGTCGGAAGCCCAGATGATGACGAAGAACGCCAGCATGAGCGCACCGGTGAAAGCGCCGTCCCAGTACACAATGACGGGAGAAGCACAAAGCGGCAGGGTAATATACAGGAAGCCGGCATAGATAAAACCGGTCTTCATAAATTCCGTGTGATCCTTATAGAACAGGGATTCTATCATCAGGGAAAGGACTACAAAGAATCCGACGCCCAGCATATTCACCAAGGGGTCTCCCTTAAACACACTGTGCGCACACAGATAGAACAGAACGGCGCCCATCAGGCTGGCCGAGTCCTGCAGGGGTCTGTAGGCCTTCCCCATCGTCATGCGATAGAACTCTATGAGCATCACGAAAGTGATGAAGGTGAACAGGATTGTGTAGAGGGTCTCATTAAAAAGAAGTCCTCCCAGCATCACTGCCAGGAAGAGGACTCCGAAAATACTGCGTTTGACGGTATTATTCATGCTCTGTAAATTGATCGTCCTCGGCCGGTTTCACCTTGGGGCCCAGGATGGTTTCAATATCTTCTGCAAAGATAACTTCTTTTTCCAGAAGAAGAGCACCCAGTTTCATAAACGCATCTTTATGATCGTCAATTAATTTGCGGGTGCGCTTGTGGACGTCTTCCACGATGGCCTTCACCTCCTGGTCCATGATCTCTGCCGTCTTCTCAGAGTAGGGTTTCACCAGGTTGTAACCCTGGGAACCGGTGGAATCGTAGAAGCTGAGGGTACCCACTTTGTCGCTCATACCGTAGTACTGCACCATGGAGTAGGCCATGCCGGTCATGCGCTCCAGGTCATTGAGGGCGCCGGTGGAAGGTTCTCCGTTCAGGACTTCTTCGGCCACACGGCCACCGATGAGAACGCTCATGCGGTCCAGCATGATGCTGCGGCTCCAGTTCTTGCGCTCCTCCGGCAGGCTCCAGGTAAGACCCAGGGCGTTGCCGCGGGGGATGATGCTCACCTTGAACACAGGGTCTGCGTAAGGGAGCAGCCAGCCCACCAGGGCGTGACCGGCCTCGTGGTAGGCAGTGGTGCGCTTTTCAGCGGGAGTCATGATGGTATTGGACTTGCGCTCCAGGCCGCCGACAATGCGGTCTACGGCATCCAGGAAGTCCTGCTGCATCACGGCCTGATGGTCCCGGCGGGCAGCCGTGAGGGCGGCCTCGTTGCAGACGTTGGCAATATCGGCCCCGGAGAAACCGGGCGTATGCTTGGCCATGAACTCCACGTTGAAGTCCTCGCCTACCTTGATGCCGCGCAGGTGCACCTTGAAGATTTCTTCGCGCTCTTTCAGCTCCGGCAACTCTACATGGATCTGACGGTCGAAGCGGCCGGCACGCATGAGGGCTTTATCCAGAATATCGGAACGGTTGGTGGCAGCCAGCACAATGACGCCGCTGTTGGTACCGAAGCCGTCCATCTCGGTGAGGAGCTGGTTCAGCGTATTCTCGCGCTCATCGTTGGAGGTGAAGCCGCCGTTCTTGGCACGGGCACGGCCCACGGCATCGATTTCATCGATAAACACGATGCAGGGAGCTTTCTCCTTGGCCTGGCGGAAGAGGTCACGCACGCGGGAAGCACCCACGCCCACGAACATCTCCACAAAGTCGGAGCCGGAGATGGAGAAGAAAGGCACATTGGCCTCCCCTGCCACGGCCTTGGCCAGGAGGGTCTTGCCCGTTCCGGGAGGGCCTACAAGCAGGGCACCCTTGGGGATTTTACCGCCCAGAGAGGTGTACTTACCGGGATTCTTCAGGAAATCCACAATCTCCATCACTTCTTCCTTGGCGCCGTACAGGCCGGCGACATCCTTGAAGTTCACTTTGACTTCTCCCTTTTCGGCTTCACGGGCGGTGGACTTACCGGTATTGAACGGGTTGATTCCGCCGCCGGGGCCGCCTGCACCACGGTTCATGCCGCGGAACATGAGCACCCAGAATACGATGAGGATGAGCAGAGGAAGAATCATCTGAAGGATTTCCATCCAGATGCGTTCCTCGTTCTTGATGACTACTTTAAACTGTTCTACTGCAGGCAGTTCTGCGTTCAGGGAAGCGAAACTCTGCTCCGGGTCGAACTTGGAAGAGACCAGGAAGTAGAACTGGGGAGCCCGGCGCGGCGGAACACCGCCCCGGAACTTGTCCGTGTACTTGGCCAGGCGTTCCGGGCGCACCTTGACTTCGCCTTTGAAGTCGTTGCGCACGAAGGAAATCTCCGCCACGTCTCCCTGGCGGATCATGTCTTGCACCTCGGCCCATTCAATCTTCTCCGGCTGGGCGCTCTGCTGGTTGTTGAACAGCAGGTAGCCGATTCCCAGTAAAATCAGGAAATACAGCCAGGAAAAATTGAAGTGAAAACTGATTATTTTGCGACCCTTGGGGTCTTTCTTGTCTTCTGCCATTTACTCTTTTGCTTTAGCAGCGGTTTTCCGCTCTTTGTACTCTTTCTTGGGGACATCGGCCCAAAGGGCTTCCAGCCGATAGAATTCGCGGTACTCTTTCAGGAAGATGTGCACGACGATGTTGCCGTAGTCCTGGATGATCCAGAAGTTGTTTCCTTCACCCTGGGAGCGGTACAGCGTGTGACCTTCTTCCTTCATTTTTTCTGCAATATTATCTGCAATGGCGCCAACCTGCGTGGTATTGGAACCGTCGCACACCACGAAGAAATCCGTGATGGCGCCGTCAATCTGACGCAGATCCAGCGAAACGACGTCCTGTCCTTTCTTGTCAATGATGGCATCGGCGATGAGCCGAAGATCATGTGTAATCATAAAATTTGGGTTTATAAATCATACAAAGATACACAAAAATAAAGCCATTGCAAAGGGCAACGGCTTTACTGACAAATTGGCATGGAATTGTTATCCGCGCATGGCCTGGATGGCCTGTACAGGGTCTTCGGCCTTGAAGACGGAACTGCCAGCGACCAGCATGGAGGCACCCGCCGCGACGACCGACGCCGCATTGGAGGGGCCGATACCGCCGTCGATCTCCACCGGCACGCCGGGGCGGCCGATGCGCGCGAGTTCGGCCTTCACGGCCTTCACGCGGTCGATGGACTCCGGGATGAACTTCTGCCCGCCGAAGCCGGCGAACACGCTCATGACCAGCACGAAGTCTACCTTCGGGAGCAGCGGGAAGATCTTCTCCACGGGGCAGTCCGGGTTGATGGCCACGCCGGCCTTCACGCCCAGCGCCTGGATCTGCGCAATAACAGCAGCCGATTCCTCCCCTACCGCTTCATAGTGGAAGCTGATATATGCGGCGCCCGCCTTGGCGAAACGCTCCACATACTTTTCGGGATGAACAATCATCAGATGCACATCCAGCGGTTTCCGGGCTTTCCTGGCAATAGCTTCCACTACCGGGAAGCCGTAAGAGATGTTGGGCACGAAGGTGCCGTCCATAATGTCCAGATGGAAAATGTCGGCGTGCTCATTGACCATTTCCACATCCTTTTCCAGGTGCAGAAAGTCGGCCGACAGCATGGATGGTGCAATCTGTATCATAGGCTTGTCATACCGAGGCCCGAAGGGCCGAGTGTCTGTATCATAGGCTTGTCATACCGAGGCCCGAAGGGCCGAGTGTATCTCTTTATTCAAAGTTAAGAACCACGTCATTCAGATGGGCCACGAACTTATCCAGGGAGGCGAGCTCCAGCTTTTCGCCGGGGGCGTGCACACCGCGGAGGGTGGGGCCGAAGGAAATCATGTCCAGATCCGGGAACTTCTCCAGGAAGAGGCCGCATTCCAGACCGGCGTGGATGGCTTTCACCTCCGGCTCGTGGCCGAAGAGCTTCACGTAGGACTTGCGGGAGACTTCCAGTACATGGGAATTGAGGTTGGGCTTCCAGCCGGGGTATTCGCCGTGATGTTCTACGTCGAAGGAACCCAGGAAGAAAGCGGCTTCCACACGCTCTGCCATGGCGTGGAGCTCGGAAACGACGGAGCTGCGCTGGCTGGTGATGACCGTGAGCACGTTGTCCTTGATGTGGACAGCGGCGAGGTTGGTGGAAGTTTCAACGAGGCCGGGGATATCGGCCGACATTCTCTCTACGCCGTGCGGGCAGGCAAGAAGGGTGGCGATGACGTTGGCTGCGTCGCCCTCGGCGATGGGTTTGGTCTTGCACTCGAGAGGCTGGCAGTCGGAGCGGGTCTGCGGGTCCGAGGTGGCATACTCTGCGGCGAGGAGGTCGCTGAAAGCTTTGACATCGGCCTGCATTTCCTCCACTTCGTCGGCGGGGACGGCGATGATGGCCTCGGCCTCGCGGCAGATGGCGTTGGGCTTGTTGCCGCCGTCGATGGACAGCAGCTGGAAGTCGTACTGCAGCTCCGTGAAGAGGAAGCGGACGAGCTCCTTCATGGCGTTGGCGCGGCCCTTGTTGATGTCGTCGCCGCTGTGGCCACCCTGTGCGCCGAACACGCGCACCTTCAGAGTCTTATAGCCCTTGCGAAGAGCTTCGCGCTCCAGCTCGATGGTGGCCGTGGTGTCGATACCGCCGGCGCAGCCCACGAAGAGCTGGCCTTCGTCCTCGGAGTCCAGGTTGATGAGCGTCTTCCCTTCGAAGAAGCCGGGCTCCAGCGCGAAAGCGCCGTCCATGCCGGTTTCCTCGGAGATGGTGAACAGGCACTCCAGTTTGCCCATGGGGAGGTCGCTGTCCAGCAGGGCCAGGCAGGCGGCAATGCCGATGCCGTCGTCGGCGCCCAGGGTGGTGTTCTTGGCGACCATCCAGCCGTCTTCAATCTCGTACGGGATGGGCTGGGTGTTGAAGTCGAAGTCGAAGCCGGCGTTTTTCTCGCACACCATGTCCTGGTGAGCCTGGAGCACAAGGCCAGGGACATTCTCCTTGCCCTTGGAAGCGGGCTTGGCGATGACTACGTTGCCGGTTTTATCGGTTTTGCAGGCGAGACCGCGCTTGGCGGCGAACTGCTGCAGATATTCAGTGATTTTCTCTTCGTGGCCCGATTCACGGGGGATGCAGGTGATTTCCTGGAAGAATTTAAGTACAGATGCGGAATCCATGATGTGTTTTCGTTTTAACACACCAAATATACGCAATAATAAAGGGAATTCCTAATGAATTACTTCTCTACCGGCACTACAATCATGCCTTCGATGTCCTCTACCCACTGACGGAAGAGTTTGTCGGTGGACATGAGGTCGTGCACGGTGGTGCAGGCGTGGAGCACGGTAGCGTGGTCCTTGCCGCCGAGTTCGGCGCCGATGGTGCTGAGCGAGCAGCTGGGAATGAGGCTGCGGCACTCGTACATGGCAATCTGGCGGGCCTGGACGATCTGGCGGACGCGGCTCTTGGAGAGCATCTGCTCACGGGTGATGTTGAAGTATTCGCACACCGTGGAGATGATGGTTTCCATGCTCACTTCGGTCTCTTCCTCCCCTACGATCTGGCCGGTCACGTTCTGGGCAAGGTCTACGTCGATGCTGCGATGGCCGAGCGTGGCGTAGGCCACCAGGGACGTGAGGGTGCCTTCCAGTTCGCGGAAGTTGGTCTTGATACGGGCAGCCAGGAAGGAAAGCACATCCTCCGAGAGGCCGACGCCTTCCCGCTGGGCGCGGGCGCGCAGCATTTCCAGGCGGGTATCGTAGTCCGGGCGGGAAAGCTCTACGGACAGACCCCACTTGAAGCGGGACAGCAGGCGTTCCTCGAAGTTCTGCAGGTCCACGGGAGCGCGGTCGCTGGTGAAAATGAGCTGCTTGCCGTTCTGGTGCAGGTGGTTGAAGATATTGAAGAAAGCGTTCTGGGAAGCAGGGCCGATGAGGTCCTGGATGTCGTCTACGATGAGCACGTCGATGCGCTGATAGAAGGCCACGAAGTCTACGATACGGTTGCCCTTGACGGCATCCATATACTGGGTCTTGAATTCGTTGCCGGTAACGTAGAGGACAACCTTGTCCTGGAAACGCTCCTTGATGTCAATGCCGATGGCCTGGGCGATGTGCGTTTTGCCGAGACCCGGACCGCCGAAGAGGAAGAGCGGGTTGAACGGCGTTTTGCCGGGAGCGTGGGAAATGCTTTCGCCGGCGTTTACACCCAGTTTATTGCACTCTCCTTCCACCAGGTTGCCGAAGCAGTATACCGGATTCAGGCGCGGGTTGATCTTCACACGCGTGGTACCCGGGAAGACGAACGGGCTGGGAGAGCCCGACGGCTGATAGGTGGGAACGGAGACGGGATTGTTCGTGGGGGTGCTGCTCTTGGCAGCGGGAAGGACCATGCCCTCGCGGTGCTGGACCGGACGTACCAGATAGAAGAGCTGGGCGTCTGCGCCGATGGCACGGCGGATGGTCATGCGGAGGAGATCCTTGTAAGCGCCTTCAATATATTCGCGGAAGAAATCCGAGGGAACCTCTACGGTGAGCTTGGCACCTTCCAGCGAAACGGGCCGGATGAGCTTGAACCAGGTAGTGAACTGCTGCGGCTCGATATTATTCTCGATGATCTGCAGACAGTTGTTCCATACCGCAATATGTTTTTCCTGGACGGTCATGCCGGAATACGCGTAAATAGTTTTTTATTTTTGTTGAAAGCGAATGCAAAAATGGGGGAAAAAAATTTTATAAAAAAACAGATTGGCTATTGTTTTAAAAAATTCTTTTCGTTATAATATAAGTAGCGAGGACCAAAATTATCGTTTTACCAATCCGTTTAAAATCAGTCGATTACAGACGGAATGATAGCCTACAGAAAAAGAGAGCAATAATTCCTATTTGGAATCTTTCTAAAGAAACCAATTGAAGGAAAATAGGCTTTTCAGCTTACTGAATGATATGAAAATCAATGTGCGGGAGATGAGACTCCATCCTGCACTCTGACCATGTATGAATCTTTGAAAGTTGCAGAAACTTTCTTGTAGGATTTCTTTACATTCGCAAGAGAAGGATCCGTGCAAACTATATACTTATAAAGGTTCCCCACCTTGATGATAAGCGGCTCGTATCCGTGGAAGAAAGGATCCTTCGGATCCATCTTCTTGCCGGAAGCCAGGACCTGGATACCGTATACTATAGAACCTGCTTCGGCCGGTACGACAGCAGCGGTTTCGGCCGGTTTTTCAACAGGGGTTTCCACAGTCTTCTCTGCAGGTTTTTCAACAGGCTTTTCGACAGACTTTTCGACAGGAGCCACGGCAGCGGGCTCATTCAGCACCGGCTGAGGCGTCTTGGGAATATTGGAGCCGTCGTAACGGTGCTTAAACACGCAGAAAGCGCGGAAGATGTTGGCGGCAATCTCTTCCCTGCCGTCCGGGCTGCGGAGCACGGCCAGATCCTCGGGGTTGGTCATGAAGCCCACCTCAATCAGAACGGCCGGCATGGCGGTGCGCCAGAGCACCCAGAAAGGATCCTGTGACACGCCGCGGGAGTGACGGATGGGAGAACCGCCCATGGCGTTGGCCACATCCTCTGCGAAGGAGAGGCTGGCGTTCAGGTGCGCGTTCTGCATGAGGGAGAAAATGATGGAGGACTGGGGATCGTTGGGATCAAAGCCCTGGTATTTCGTCTGATAGTTGTCTTCCAACAGGATTACGGAGTTCTCTCGCTTAACCAGGTCCAGGTTCTTGGAGTAGAGGTCGTTTCCCTTGCGCTGGGACTGTCCCAGCACGTGGATGGAATAACCGTTAGCCTGCGTGCCTTTTTCCACCGCATTTACGTGAATGGAGATGAACAGATTGGCGTTGGCCTTGTTGGCAAAAACAGCGCGGTTCTCCAATTCCACGAAATGATCGTCGGTGCGCGTCATCTTCACATTCACCTCCGGGTAGGCGGAGCTGATTTTCTTTTCCAGGCGCTTAGCGATATCCAGCGCTACGTTCTTCTCGTAGGTCTTCTTGTCCCGGCTGACACAACCGGCATCCTTTCCACCATGACCGGGGTCGATGACAACCGTCTTGAGTTTGAGGCCGCTCTGAGCACCCGTGGGCACGGGGATTGCAAGAATGGCGGCGGCAACAAGCAGAACCGGAAGAAGGGAGGAGGCTTTCATAGCGCGCTGGTTTTGAAAATTGTGGAAATAGGCTTAAATTTGCATCTTATATTTTGCACACAAAAATAGCAAAAAATATCCCAATGGCAAGGAAGTTTTTGCAATATCTGTCACTTACTTTATTATGCTGGGGCCTCTTAGAGGTTTCGGCCGCTGCGCGCATCCTGCGCCAGGAGCCGGATTCCCTGCGCCGGACAGATTCCCTTGCCGCCGCCCGGAAAGATTCCCTGGATCTGCTGGGCAAAAGTTCCCTGGATGTACCCGCCTTCTCCACTGCCAAGGATTCCATGATTACGGATTTCTCCAATGGGCAGCGCAAGATTTACTACTACGGCGGCGCCACGGTTACTTACCAGGATATGAAACTGACGGCCGACTACATGGAATACGACATGAAGAACAACACCGTATTCGCCAGCGGCCGCAAGAATCCCACCACGGGAGAGATGGAAGGCCTGCCGGAGATGACAGAGAAAGGCCAGTCCTACAAGATGGACGAGCTCCGCTACAACTTCGACACCCGAAAGGCCCGCATCACCAACATGATTACCAAGGAGTCCGAAGGCCTGCTGCAGGGCAAGGACATCAAGATGATGCCGGACAAATCCATCAACCTTACGGAAGGCATCTACACCGTCTGCGACCTGGAAGAACCGCATTACTTCCTCAAGCTGAGCCTGGCAAAAGTCATTACGCAGCCTTCCCAGAAGACGGTTTTCGGCCCGGCATGGCCGGTGGTGGCCGGTGTTCCGGTTCCCCTGGTCCTCCCCTTCGGCTTTGTTCCCAAGAAACCCCAGCGCGCCACGGGTCTTCTGATGCCCACCTTCGGTGAGGAGCAGGCCCGCGGTTTCTATGTCAGGGATGCAGGTATGTACTTTGTCTTCGGCGAGTATTTCGACCTCTCCCTCACCGGTTCCTACTACACCCTGGGTTCCTGGTCGGTAGACGTAAACTCCCGCTATAAGGTCAATTACAAGTTCAACGGCAATATCTCCTTTACGTTCTCCAACGACCAGGCGGGCGAAAAAGGCAGCACGGATTTCGTCCAGAGCCAGAACTTCGGCATCCGCTGGTCCCACTCACAGGACCCGAAGGCCCACCCGGGAACCACTTTCTCGGCCTCGGTGAACTTCTCCAGCCCTTCCAACAGCCGGTACAATTCCCACTCCGTGCAGGAAGCGCAGCAGAACCAGATTGGATCCTCCATCTCCTATTCCCATAACTGGAACGGAAAGATGAACCTGAGCGTGAACGCGCTCCATAACCAGAACTCCAGGGACTCCAGCTATTCCATCACCCTGCCCAACATCACCTTCTCCGTGACGCGTTTCTATCCCTTCAAGCAGAAGAACCGCGTGGGCAAGGAAAAGTTCTACGAAAAGATTTCCTTCGGCTATTCCACCTCCCTGCAGAACCGCATGAACTTCAAGCTGCGGGAGCTGCAGGACTTCAAGATGGACGCCGACGGCAACTTCATCACCGACGTAGACCGCAACGGCAGAACCTATCGCGTGAAAGAAATGGGCGACTCTCTGGGCACGAAGGCGCTGCAGCATCTCACCAACGGCATGACGCACACCTTCCAGATCGGCCTGCCCAACTTTACGCTGCTCAAGTACATCAACGTTACGCCCAGCGTAAGTTACGGCATGAACTGGATGTTCTCCAAGGGCAGCCAGTACCTGGAACCGGAACTGGACGGGCAAGGCAATCCCGTCATCGTCACGGACAAACAGGGCAACGACGTCATTGCCCAGAAGGTAATTACAGATCCCGGAACGGCCTTCAACGGCTTCGGTGCCACGCACACCTACTCCGGCAGTTTTTCCATGTCCACGCGTATCTATGGCATGTTCAACTTCGGCAAGCATCGCAAGGTGCAGGCCATCCGCCATGTGATTTCGCCTTCCGTTTCCGTGAGCCTGTCCCCTGAAAAGGGCACCGCCTTCAACGGCTGGCGCACGCTGGACGCCTACTACGACAAAAACGGCTCTTACCACGCCGAGACGATGTATAATATCTACAGCCTCTCCGGCAACCATAACACGGCCTCGCCTCCCGGGCGCGGCAAGAGCGCCACGATGTCCCTTTCCATCGGCAACAACCTGGAAGCCAAGGTACGCGACATCCGCGACACCACGGGTACCGGTACCAAGAAGGTCAAGATCCTGGACCAGCTGAACATCAACACCAGCTACAACTTCCTGGCCGACTCTCTGCGCATGCAGAACATCGGCGTATCGGCCTCCACAAACCTGCTGAACAAGATCAACATCAGCGGTAACCTGAACTTCGACCCGTACGCCATCAACGAGAAAGGCCAGCGCATCAACAAGTACCAGGTAACCCAGAACGGCATGCTCGCGCGCCTCACTAACGCTTCTTTATCGGCCTCAGTATCCTTTAACGGCAAGGGCGCGACGGACGGCGACGACGGCCGCTCGGGCGGTGGCAACAGCGACGCCAACACCTATCAGCGCATCTACTACCACCCCATCACCGGCGAATACATCCCCGGCGGCTACGTCTATTACATGAATTCCAACGCTCCCTGGAGCGTCAATGCCAGCTATTCGTTCAACTACAGCAAGAGCTATACATACCAATCGGCCACCAAAGAACTGGTGACCAACAACCGCTTTACGCAGACGGTCCAGCTCAGCGGCAACATCAAACTCACGCCCCGCATGAGCATCAACGCCTCTTCCGGCTTCGACCTCATGGCCATGAAACTCACCACCACGCAGTTCTCCATGACCTACGACCTGCACTGCTTCAACATCGCCATTTCCTGGGTGCCGCTGGGTATGTACAAGAGCTACAGCTTCCGCATCGCCGCCAATGCGTCGGCCCTGGCAGACCTGTTAAGGTTCAAGAAGTCCGACTCTTACATGGACAACATGCTCCGTTAGGATGACGCTTGTCATTCTGATTCTGTTTGTATTATTCAATTTAATTCGTATATTTGCATTGGTTTTCATGTCTGAAAGCCTTCTATTTACCCGAATATATCATTCAAATCTATGCCCCATAGCTTATTAGAATTGAATGCTATGAGCGAAGATCAGCTCAGAAGCATTGCAGAATCTCTTGACATCAAAGGTGCCAAGAAACTGGACCGCGCGGCCCTCGGATTCGCCATCCTGGACAAACAGGCAGAGGTAGAATCCAAAAAGCCCACCGAGCCCAAGGCCCCCAAGGCCGCCGCTCAGAAGAAGCGCGGACGTCCCAAGAAGGACGAGCCTAAAAAGGAAGAACCTAAGAAAGAGGAGCCCAAGAAGGAGGAGCCGAAGGCCGAAATGAAGGCCGATGTAAAGGCCGATGATGCCGCTCCCGCCAAAAAGCGCGGCCGCAAGCCGAAGGCCCAGGCCCCCGAAGAAGCTGCTCCTGCTGCCGAAGAGGCTGTAAAGCCCGTCGAGGAAGTGGTGAAGCCCGCCAAGGAGGAAGTGGACAGCAAGCAGTTCATCCACGACCTCTTCGACGACCTCAAGGACGACGACGCCCAGATCGAAGAGGAAAAGCAGGCTCCCAAGGAACCCAAACAGCGTAACAAGAAGAACAAGCAGCAGCAGGCCGGCAACGACCAGGCCGCCCAGCAGCAGCCCAAACAGCCCAAGCAGCAGCGCATCGAGTTCGAAGGCTCTGTAGAAGCTACCGGCGTGCTGGAAATCATGCCCGACGGTTACGGTTTCCTGCGCTCCAGCGACTACAACTACCTGAACTCCCCGGACGACATCTACGTCTCCCAGCAGCAGATCAAGCAGAACGCCCTCAAGAACGGCGACACCGTTACCGGTGAAATCCGTCCTCCCAAAGAAGGCGACAAATACTTCCCCCTGGTCAAGATCAAGTTCATCAACGGCCGCACCCCGGAATTCGTCCGTGACCGTGTGCCGTTCGACTTCCTCACTCCCCTGTTCCCCACGGAGAAATTCAACCTCCTGGGCCACGGCCATGAGAAAGACCAGAGCATCCGTGTGGTAGACATGTTCACCCCCATCGGTAAAGGCCAGCGCGGCCTCATTGTGGCACAGCCCAAGACCGGTAAGACCATGCTCCTGAAGGCCATTGCCAACGCTATCGCCGACAACCACCCGGAGGTATATGAAATTGTCCTGCTGATTGACGAACGTCCGGAAGAAGTGACCGACATGCAGCGTTCCGTGAAGGCCGAGGTTGTGGCTTCCACCTTCGATGAACCCGCAGAGCGCCACGTAAAGGTGGCCAACATGGTTCTGGATAAAGCCCGCCGTCTGGTCGAATGCGGCCACGACGTAGTTATCCTGCTGGACTCCATCACCCGTCTCGCCCGTGCCTACAACACCGTACAGCCGGCTTCCGGCAAGGTGCTCACCGGCGGTGTAGACGCCAACGCCCTGCAGAAGCCCAAGCGCTTCTTCGGTGCCGCCCGTAACATTGAAGGCGGCGGTTCACTCACCATCCTGGCCACGGCCCTTACGGAAACCGGTTCCAAGATGGACGATGTAATCTTCGAGGAATTCAAGGGTACCGGTAACATGGAACTGCAGCTGGACCGCAACCTGTCCAACAAGCGCATCTTCCCGGCCGTCAACCTGGTGCTGTCCAGCACCCGTCGCGACGACCTCCTGTACGACCCTTACACCAACAACCGTATCTGGATCCTGCGCAAGCTGCTCTCGGACATGAACCCCGTAGAGGCCATGTCCTGGATGCAGCAGCATATGGATGAGTTTAAGACCAACAAGGACCTGATTGACAACATGTCCAAGTTTGGCCGTTACGATTAATACTCGTCCCAGGATTTAATCTGGAGAGACTCTAAGCCAACGTTCGTGAAAGCACGGATGAACGCCGTAGCCAGGCGGGCGTTGGTAAACAGAGGCACATTAAAGTCGATGGCAGCCCGGCGAATCCGGTAACCATCGGCTTTTTGCGTTTCCGTATAGCCCTTGAGGATGTTCACCACCAGGTCTACCTCCTTGTTCTGGATGAGGTCTACAGCCGTGCGGAAGCCCGCGAAGCGGGGATCGCCGGTTTCACTGGGACGAAGGACGCGCTCGGAGGGCACTCCGTTCTCCTCGAGGTACTTGAAGGTACCGCCGGTGGAGTAGAGCTTGTAGCCACGCTCGGCAAGGAGGCGGCATGCGCGGAGCATATCGGCCTTCTGCAGCGAATCACCGTTGGAGAGGAGGATGCCTTTTTCCGGCAGGTGGTTACCCACGGAGAGGACAGACTTGATGAGGGCCTCGTCCAGGTTGTCGCCCAGGCAGCCCACTTCGCCGGTGGAGGCCATGTCTACGCCCAGAACAGGGTCGGCCTCTTCGAGGCGCGCGAAGCTGAACTGGGAGGACTTCACACCTACGTAGTCCAGGTCGAAGGCGCTCTTGCTGGGGGCCGTCGGCTTCAGGCCCAGCATTACTTTAGCTGCGAGCTCCACAAGGTTGATTTTCAGCACCTTGGACACGAACGGGAAGCTACGGGAGGCGCGCAGATTGCACTCGATGACCTTGATCTCGTTCTCCTTCGCCAGGAACTGGATGTTGAAGGGGCCGGAGATTTCGAGGGCCGATGCAATCATGCGGGCAATCTTCTTGATACGGCGCACCGTCTCCACGTACAGCTTCTGCGGCGGGAAGTGGATGGTGGCGTCGCCGGAGTGAACGCCGGCGTATTCGATGTGCTCGGAGATGGCGTAGGCCAGGATTTCGCCTTCATCGGCCACTGCGTCAAACTCAATTTCCTCGCAGCGGTTCAGGAACTGGCTCACCACCACCGGGTGCTCCTTGGACACTTCTACGGCCAGGGAGAGGTAGCGTTTTAGCTCGTCTTCGTCGTGGCAGACGTTCATGGCAGCGCCGGAGAGCACGTAGGACGGGCGCACCAGCACAGGATATCCCACCTTCTCGATGAACTCGTGGATGTCGTCCATGGTGGTGAGCTCGCTCCAGGCGGGCTGGTCCACACCGATGGCGTCCATGATGGAGGAGAACTTGTGGCGGTCTTCGGCCTTATCGATATTGGAGGCCTTGGTGCCCAGGATAGGAATGCCGGCCTTGTCCAGGCGGAGGGCCAGGTTGTTCGGAATCTGACCGCCCACGGAGACCACGACGCCGTGCGGAGCTTCCATGTCGCAGATATCCTGCACGCGCTCGAAGGTAAGCTCGTCGAAGTACAGGCGGTTGCAGATGTCGTAGTCCGTAGATACCGTTTCCGGGTTGTAGTTGATCATGACGCCGCGGTAGCCCTGCTGCTGGAAGGTCTGGAGGCAGGTGACGGAGCACCAGTCGAATTCGACGGAGCTGCCGATACGGTAGGCGCCGGAACCTAGCACTATGATGGATTTGTCGTCCTTCTCGTAGTCGATATCGTTATAAGTACCGTTATAAGTGAGGTACAGATAGTTCGTTTTGGCCGGGAATTCAGCGGCCAGGGTGTCGATCTGCTTCACCACCGGGACAATGCCCACGCTCTTGCGGTATTCGCGGATGAGGGACTGATTGTCGTTGGAAGAAGGCAGGTCGTTGTAAATGCAGCGCTGCAGCTGGAAGTCGGAGAAACCCTGCTGCTTGGCCAGGCGGAGGAGCTCCAGCGGAACGTCCTCGATGTTATTGTAGCCGTCCAGCTCGTTGCAGGTGTCTACAATGTGCTTGAGGCGGTCCAGGAACCAGCGGTCGATGCGCGTGAGCTCGTGGATCTTCTCTACGCTGTAACCGGCGCGGAGGGCCTTGGAGATCACGAAGATGCGCTTGTCGGTGGGCTCGGAGAGGGCGTTGTCAATGTCGCTCACCTTGAGCTCCTTGTTGCACACGAAGCCGTGCGCGCCCTGCCCGATCATGCGCAGACCCTTCTGGATGGCTTCCTCGAAGGTGCGGCCGATGGACATGATCTCGCCCACAGACTTCATGCTGGAGCCAATTTTACGGGACACGCCATGGAATTTACCCAGATCCCAGCGGGGAATCTTACACACAACGTAGTCCAGGGCCGGCTCGAAGAAGGCGGGCGTGGTCTTGGTTACGGAGTTCTTGAGGTCGCACAGGCCGTAGCCGAGGCCGAGCTTGGCCGCCACGAAGGCCAGCGGATAACCCGTAGCCTTGGAGGCCAGGGCCGATGACCGGCTGAGACGGGCGTTTACCTCGATGACACGGTAGTCCATGGCGTCGGGGTCGTAGGCGTACTGTACGTTACACTCGCCCACGATGCCGATATGGCGGACAATCTTGATGGAGAGTTCGCGCAGGAAATAGTAGTCGCGGTTGCTCAGGGTCTGGGAAGGAGCCACCACGATACTCTCGCCGGTGTGGATACCCAGCGGGTCGAAGTTCTCCATGTTACAGACCGTGATGCAGTTGTCGAACTTATCGCGGACCACTTCATATTCAATCTCTTTCCAACCCTTCAGGGATTTCTCTACCAGCACCTGCGGAGAGAAGGCGAATGCCTTTTCACAGAGCTCGGTGAGCTGCTCCTCGTTGTCGCAGAAACCGGAGCCAAGGCCGCCAAGGGCGTAGGCCGCACGGACGATGAGGGGGTAGCCGAGTTCACTGGCTGCCTTCTTGGCCTCTTCGAGGCTGGTGGCCGGGTGGGATTTGATGGTCTTGACGCCAATCTCGTCCAGCTTGCCCACGAAGAGCTCGCGGTCTTCCGTATCCATAATGGCCTGGACAGGAGTACCGAGGACTTTGACGCCGTATTTTTCAAGGACTTTGGTTTCGTAGAGTTCCACACCGCAGTTCAGGGCAGTCTGGCCGCCAAAGGAAAGGAGAATGCCGCCGGGGCGCTCTTTCTCAATGACTTTTTCTACGAAGAAAGGAGTGACAGGAAGGAAATAAATTTTGTCGGCAACACCTTCGGAGGTCTGGACCGTGGCGATGTTGGGGTTGATCAGAACCGTCTCTACGCCTTCTTCGCGAAGGGCTTTGAGGGCCTGGGTGCCCGAATAGTCGAATTCGCCGGCCTGGCCGATCTTGAGGGCTCCGGAGCCCAGAAGGAGAACCTTTTTGATATTGGGGTCTTTCATTTTCTTCCTTATAATTTATTGATGAACTCGTCGAACAGGAATTCCGTGTCGGTGGGACCGCTGGAGGCTTCCGGGTGGAACTGCACGGAGAAGAAGGGCTTGGACTTGTGGCGCACGCCCTCGTTGGTGCCGTCGTTCATATTGATGAACCAGGGCTCCCAGTCCCGGGGAAGCGTCTTGTCGTCCACGGCGAAACCGTGATTCTGGGAAGTGATGTAGCACTTGTTGGTGCCCACCATGCGAACCGGTTGGTTGTGGCTGCGGTGACCGTATTTGAGTTTGTAGGTAGAGGCGCCGGCAGCGCGGGAGAGCAGCTGGTTGCCCATGCAGATGCCGAAGATGGGCTTGTCGCCTTTCATGGCCTCACGGATGTGCTCCTCGGTGGCAGCACAGAAGGCCGGGTTACCGGGGCCGTTGGAAATGAACAGACCGTCGTATTCAAGGGTGTTGAAGTCGTAGTCCCAGGGAACGCGGATCACCTCCACTCCCCTGTCCACGAAGCAGCGCAGGATGTTGTGCTTGACGCCGCAGTCTACCAGGACCACTTTCTTGTCTCCGTGGCCGTAACGGATGACCTCTTTACAACTAACGAGGGCAATCTGATTGTCCTCGTTAGGGTCATGAATAGGGAAATCTTTCTGAACGCCATCGGGAACAATCATTCCCAGCATGGAACCTTCTTCGCGGAGCACTTTCGTGAGCTCACGGGTGTCAATACCGCAAATACCGGGGATTTTCTGCTCCTTGAGCCAGTCTCCCAGGCTCTTGACAGCATCCCAGTGGCTGTAGTCGGAGGAATACTCGGAAATCACGAGACCGCGTACCCAAATCTTCTCTGACTCGAAATTGCGGGAAATGCCTTCGGGTGTGGTATCTCCAGACGGGACACCGTAGTTACCGATAAGCGGATAGGTTACACAAAGAATCTGGCCGGAGTAAGATGGATCTGTAAGGCTTTCCGGATAGCCTACCATCGCGGTCGAGAATACGACTTCGCCGTCCGTGGGCCCGTCGTACCCGAAGCAATACCCCTTGAACTCCATTCCGTTCTGGAGTCGCAGGGTTGCTCCTAATCTGTTTACCATAATGATGTTCGTTTTATGCTGGTGAATGAAATATTCGTCCTTCCCCTCGAAATCCTGCAAATGTAGCAATAAAATTTCGTATTTTTGCCAAATAAATCGAATTTATGAGATCCGAGCATACCATTGTTGCGCCGGCAACCATCCCGGGAACCGGAGCCATTTCCATCATCCGCGTCAGTGGACCGGACGCCTTCCGCATCACTGATTCCGTGGTGCGCCTGGCCAAAGGTACTGTGTCTGAGGCCGAAGGCTACACCTTACATTATGGTGTCATCGGGGACCTGGACCAGGTCCTGGTGTCTGTCTTCCGTGCCCCGCACAGCTATACCGGCGAGGATTCGGTGGAGATTTCCACGCATGCATCGGCCTACATCGTGCAGGAGGTCGTGCGGCTGCTCATCGCCGCGGGCGCCAGCTTCGCCGAACCGGGCGAGTTCACGCGTCGCGCTTTCCTGAACGGCAAGATGGACCTGGCGCAGGCCGAGGCCGTGGCCGATGTCATCGCTTCGGGCAACGCCGCCGCGCACCGCGTGGCGATGAACCAGCTCAAGGGCGGCTTCTCCAGGGAGCTCACCACCCTGCGGGAGGAGCTGCTTGAAATGGCTTCCCTGCTGGAGCTGGAGCTGGATTTCAGCGAGGAGGACGTCGAGTTCGCCGACAGGGAGAAGCTCATCGGCCTGCTTGAGGGCGGGAAGAAGCATATCGACACCCTGGCGGCCTCCTTCCATCAGGGCAACCTGGTGAAGAACGGCGTGCCGGTGGCCATTGTCGGCCCGGCCAACGCCGGTAAGAGCACCCTGCTCAACGCCCTCGTGGGCGAGGAACGCGCCATCGTGACGGACATCCCCGGCACCACGCGCGACACGCTGGAGGAGACGCTCACCCTGGGCGGCATCCTCTTCCGCTTCATCGACACGGCGGGCATCCGCGCGTCGGAAGATACGGTGGAAAAACTGGGCATCGAGCGCTCCCTGCAGAAGATTTCCCAGGCCGAAATTGTGCTGATCATGCTGGACGGTCGCGCCGCTCTGGAGGAGATGCAGGCCGAGCTGCAGGGGCTTCTGGAGCACGTGAAAGCGGCCTCCGCAAAAGCCTTTATCCTATTAAATAAGACAGATTTGCTCTCCGCCGACGAATGTAACAAAAAAGTTAATGGTATTAACTCCTTTGTTACTTCGCTTGATATTCAGTGCGAAACGCTTTGTATTTCCGCCAAGAAGGAGCCCGCACTGGAGGAATTGAAGGAAAAGCTTCTTTCGGCCGAAAAATCCCTCATTCCCAACGCCGAAACAACCTTCGTGACCAACGTCCGGCACTTCGAGGCGCTGCAGAATGCTTCATCGACCCTCGCCGCCTGCCTCCAGGCCCTCTCCCTCGGCATCCCCTCCGACCTCGTGGCCGAGGATCTTCGCCGCGCCCTCTCCAGCATCAACGCCATCCTGGGCACCGATCTCCTGGACCCCGAATCCATCCTGCAGAATATCTTTTCCAAGCACTGCATCGGGAAGTAAGAAACGAAACAACGCATCCGGAAATGAATGCTTAACTATGCTTATGAAAGCCTACTTGAACCTTCCCGTATCTACCGCCGCACGTTTCTTCTCCGTGTAGCCGCCGAACTTCCAGGTCAAGGACACGCCCGCCTGACGGTAGCCCTTGTATTCCGTCTTCACATACTGCCCGCCATAATCAATTACCGGCGAAATCATGCTGGTCTGGAAAATGTCGGTGCAGAAGATATTGAGCAGCCCACGGCCACCGGCAAAGCCCCAGCGCAGCGACACATCCAGGTTTCCGGAAGCCGGCAAGTCGTAGTTGCCCTGAATAGCCTTGGAACGTATCATACCGTTCACAAGAAGTCTCAGATTATGCTTTTTGGAAAGCGTGAAAGTATTGTTCATTATAAACATCCCGAAGAAGATATTCCTGTCGAAAGGCATATCATAGAAGTCACTGTCCTTTTCCCGCTGCCACGTGCCGATGAACCGGGTCTGCGCATTCCACCAGTTACCCACGGAGAAAGGAATTGAAGCCTGCAAACCTGCCTGCTGCATAAAATCCTCGTTCAAAGCGCGGTAAGTCTG
>Ga0310786_10002175_pt1 | contig 30506 bp, 17 predicted proteins | sample AusTroGonzalo_MG_FD_203881 | JGI IMG/M metagenome (GOLD analysis project Ga0310786, IMG submission 203881) | Bovine rumen microbial communities from tropical cattle in Woodstock, Queensland, Australia - Gonzalo_03 (v2) (version 2) | ecosystem: Host-associated > Mammals > Digestive system >...
AATTCGGCATCCCTGCCAAAGAAGTCTACCGTTCTGCGTTTCATGTTGCGGATTATACCAAAACGCCTGCTCGCCGGTCAACGGGAAATCCTCACCTATTTTGCATTTGCAATTTAGGTGAGGATTCTAACCGAAACAAAAATCCTCACCTATTTTGCATTTGCAATTTAGGTGAGCATTTATCGCAACCGCCGACCCCACGCGAGAGGAACGCCTTTTCATGGTTCCTTGTCGCATCCAAAGACAACCGAGGCGGACTCCAGCCCTGGAACTATCGCCGTAAGCACGACGGGCTCGGTCGAGCCGGCCTTGCGCGAGACAACGACGACGCACTTGCCGTAGTAAAGCGGGTGCGACGAGACGTCCTTGAACGACTTATAGCTCCTTGGATCACCATTCCCAACTGCAACGATCTCGCCCGGACCGGACAGCTTGAACGAGATCACGTCAGTCGCAAGCGGATCGCGCACGCCCTTCGCATCGACGACATCAACCTCGACCCATGCGTAAGTGATTCCATCCGCCGGCAGCATGTCCGACTCGGCCTTGAGCTGAACCTTGGCCTTGGTGCCCGCAGTGCACATGGTCGCCTCGCCAACCTTCTTGCCTCTGCGGTAGGCAACGGCCTTTAGTTCTCCAGGCTCATATGGCACGTCAAACCAACGCAAGCGGTACTTCTCGCAAACCTTGTAGTATGGGTTTTCCGGCACAGTAGACTTGGCCGGCCAGCGCCCCGCAGGATCGAGCGACACATTCGGATCCACCACTTTCGCACGTCGCCCAAGCGACCTGCCGTTCAGCAACAGCTCTGCCTCGTCGCCGGACGTATAGACAAATACAGGCACCACGTCGCCCTTCCGCCAGTTCCAGTGCGGGAGGATATGAACCGTCTCGTCGGACTCGTTCCAGACGGAACGATAGAGATAGAAGCGGTCCTTCGGGATGCCGCAGAGGTCAACGGCGCCGAAATACGAAGATCGTGGCTTTAGTCTCTCGTCCAGGGTCTCGCCCGGCCAGCAGTTCGCATCGCCGACGTAGGCGAAGGGATTAGGTTCGCCAAGGTAGTCGATGCCCGTCCAGACAAACTCGCCGGCAACGTACTTGTCCTTCCACACACGGTAAAGTTCGATGTCGGCGATGTCGCCGCACCAGGCGGAATGGTGGTCGAAGCCGTCGCATTCCATGCGCTCCAGCGAAAAGTCTGTCTTGCTCTGCGGAAGGCGCTTGCGGTACGAGCCGTAGTTGGAAAGCGCGGACGCACTCTCGGACATCACTACCGGAACCTTTGGGAACTTAGCATGGAAATCTGCATAGTAGTGGCAGTAGTTCCAGCCTACGACATCGAAGTCGACGAGTGTATCGTCTTCCATCAGCTCGGCATACGAGTTCCCAGACGCGACCGGACGCGTCGGGTCGACTGCGCGCACCGTCTCGGCGAAGAGCCTGTTTCTCGCACGTGTCATCCCTGTTGGCTTGCCGTACTTGCCGCGAACCGGTCCGATTTCGTTGGCAATCGACCAGACGACTACCGACGGATGGTTGCGATCCCGCTTTACGAGCTCCCGAAGATTGCGTACCACGAATTCCTCGAGTTCCTGCCCGGTTTTGCGGCCTGCCGTCTCGTCCCATTTGTCAAAGCACTCGTCCCACACGAGGAAGCCCATCTCGTCGCAAAGGTCGAGAAACCTTGGATCGGGCGCGTTGTGAGAGGTGCGGATTGCGTTGACCCCCATGTCCTTCATGATGCGCAGTTGCCGCTTCGCCGCGCTCACGTTGAACGCCATGCCAAGCGGCCCGAGGTCTGCATGAAGGTTGACGCCCTTTATTTGCACACGTTCGCCGTTGACATGCAGGCCGTCGTCCGCAGTCCACTCGACCGTGCGGATGCCGTAGCGGTAGATGCGCCCGCATAATTCATGCTCGTAAAGATGCGGCGTCTTCGGCGACCAGAGGATCGGGGCGTTGACGTGCCGGCCAAAGGTGACCTTGCGCCCGTCAAAGGTTTCGTAGGCGAAGTGGACGACTGCCCCGTCGGCGACGACGTTGGCAGTGATGACGACCGTCTCCGGGTCGGCGTCCGCCATCTTGAACGTCTCAAGCCGGACGCTGCGGTAAAGCCCGCCGCCAGGATACCAACGCGACTGGTGAGGGCGCGTATCTGCCTTCACGACGAGCTCGTTCTCGCCATCCCTCAGGACGTCCGTGACGTCACAGCGAAACGACATGTATCCGAAGTCCCATCCGCCGACCTTCTTCCCGTTCAGAAATACCTCCGGCCAGGCCATCACGCCGTCAAAAACGAGAAACGCCTTTGGGGACTTTGCAGCCGAGAACGTGCGGCGATACTCGCCGTAGCCCTGCCACGGCAGTTTCCCAGACCTGCACGGCGCAGATGGATCGAACGGCCCCGCGATTGCCCAGTCGTGCGGAACGGTCACCTTCTCGAACGCCCCGCCGTTCCTGGAGAACTCCCACGTCCCGTCAAGCGACAGCGTGGACGAATACGCGTTCAGCGTGACGGCGGCCAGTGCGGCCACGATCGAGAGTTTTTCAACCATGTCAATCCTTCAGGAAAACCTCGATAACAGGAATCTCGACATCCGGCTTCATGACCGGCAGCTCCAGCGTGCCGCGCAGGTCGGACTTGTCGTCGCCGTTGTCGATGCGCTTCCAGTACGGTTCGGCGACCTGCACCTCGCTGCCGTCGTGGAGGAATTGCGCATAGGCAATCTTTTTCCAGAATTTCACAGGAAGCGACTTGATCGGCCACTCCAAAAGGTGGATGTAGAGCCGCTTTGTCGTCGGATTCCAGGTGAGGACCGTCCCGTCGGGCTTCTCGAACGCGTCCGGCGCCTCTCCGCAGCCGTAGATCGACCGTCCGTTTGCGTCCATCCACTTCGCATAGTCCGCGAGGCGCGACATCGCCCGGGCGTCAAACTCGCCGCGCCCAGTTGGCCCGACATTCATGATGAGATTGCCGCCGAGCGAGACGGTCTTTGGAAGTTGCGCGACTATCTGCGCGGGGCTCTTCCACGTGAGCTCGTCGCGGTAGTATCCCCACGAACCGGAAAACGTCTGGCAAGTCTCCCACGCGACCTTCTTGCCGTCCATGACCGGACACGCCCGCAGGTTCTTCTGCTCCGGCGTCAGAAAGTCATAGCCGCAAGGATCCTCGAGGAGGTCGAGTCGGCAGTTGACGACGATCCCCGGCTGCAGCTTGCGCGTCAGCGTCAGCAGTTCCTCGGAACCCCAGTCCTTGCGCCCCTTGCCTGTTATGTACTGAGGGAAGGACATGTCGTAGAAGAGAATGTCGATCTTGCCGTAGTTCGTCAGGAGCTCAGTGACCTGGTCCTTCATGTACTGGCGGTAGACGGCCATGTCGCGCGTCTCGTTCAGCTTCGCGATTCGGTCCAAGTACGGCTTAAGCGCGGCATTCGGATCGGGCTCGGCGCAGAGCTTCTTGTAGAGTTCCCACGAAAGGCCCTTCTGCGGATGGTTGACGAGGTCTATCTCGTACTTCGGATGATGCCAGTCAATGAGCGAATAGTAGAAGCCCACCTTCAGCCCCTCGGCGCGGAAGGCATCGACGAATTCCCGAACAATGTCGCGACCGAACGGCGTGTTCGTCGCCTTGTAATCTGTCACCTTCGAGTCCCACAGGCAAAAGCCTTCATGGTGTTTCGTGGTGAGAACCGCGTACTTCATTCCCGCAGCCTTGGCGGCCTTTGCCCACTTCTTCGCGTCCAGCTTGTCCGGATTGAAACGCCTGAAGTACTTCTCGTCATAGACCTCGTCAGGTATCGCCTCGATCGACTTCACCCATTCATGCCTGCCCGCCATCGAGTAAAGCCCGAAATGGATGAAGATGCCGAAACGGTCGGCTTGCCACCTGGCCAGCCGCTCCGCCCTGGCCTCGTCCGTCTCTCGCGGCACATTGTACCGAACGGGCTGCGCCCATGAGGGACATCCGATTGCGAGACTTCCAGCGACAACAGCCGACGCGATTATCTTCATCATCATGGCATCTCCTTTCCAATCACCTGACCATCCATGTCTTCTCGCCCGAGAGGAACAGGAAGCCAGGCGTCCCCGTTACGTCGATGATAGTCGAATAGCCAGTCGGGAATGCCGAGGCATTCGGACAGCCGAAGTCGAGAGTCCAGAGCCCCGCCCCGACAGGCACAGTCGTCACAAACGACGTCCAGTCGTGCGGCGCGGCGGTCCAAAGCGTCCGGCCGTCCGCAGAGGAGAGGCGGAAATTGACGTTCTCGTCCTTGCAGGACGAGAGAACGGCCATCTCCCCGGCCGTCGGACGCAAGAACATCTTGAGGCCCTGCTCAAGGCAGAATATGCGCTGCGGCCCCTGCCGCAGCCAGATCGCCACCGGAACGTCCGCCTCGTTCAATATGAACTTGTTGCGGTAGCAATAGACGTGCAAGTGGTAGAGACCCTCCTTTGGCACCTCTACGGAGAACGCCGTCGGCTCAAAAGGCACAATCGGGACGGACGTAGAGAACGTGCCGTCAAGCGACGTAATCTCAATCGGGCGTATCTCATGGTCCGGCTTCTTGCCAGGCCACCAATAGCGCTGTCCGACGAAATTCACCTTCTTCGCACGGTCAGCGTAGAAGACCAGCCTCGCCTCGCCGGAGTGCGCGAACGCAGGAAGCTTGACAAGCTTTCCCGGGCAGCTGTCAAACGCAACGACATCCGGCCGCCCCCTTGCCGTCCACCTCGCCGGCGGTTGTTGCGGCGGATCGCGGAAGTTCGCCCTGCGCCACGCCTCGTCCAGCACGATCTTCTTCTCTCCATTCGGCGACTTCACCGTCACCGTGCCCGTGATGTCGTGTACCGCCGAAGGCCCCAGGCCAGGCGCAACGTTCTGAAACCACTCGCGCGCCTTCGGCTGAACGACGGCCAGGTCATTGAACGCGATGTTGTCCGGCGGGTCGTCCGACCAGTCGCGTGAAACGAACGAGACGTCGGCCCGGCCGTTCGGGCCGATGCCCTCGATGCGGCAGTGGTTGAACTCTACGCGAAAGCCGTCCCCGACCTTTCGAAAAAGCTCGACACCACAGGACCTGCCTCCGATCATCGTACAGTTGTCGAACCGGACAATCCCCTTCGGCGACTTGTTGAACTTGTTGCGCGCGATGACTACCGCCGCATAGCCGTTGTCGGCAATGCGGCAGTTTTCAAAGCGGATGTCGACAGGCAACGTAGTCTCGTTGAGGTTGTGGAAGCTGACGTCCACGCCCGCGCCACGGTTGCAGGCAAAACGCGTATTGCGAACGACGCAGCGGACAAGCCGATCCACTGGATAGTTAGGCTCGAAGTCGATGCCGGCCTCTGGCGCGGTGCCTGCCGTGTTGACGAAGTCGCAGTCCTCGATCAGCAGGTCCTCGGCCGATATGACCGAGACGCCCTGTCGGTGCCCGCCGTCGCAGGTCACGCGCCGAAGCGTTATGCGCGAGTTGGTGCGGCCGCGACCGTAGTCGGAGAGCAACACGCCGTCGCCGCCTGCGTCGCGGCAGGCGATGTCCTCTACAAGCACGTCGGCGCTGCCGCGTATAGACAGGCAATGACGGTGTTCGCTCACCTTGTACGGCGGCTTGCAATAGTCGTCCTTGCGCATCCGCAGAGTGCCCTTGCCGCGAATCGTCACGTTGGTCGCGCCGAGAACCTGCACAAGGGCATCGTCCTTCCCCAGGAACTTGCCTGGCGCCGCGACAATCTCCGCGCCGTCTTCAAGAAGAATCGTCGAGCCCGACCCGACGAGCAGCGGTTCCGAAAGGACGAGCGGTGCGCCCTTCTTCACGACCAAATTCACCTTCCTGCCGACAGGAAGGCCGCGCTTCTTCGGCGCATTGCCAAAGAGACCGCCCGCCGCTTTCGCCAAGGCAAGCATCGTTCGCCTGTAGTTCTCCGGGGTCCGCGGCAGCGTCGGTCGCATCTCCGCCAGTGGCTTCTTCCAGAACTTCTTCAGGAGCGCCGTGACATTCGTTCCCGTCATCTTCGCTCCGGGCGAGGCATCCGCGAAACGCCTTGCCATCTCCGCTCGCCACGCCACGTACTGCCGCGGGTAGAGATAAGCCGCCGGCTCGTACTGGTGTGAGACGCAATAGTCGTTGACGGCGTTCTGGACGAGGACCTCGTCGAAGTTATGCAGGCGTATCTTCTCTATGGCGTCCGTCGCGGCAAGCGTCTCGTTTAGCGAGAAGTCAGAATGCAGGGCGAGGACGTCCTTCATTAGCTCGACGAAGGCGATTGCAGAGTCGGCCTTCGCAAGCGCCTCGGCGGGTGTCGCGCCCTTTTTGTCGCGCCAAGACAGGTACGCTGTTTGCGCTTCGCAGGCGAGTTCGAGTATCAGGCGGTCGGCGACTGTGCGCGCAAGGTCAATAGTGTCGCGACGGACGAACGAATCGTTCCACTCGACATTGGCAAGCTTGCGGAATGTCTCCGGCGCGGCGGCGAAGTTGTCGAGGCCGACGGCCGCGGAGTCGCCGTCGTCGGCATTCTCGAGCGGCCAGTCGCGACCAAGCGAGTTGAGGACGAGGTCCGCGTAGTTGGCGCGCCACCGACCCTGCTTGCCGGCGCACTTGGTAGAAAGCGGCACGACCTTCTTCCAGATTGCCGCGAGCGCCTTGGCCTGCTTTCCGTAACGATCGGCGCAGAATGCGTCTATCATCGCATCTGTTGTCGTATCCGTGAATCGCCATGCGTTGTCGGTGAAGTCGCGCTGTTCAAGGATATCGACATGGCTCGCTTCCGGCCAGAGGACGTTGCCTTTGCACATCGGGTCGTCCTTGACAAGCCGGCGGCGCCTTGCCGTAAGTTCGTAGTCCGTGTGAATAGGCGTGCCCGATTCGTAGAAGAACGTGCCAAAGGTGTATGGAAACTTGCCGACGATGTCCCACTTGGTGAAGTCCGTCATGCAGCCATGGCGGTTCTGCGGCTTGTATGCGTTCGCTTCGTAGTCCAGGATTACGACATGCTTCGGATCGAGCGTCTTCAGGTATTCCTTCACTTCCTCTGGGCGCCAGGTCGAGTAGAAGTCCCACCCGGCGAAGAGAATCGTCGCGTCTGGATATGCCTTCAGCGCACGGTCGAACATGCGCTTCGTCGTCTCTCTCTTCATTCTTATGTTGTCTGCGCGGCTGTCGAAGAGGTTGCGTTCCGAGAAGCCGATCGTGTGTAGCGGCCCTGGGGTGCGGCCGTAGTTTGCGATCTCCGCCTCTGTTATCTTCCAGTAGGCGTCCATCCACTTGTCCTGGCGGACGTCCCACACCTTGCCGGAATCGTGGGCCGCATAGCCGCGAGAAGGCTCCGGCAGGAATTCCGGCTTCGCCCCCTTCAGGAAGTCCTCTGGAGTCCGCGTGTACCAGTGGGTAATCGTGCCGAAGTCCGGCGGGATCATCAGCCCGCGGGCGTAGGCGTACTCGGTGAACTTCTTGCGGAGCCTGCCGCGATACTCGAGCGACCAGAAGAGCGAGCGGTTGTCATATCCCTCCTGCTGACCCGGCAGAGGCTTCGACGCATCAGGATACTTGCAGAACTCCGGGAACGCCTTCTGGAAGAGGTCATCCATTCCAAGCCGGAAGAAAAAGAGGTTCAGGCGGTTCTTGAGACACCAGTCGATCTCCCTCTTCCAGTCCCCCGGCCCCCACATCTCGGCGCTGAAGCGCCTGAGGCCGCGGTGCGCGAAGTAGCGAGTCGCGCGCCACTCGAACGCCGAAACCTCATAGACATCCTGTCCGGAGAGATCGACAACGCCTGTCTTCGGCACTACGTCGCCGTCCCAGAACCAACGACAGCCCTGCGACTTGAAGAACTCATAGACAGCATACATCGTCGAGCGAGCGTTGCCTCCGGCGAGCAATAGGCTCCAGTGTCCGTTCTTCTTCTCCGATCTGATGCGGTACGAATCGAACTTTGAATCAAACTCTAGGCCCTTCGCAAACGAGCGGCCGATTCGCACAAACGGGCCAATGCCATGCGCCTCTTTTGCGACCGTGGGACGCATTCCAGACATTTTCTCGTAATATTTCACGAACTCGTTGGCCGCAAGCCTATCGACTGGGTCGTCTCCGACAAGTATCATCGGAATCGGCTCCCACGAAGCGGTGAGGAGCTTTTCGAATTTCTGGTAGATGTCGTTCGGCACGCCGTGACCGAGGTACTCGCCATCGACTATCCGCTTGTCATTCGCAGGGTTAAGGCGGTTGTATCCGGCATGCACGCATTCAGCCGGACAAAGTTTGTCCTCCCAGCCAGCAAGCCAACGCGTCGGACACTTGATGCGCGGCACGAAGTTGACCGTGTCGAAGTAAGACATCCGTTTCTCAATTGCCGCGATGTTGGCGGGCGACCTGTCCGGCTGCACTTCGGTGATGGTCGGCCATCCGCTCTGGCGGCCCACCTTGTAGGCAAGCGTGTCGGTGATCGCCGGTTCGGAAATGGTCGCCGCCGTGATGTGCGGGTTGAGCGCCGCAAGATAGATGCCGAACGCGCCGCCCTGGCTCTGCCCGCGGTAGGTGAAGTCACCGAGGTCGACGTCCTTCCGCCGCGCAAGCCAGTTGACCGCGCGGTTGATCCCGAGGATCGCCCCATAGTAGAAGTAGTCCTCGCGGCTCTTCTGGATGCCGGAGTGGAAATACCACTTGACTCCATACGGCGCGCCCCACCGCGCATTCTCCTCCTGGTAGGCCGCCTCTTGTTCAACGCGGCTTGCCTTCGGCGCGTAGTCGTGGACGTTCATGACAAGCCCAATACAACCCGTCTGCTTGAACGGCACGAACGTGCCCCGCCCCGCGCCAGGAACGGTGATGCGCACGGGGAACGGAGCCTTGCCGGACTTCGGGACGGAGAGGAAGCCATGCACGCGGCGTTTCTTTCCATAGGTCGCGAACGACACGCGGTAGCAGGTGAAAGCTGCCGTGTCAAGTGCCGGATCGTGTTCGCACCTTGCGTCCTCAGGAACTTCGCGGTCGAGGGCAGCGATAGCGTTCTCCCAGTAGGCGTCGAAGTCCGCCGGACGTGGAGTCGCCGTTCTGAAATCAGCCTCTGCCCCAATGGCCAGAGCTCCCAGCACTGCCACACAAGCAAGATTCATCTCTTGGCTCCAACCGTAATTGTTTATCTACAGAGAAGGAGGAAACCCCTGACTTTCGCCGGGTTGAACTCCGCCGCGCCAACGTCCACGGCGGTGCCACAGATGCGAGGCCCGCCATTGACGTCCTTCTCTCCGGCAACGGAAGAATATCCAGCATCTATGGCAACGGAACCCGAATGGACCGTGTAGTCGCTCTTGAGCATTACGTCGCGATAGTCAACAAGTCGGCTGTTCGTCCCGTCAATGCTTTCCGCACTCGCCGTGGTGACCTTGCCGTTGACATTGTTCGTCGCAAATATGCAATGATCGACCTTCACGTAGTTGTGAACGCGGAATTCGCTCATGAACAGGGTGTTCGTGACATAGATGTTGTCGGACAACGTTTGTATCGCCCGCAAACCGTTGTTGGGTCCAAACGTGCAGTTGACGATTGGCGTCGTGAACTGCGTGCAAGCATTAGCCGCAGTATGACCATCGACTACGCAGTCATACAGCGCACCATAATAACTTGCCGCCGAATGGTCCATGCTCTCATTGCCAAAGACAAGAGAACGACGCGCGATGACATTCGCGATGCCACCGCCCCGATAATACACCTTGTTGCTGACAACGTGGCAATCCTCGACAAAGGCCTTGTTGCGCATCGCCACACCGTCCTTCATGCTCACGCCACCGCCAAGAGCCTTGCCAGAGGCCTGCGTCGAGTCAATGTCCGCCCCAGTCACCGTGAAACCGCGCACGGTCGCGTCTTCCTCAAGCCAGACGCCGCGGATATTCGCTCCGCCCTTGATGACCGTCGCCTCTGCCGTCCCGCCCGCCGCGAGCAGAACCCCAGCCTTGACGACTACACGCGCCGCAACGTCATCTCCAGAGGTCATTGTGCCCAGATCATACGTGCCTGCGAGAGCCCGTACCTCGTCTCCCGCCGCTAGCAACTCGTTCTCCATTGCCGCCTTGAGCGTCTTGAACGCACGCGCCTTCGAGCGCCCGTCATACGTCTTGCCCGCCTCCTGCACGATGTTCGCATCGACATACCAGACCTTTTCGTACACTGCGACGATTGACGGGCTCCCGTCGGCGGACGAAAACTCGTGCGTCCACGTCTCGCCGACACTTCCCTCTCCGAAGCGAATCAACTCTCCGTTGAAGCGAATGCCGCAGCAACCATAGTGCGAATCGAAAGTCCGCGTCACCGTAACTGTGATTGGCGTCTCCGTAAGCGCATTGAGCCCGATTTGCGCCCCAGTCACGGAGATGCCGCCATCCGAAGCCTCAATTGACAGGGCCGCACCCGCCTCCACGGCACCCATGTCTACGACTCCGTTGTAGATGCGCGCTCGGCCATAGACATCCTTGTTTCCGTCAATGACGGAATTATCACCGTGATCGACCGCAACGCATGCACCGACAACCGGCGTATAGTCGGCGGCCAGCTGAATCTGCGTTGCGGGGACAAGATAGCTGCCTTCGCCAATACGTTCCGCCTTAACTGCCATCCCTTCTGCATCGGACGCAAATGCGCAATGATTGAACTTGAACGTTCCATCTCCACCGTCATCGATCATTTTCCCGAGGAAAATGCAGTTCGTGCATGCCACGCTGGATTTGTGGAATCCGCGTTGGTTGTTGCCGGGTCCGAAGGTGCAGTTGACGGCTGTCAGCGTCAAATGGCACGTCGAGGAATCGGATTCATTGTCATCAACAATGCAGTTGTACAGCATGCCGTAATAGGCAGCGCTGCCATTATGGGCCGCCTTGTTGGACATAATGCGGCAACGACGCGCGATGACGCATGAAATGCCTGAATAGCGATAGTCGTTTGTGTTCGCAATTATGAGGCAGTCCTCGACAACTGCCTTGTGGCGATCCGCCTCTTTGGCATAGCCGCTCGCAACGCCCGCACCATAATGTTTCCCGTCTGTTGTGTCGGTAATGCAACCGCCGCGAACGGTAAAGCCCTTGAGCTTTGCGCCACTCTCCGGCGTCGATCCGCCCGTAAGCCATACGCAGCGCATGCCAGACTCGCCCTCGATGACAGTCTCGCCGCCGCTGTCGCCGACAAGCGTCACGCCCGCCGGCACTACGACACGCGATGAATAGCCGTCCGGTGCCGTCGCGCTGTTGGTCCTATATGTGCCAGCCGCCGCATGGACGACATCGCCAGCCACCCGCCCCTCCATCGCCTTTGCAAGCGACTGATAGGCGTCAGAGGGCGAGGTGCCACCATGCTCGGTATCGGAACCAGTATTGGCATTGACGTAAACTTCCGCCGCCAGCAGCGGCAACGCACAGAGAAGTGACGTGCCGACAGTTAGTAACCGCTTAAACGCATTGAACGCACTATATGCCATTGCAAGGCTTCCTTTCCTTTATTTTTCCAAGTTGTTGTGTCCGCGCACTTCAGCCAATACCGACGATAGCTTCCGTAGTTGGTTTCTCATGGTGCGAATTATACCATATAACAGGCGGCGGCGTGCAGCAATGCGTACATATTCCAACTAAAATCGGAATGTGAACACTCTGCGACAGCAAGATTATGGTATAATACACGCACGAACGGGGAAAACGGAATGACACGCAGAAAGAACCTCGCGCCTACGTGCGCCGACATCACGAGCGAGCAGATACACCTCTCGCCCGAGGAGGACGGCATAGACGGCATACCGGCCATAAGCCACGGTCTTTACACGACAAACTGGCAGGCCATGCCGGAGCACGTCCACGAGGGATGCATCGAGCTTTGCTTCTGCTCGCGCGGCTCGCTGGTCTTCGAGTGCGAGGGCAAGGAGTACACGCTCATGCCGGACAACGTGTTCCTGACGCAACCTGGCGACCGCCACCACCTGACGACAAACCACAAGGGAATGCGGATGTACTGGCTCTTCTTCCGCTACCCGCGCAAGGGGCGGACGGTGCTCGGCCTTTCGGCAAGGGAGACTGCGGAGCTCGTGAAGCGACTCAGGGCGATAGACGCGCACGACTTCGCGGTCGACCACGGCATGCGGCAGCTCTTCCGCGACGTTTTCAAGTCATACGACGAACTGCCGCGCGGCGCTTACCGAACGCTCGTCCTGCGCACATTGATCCTGCGGATACTCATGCTCACCATCCAGTCGTCGGGGAACCGCCCTTCGCTGAAGACGCTGGCGAAGATATCCGACATCGCAAAGACGATCTCCCTCCGCCCGGAACATCGCTTTGCAGTCTCCGAGATGGCCGCGCATGCCAAGATGTCTGGAAGCCACTTCACCGCCCTTTTCCGCAAGGTGATCGGGCTTCCGCCCTACGCATACCTGTCAAAGTGCCGCATAGAGTGTGCACGGCGGCGCCTCGCCGAGACGTCGGACTCCATAGCCGAAATCGCGCACGACCTCGGTTTTGCGTCGCCCCAGCACCTTGCAGTGCAATTCAAGAAAACGTACGGCACCACCCCTACCGAGTGGCGGCGACAATCATCCTGACTCGACGGCGCACAGCCGAGTGGTTGTCAGAGACGCAACTTGCAGTGGTTTCGCGGGACCAGGTCTCCGACAAATCAACTGTTTCGCCGCAGTGCACCAAAGTCTCTCACCAGTCGCGGAAGCAAAAAGGCACACCATTGCGGAACCGTGAGGACATTCCGATCGAACCCGACATTGCCGTTGACGACCTTCACGCCCCAACTGATTTCGGGATAATGTTCGGAGTCTATCAACGTCCGAAGCGACTTCCCCCTGGAATTCTCCGCCTTGACTTCTATAGGCACAATATCGTTGCCAGCCCGCAAAAGGAAGTCCATCTCAATCGGACTTGCCTACCTGCCTGGCACCTTCGACAATAAGCGGAAGACGATTGTCACGGCTCTTCCATGCTAACAACGTCTTGTCAAACTTCCGCTCAATGTAAATCTCTGGCTTTTTTGATTTCATGACGTACATAATATCATAAATCGGGAATACGCGCAACCGTCATTCGCACTTTTATGAACGTATTTTCACAATGCTTAAGCACTTTTATGAACGAATAATCTATCTACGTTAACATTTTTATGAACATTCCTGGCACTGCAGTCTGCCACGCTCCGCCCGCCGTAACCAAAACGACCTTGACCTTATGCATGGCGCACCTCCTTGTCAAACAATGTTTCGATTTCCTCCAGCGTTTTCCCTTTCGTCTCCGGGATGAAGACTGCCGTTGCGAAATAGACGCCGCCAAAGGCCGCAAACGAGAGGAAGAGCGGACCAAAACCCCATGCGTTGGCGAGAGGCAGGAACGCCGACGCGAGACCCCACGCGACGAACTGGTTGGAAAAGAGCGCAATCGCCATCCCGTTGGCGCGGATGCGCGCCGGCATTAGCTCGGACAATACGAGCCACACGCATACGCCAGGGCCGAATGAATAGAAGAACACGAGCGCCAGGAACGCCGCAAGCGTAGCGCAGCCTGCCGCGAGGGAGGGCGCAAGCCATCCCCGCTCAAAGGCGAGGAAAAGGACGCCAATTGCGACAAGCGCAACGGTCAGGCCCGCCGTCCCGACTTTCAGCAGGAACGTCCGGCCCTTCTTGTCCACAAGCCCGACCACAAGCAGCGTCACGGCCAGGTTTACGACCTTGAACGCAAGGTCGCCGCAGTTGCCGAGCGCACCCGTCAGGCCCGCCTTCTGGAAGAGGACGACCGCATATGGGACGATGCAGCCAAAGCCGATCAGCTTGTTGAGCGTCAACACCGCAAGCGCAAGCAGGAACGGAATCACATAGCGCCGCGACAAAAGCGAATCCACATCGCCCGCCCCCTTTGCCACGCCATTCCTTCCTTCAACGCCTTTCTGCCGCCGCACGGACGACTCGGGGACGAGGAAGCCGCTTGCCGCGAGGCAAATAGCCGGCAGGAGAGTCCACCAGAAGTTAAGTCGCCAGGCGAGCGACTTCGCCGCATCCGGGACAATCGCCGCGTCGGCATCGGCCGCGCCAAGCGTCTTCGCCAAGACTACGCCAGCCAAGGCCGCCAAAACAAGGCCTATCCCCAGAAAGAGCTGGAAGATTGCAGTGCCTTTGCCGCGACGGTCGGGCGGGAGGGTCTCCGCAAGGTACATGGGCATCGCGACAGACAGGAATCCGCAGCTCAGGCCTTGCAGGATTCGTCCGCCCATGATGAGCGGGAACGAGCTGCCCGACAAACAGATGACGGGAATCGACGACAGGAAGCATCCCGTCGCCAGGCGTATGACGGCGCGCCTTCCGAGCCGGTCACACAGGAACCCTCCGCAAGCGGATGCGATGATGCCGCCGAAAAGAACGCCTCCCACTATCCATCCAACCTGAGCGTCGGTATACAGAGAAAGCGAGCGGATATACGGCACGGCAACGGCGATGATCCCGAAGTCGATGCCGCAGACAAGACCGCCAAGTCCGCCAAAGGCGAATATGCGCGTCAGATTCTCAGACTGGCCGTTGCCAATTCCCATTGCATTCTTCTCATCAGCCGAATCAATTCCTATATGCCTCTAAGATTTACATAGTATAGCAAAACGACAGCGGCAACTGTTGATGCAACGTACATATTCCCACTAAAATCGTAATGTATACATGTAGTCATTGGAATGACTCGCCGCGGACGTAGCGTGGACCGATGGCCACGCCTGGCGGAAACTCGCCCGTGCGCAGGAATTCCAGCACGGCCGACGCGACGGCCTTGCCAAGCGACTCGCAGTCCATCTCCATCCGCGCGAGCGGCACGAGCGACACCGGTCCGTAGTCACGATTCGCCCATGTCACGACCCTGACGTCATGCGGAATCTTCACGCCAGCCTGCCGTGTAAGTTGAGAGTGTAGAGTGGAAAGTGTAGAATTGTGGACGACCCACCATTCTACATTTTCAATTCTCAACTATCAATTTCGCAACTGCCTCACTCGCGACATCCCTCCGCTCCGGCGCACAGCCGAGTGGTTGTCAGGGCGGATTTTTTTTGGTATTATTCTATTATAATCTGCTATTCAATGCAGAGCAATGTTCCGCTGACAGCAAAAAGGAGATGACGACATGGGCAAGGATTCAAGCGACTTCAGGTACAACACTGGCGACACCAAGGTGCCGTGGGCGGCAGTTGGCGAGAACTACAGCGCGGCGGACGCGTTCGAGTTCGTCAAGTTCCTCATGCAGGGCAAAGGCGCGAAATACAACGCCGCGCTAAAGAGCGCAAAGAAGGCGATTGACGCGCTCGGCAAGGTGTCGGCGCCGCCCGGAAAGCTCTCGATGGGCGACAAGGTCGCGGAGGTCGAGCGCATGATCGACAAGTATCTCGGCGTTGACGAGGGCAGCTCTCTCTTCGTCTCGAACTGCACTGCGGCGCTGGAGCTCGGCTACCGCTACGCCGGCGTCGGCCCGGGCGACGAGGTGATAGTGCCAACCAACACGTTCATCGCGACGGTGGCGTATCCTCTCTCCGTCGGCGCGAAGCTCGTCTTTGCGGACGTCGATCCGCGCACGGTCAACATGGACCCGAAGGACGTCGCGCGCAAGATAACGAAGAAGACGAAGATCATCGTCCCCGTGCACATCGGCGGCTATCCCTGCGACATGGACGCCATCATGAAAATCGCGAAGAAGCACGATATCGTCGTAATGGAGGACGCGGCGCACGGATTCGGCGGCGAGTACAAGGGCCGCAAGCTCGGCACCATCGGCCATTTCGGATGCTTCTCGATGCACGAGGTGAAGAACTGCACCTCCCTCGGCGAGGGCGGCGTGTTCGTCTCGAACGTCCCCGAATACCGCGCAGAGGCCCGCAGGGCGCGTTTCCTCGGCGTGGATTTCTCCTCGAAGATAAAGAACTGGCTCTACAACGTATCGCTCATCAAGGGCAAGGGGAAGGTTCGCTACCAGGCGAGCAACAACGCCTCCGTCACCGAGATACAGGCGCTCGGGCTCATGCTGCAGCTAAAGCGCTACGACCGCATCCTGCGCGAGCGCACGCGCCTTGCGACCTACGTTACGAAGCGCCTCTCCAAGGTGCCGGGCGTAATGCCGCAGCTTTTGGGCGACTCGAAGGTGAAGCCCACTTTCCACCTCTACCAGCTTCAGATCGACCCGAAGGTCTGCAAGGGCACGGTGCAGACCCTCAAGGAGAAGCTGGAGGCCAAGGGCGTCACGAACATCCCGCACTTCGGCCCGATATACCGCTTCAACGCGGCGATAGGGCGCGGCTGCGACGAGAAGAAGATCGCCGCGACCTGCCCCGTGACGGAGAAGGTGTTCGACGAGCGCTACACGCATCTGCCGATCTACGGCCTTACGAAGGAGCAGGTCGATTTCATGATCGACGCGATAATCTCCTCCGTCGCCGAGATGAAGGCGGGCAAGAACGCATAGCGGCGGCACGATTCCGTTTTCTTCAGCTGGGAAGAAGCACCTATTTGACCTTTATGGCCATTGCGCCAAGCGCCGGCAGCGTCAAAGTATCGCGTTTGACGCCCGCAATGGCAACAGTTGCAGATGCTTCGGCACGTGTACAGTTGGCGACGACCATCCACACCTCGCCATCCTTGCGGAATGCACGAACAACGATGTCGGACGACGACGATTCGGACGGAATCTCGTCGGAGAGCAATACGTCCAAATGCGACTTTACCTCTTCGGCCACCTTCACGAGACTGTTCCAATTCTCCGACGGCTCTCCAGGCTGTGAATACTTGAAGATGTGATGGGCGCTGTAAAAGAGAAGACCGTTGGCGCCGCATGCAATCGCCTGCCATGTCATTGAGCGAAGCTCTTCGTATCTCGGGAACCGGTTCCCTTCCGGATTCTTGTAGCTTCGGAACCACTCCCACGCTATCGCCTGCGGAACCTGCCAAAGCGGTCGGATTCCCCACGTTTTGCTGCGGCAGATGCGCGGATATTCAGACGCCTTGGAAATCGGCCCGCACCCGGTTCCGATGGGATATGGATCAGAGGAAATTATGTCGAAAGCGCCCATGAATGCGTCCGCGTTGCGAGGCAGGGCGAGCACGGCAAACGTCGGATGGTCGGGATCTGCCTCCTCAATAACCTTCTGCAGCTGGCGTCTCTGGTCGGCCCTGTCTGCCGGAGTCTCGTCAATCACGTACCAGGCAAGAAGCGCGGGATGACCAACGAGGCCCTTCACGGCAGCCCCCGCCCATGCCGGATTCAACGGCGCCTTTGGTATCGCCTTAAGCCCGGCAGCATGGAACTTGTCGAGCATCTTCCTCTCGGCGGCGCACTCTATGACGCAGTTAAACGGCGAATCCTTAAGACGATCAAGATAAGGGACTTCCTTGTCGGCCGGATGCACGTACACGCCTAGCGGAAAGAACGGGGCGCCATCGGCAATCAAACGCTGTTTCGTGTCGAAGAACACCTTGCGGTCGACCTTGCCACGCGTGAAATCCAGCGACGCCGAGCCAAGCTCCCTGCCTTTGAAAAGGAACCTGGCTTTTACGGGATGCGTCCCCTTTGCGAGCCGCGCGACGTCCATGGAAACCTCGAAGTGGTTGTCATCCAGCTTCTCCGCCGGAACCGTGAACGGGACGCCGCCAGGCCCGACAAACGCAAACTCCCCCGAAAGCCCCGAACGCGGGAACTTGGCTGGTGCCGCAACGCACGGAACGACGAACCGCACGGTCCCGGAATCCTGCGAGTTGCGATATGCCGAGGAGAACATCCTTTCCACATGCCGCGTCTCGTCGCACGAAACCTCGAAATCGTCAAACGCCATTCGCCCAAGAGTCGTGCGATAAAGCTCAATCTTAAGTTCGGCACGTACTGCATCCGACGGCATCCTCTGCGTAGAAGCAGACACCGTCTCCCAGTCTTTGCGTCCGACCTCCTTGTAGATCGTCGGCCGCCCCTCCGCACGGCCGATCAACGCGCCTTTGTTGTCGAACCATGAGAAAAACACATACGCGCAGTTGTTCGTTATCGCACCCCTGACCTTGACCGAGAAAGTGTACACGCGGCCAGGCTCAACGGGGACGTCACGTAGGAAACGCTCTGGGACCGCCGTCGGAACCGGTCCAACGGCATTGCCCTCGATCGTAGGGGGCGCGACCATCTTCATCTCGCGAAACGCAGACTGCTCCCAGACGAGTCCTCGCGAGCCGTTTATCCCCGCGCCGTCCAAGATGGAGAACCCGTCGCACGGCCGCCATTGCGCCGACAGCGACGGAGCCTCGAAGGCGTCCCGCAGAACGACTGCACGATCAGAAACCACGGCAATCTCGGCAACGGCAGACGCCGTCAGGGCAAAAAAAGCCAACGCACTCCGCGAGAGTCTTCCCATCGTCACACCTCCCTTGCGAAACTAACGCTCATCGGAAGAAGAGCAAGATGCCGCCAATAGGCCAGTACTGATAGCACCCTGCATCGACAACGCCGTTGCAAAGGCGCGGATTCCCCGCAAGGTCGACACCTTCTGCCATCCAGTCCATGACAAGGCCAGCTCCGCGAAGCGGAGAACGAGGGCCTGGAGCGAACGGATGTTCGCCGGAATTGCGGAAACGGGCGTTCGCGATCGAACCTATCGACTTGCATTCGCTGTCCTCAAAGCCTTCCGCTTTCGTAACACCGCCGTACATTGCGACGCCATATACGCAGTTTGAGAGGACCACACGCGAGCCGTCTTTGTTGAAGTCCCTGACGTCGCCAAGCTCATTAGCCGTCTCGCCAGCCAGAAACACGGTGTTTACGCATGCAAGGGCCTTTCCGCTTGAAAAGTACCGCGACAGGTAGTAATAGTTGTTGGCGGCAAAAGTGCAGTTTTCCACACGCGAAGTCAGGGCGTTGTCCAACAGCGGATAGAACAGGGCCGAATTGACGTAGCTTCCCTTAAGCGCAAGCCATGTGCAGTTCGTGACGAGGCAGTTGCGCATCAGCTTGCCCACACCTATCATGTAGAGGTTGCTCGCCATGTGGCCTTCGGGATAGGACACGTTCCCGATGGCCCGCAGACGAGGATCGTTCCTGAGGCCGTGGATGACGCACGACTCGACCATCGTCGCGCCGAAGCTCGTGTCGGCAATCTCGCATCCGTAAAGCGACTCCGCCTTGCACGTGGCCGAACACGAATTGTCGCGGAATACGCAGTTTGTCGCGCTTCCTAATGCAAGACCGCCACCGGCCCCGCCTCCGTTCATGCTCAATCCGCTGCCACGCGCCACATTGTGTTCAAGAAGGCAGCCCTCAAGAACCGAGTTGTACGCGCCGCCGCCGCTGTATGCCGCATTGAAGACGTTCGTGCAGTTGCGCACGAGAGCGCAGTTGCTCACGCCGCCACCGTTGTAGCAGACGTTGCTTGCGATAAGCGAGCCCTCTACAAGCGACGCATGGTAGACGCCTCCGCCATACGGGGTGTTGTTTCCTGAAGTAGCAAGGTTCACCGTCCTGTTCGAGACGACCGTGCAGAAGGAAACCGTTCCCCCGTAGATTGCCCCTCCGCCCCATGGCGCAGTGTTGCCGTAGAAATACGAGTTGGAGACCACGCACTCGCGCGTTGCGCCGCCGGAGACGGAGGTGGCCCTGTTGTGCTGGAATCGGCAGTTCACAACCGTCGAACCGAACGTATCCCCTCCAACGACGCATCCGTACGGCGCGGCGTTGCCCTCGAACCTCGAATCGCTGACGCGGCTGTTCGTGACAAGGCTGATTGCCCCAGAGGAAAACGCCGAGACGTTGTTTGTGAACACACAGCCTCGAATCGTCGTACGGTCGCAGGCCATTGCCCCCGCAGCCTGGTCGTTGTTCCCGTAGAAGACCGAGTTGTAAACCGTGCCATATCTATTGTTGAACACCCCAGCCACCGCGCCGCCTCGTGCCGCCGCCTTGTTGTCGGTAAAGACGCAATTTGAAACGCTTGCGCTGTCGGTCAGAAAGCAGACCGCTCCGCCGGTTCTGTAGTTGACTGCCGAAATGTGCGCAGCCGCGGCGTTACCCCCGCGAATCGTGACATTGTGTATCGCGGAATTGGCTCCCGAAAGATTGAACATGCGGTATGTCGAATTGACCGCCTTTATGACGACGTCCTCCGGCCTGCCGGTCGCGCCGACTAGCTTCATGCCCGTCTTGCTCAGCACCAGCAATGAGTGCCCGTAGCCAGACGTTGACATCGGCGCTTCGTCAGCAGAAAGAGACGAGACATCGTAAACGCCCTTTGCCAAGCGGATGACGCAGTTGTCTGTGGCGTTTTTCAACGCATTCGTCAGCGAAACTACATCGTTGACATCAATCGGGTCCGCCGAAGCTGAAAACGCGAACAGCAGCGCCGCGCAGACGGCCGCTTGACAACAAATCAAGGTATGTTTCATGTTTTTCTCCTTCTTAACTTTCCTAGAGTCAAGTTGTTCTTGCCGTGAGAGGCCGGCCTTCCCGACCAAAACTGTTAACCGGCGTTACACTGAACGACACCTCGCCATTCGGTAACTCATCATCCGCAAACCGTATGCGCGTCGCTGACTTCGCCCTTTCCGCGGATGGTGCGCGGCTGAAACCCTCGGCCATGACGCGCTTCATGATTGACGCGCCGGATGCAGACGCCACGACGTTATAGCGAATTGCACGTGCGCCATCGCGACCTCCTGCGGGCGGAATCGCCAGCTCATAGCCTGGCTTCTCAACGGAAGGAACAGATTCCTTCTCGTCCTTCGGGTTCTTGCCCCCGCGGTTCTTCGTCACGACGCGCTTCACTACGAGCGCTGCATCGGACGCGAACTGCGGCGCGGCAATCTTTTTAGCACGCTCTGCAAAAGCAAATGGGCGCGATTCCGCCGCCGGAAGCGGCATAACCCACTTGGGGCCAAGCTCCAAAGTCTCAAGCCCGCTAAAATCAAGGCGCCGGACGGCAATGCAGTCGCCATATACGCTCCAGAGCATGCCTTGACGACAGCCTTGCAAATTGTCCGGAGGCATCAACTTGCGCGCGTTCATCGCCCAATCGCCCTGGCGGTCGTTCTCGCAACCACCCTCTTTCCAGAACTCGGAGTACCCGCCCGTATAGCTGAGAGACCCAGTCCCTACGGACGTAAATTCGCCTTGCCAAATCGTGCGCTCGTCAGTCAAGGTAAGGTGCGAATGTCCGGAGAACGCAATCGCGTTAGGATATGCGGAAAGCTCTTTCGTCGCAATGCCCACGTCGTGCCCACCCGCCCAAGGCCCGTAGCATGTGTCCTTAAGATGCGGATGCTGAAAATAGAAGAACGGCATTTTCGGATCCAGGGATTTGCCATGTTCGGCCATGAATGGCACTATCCGCTCGAACTTGCAACGGGCAAACCATCCCTGACGATCCCAGTGCTGTCCTATGAACGGATAGCCCTTCACCGTTTTCATGAAAATCGGCTCATACGGTTCGCGGAGCATCCGTTCCCAGTGTCCGGCGAACTCGGCTCGCATGAAATTCGGCCGTTTGCAGTCGTCGCTGCGCTTTCCCTCCCAATCATGGTTGCCATAGACGAAAAGCTTCTCCACCTTATGTCCGTCAGGCGCGCGATCGTCAGGAAAGACCGAAAACCATGTGTCGGCGAACGCCTGAAGCTGGGTAGAGAATCCGTTGTCGGCAAGGTCGCCGACAACCATCACGCCATCAACTCCCTGATTCCGAAACCACTCGAGTGTGCGCTTGAAATATGCACAATCCCTTTCGCAAGACGGAGTGCCTGCCTCTGCCTGAATATGCACATCGGAAACAACTCCAAAAACGATCTCTGGCCGAGCATGAGGAACGAAAGACGCTTCTGCCTTGAATCGCAGCCCTCCGAACGCCCCAAAAGCCGCAGCTCCACCAATGAAAAAACGACGAGTCATTTCGCACCCTCAAAGAACGGCATGACGGATGTGACAGGAAGCGCGGCGCAGGATTGCGCCGTCATGTAGAATGCGCTGGAAAGGCCCTTAGGCTGCGCGTAGGACGCTACGCGGCAATGGGGGGGGGGGGGGAGCCCTTGCGAGAAACCGCGTCAGAACGCATGGGCGAAGCCACAGCGCCCGCGATTGCGAGCGAGAGAGCGACGGCGTTCTTGGCATTGGTTCTCATGGCGCGTATTATATCAAATTTTTGCCGTGCTGTGTTGACGCCGTCGGTCACCACATCCAGAGCTCGGCAGCGTTGGAACATGGACAAAAGAACGGGGTGGTCGAATGACCGTCCCCTTCTTTCTCTCGTAGCTACGTATTAAGCCAAATTTTGGCGCAATGCAGAAAAAACCGCCGTGGCCCGCAAACGAACTGTTCAGTAAGCCATCGCGCCGAGAATCCGGGTCACCAGGTTGGTTCCACCCTGCATGGGAAAAACGCATTCGCCGTTTCCCGGCCAGCCCTGAAGATAGGTTATGCTTCCGCGAAAGCGGCTGTCGGGATCATATACGCCGTATTGAAGGCGCGAAATCGCAGGCAGGGTTCCTTTGCCGGTCTCATAGTCGCATTCGTTCACGACAAGGTTCACCCAGCTTGCGCGGCGCCCGAACGTCCCATCCGGCAGCGTGCAGAAGATGCGGGCATTGTGCTGGGCGACAACGCGGTTGATGATCGACGGGTGTGTGGAGTCTGCGAAGCAGATCGCATATTCGGTGTTGTGCACGTATAGATGCTCGGCACAGGTATGTTCACCGAATACGAATCCGTACTTGAAGCCTTGCGATGCGACATTGCGGAATATCTGGTCGTCGTTCTGGTCGCCGGAAGCGACGAGCCCTGCCGTATGGCATGGATTCTCCTGAAGCTCCTTTCCAAGATTCGTGTCGCCCACGTTCTCGTCCAGGCAGAACTGGGAATCCTCCACGATCAGTCTGCTCACATTGTGGAAGTTGGCCGCCGAGGTCGTCGGGTACATCTTTTCCCTGTCGAGGTGCACGCGTATCTCGAGATTGGCAAACGAAAGGATAGACACCGAAAATCTTCCTGCACACGAGTCGCCCTCCGGCGCCGCAATGACAGCCCACGGGCGCTCCTTCGGGTCTTTCACCGCGGGCGCATCCCATGTCGAATGAAGCATCGTGTTGACGTTGCGGTTAGAACCGAACACCGTCGGCCTGAAACCGCTCCTTTCGCAGCCCTTAGGACGCACCTGATAGGAATACAGCAACTTACACGGCATCTCGCCCTCAAGCCGTATGTTGTGTCCCATGCCCGGGGGAATCACGATCTGGGCGCGGACGATTCGGCCGTTGGCGGCGTACTCCCTGCCGGGCGAGGCGACGAGATAGCCGTTTGCCGTAAACGGAAAATACAGCTTCCCGCCGCCGCGAGCTGCGAGATAATCGAGCCCCGCCTGTATCGCCGCCGTATCGTCGGTCACGCCGTCGCCCCTCGCGCCGAAGTCACGCACGCTGAGCCGCCCATCCGCCGCCTTTTCTTCAAGCGACCCCGCCATCGCGCCTGCCGCAACAGCCACGCCAACCAATGCGATCATCCACTTCATACCGCGCATTATACCATATATTCAAGCGTGGATCACGGCACAAGCCGAAGGAATGAGACTTCGAGTCCCTCGAGCTTTACGGCAACGGTACGGGCATCAACCAACGAACACCCTTTTGATCCCTGGAGCACTGTCAGGCTACCGAAGTCTCCGCCAAGGCCGACTTCGCCGTTTACGGGCTTGCGCGTGTTGTTGACGACCGCCAGATACACGTCGCCTTGGTATCTCCATGCCCGTACGCTCAGATCCTCCGTCGCCCCCGTCACCTGCGGCGGCTCCTCGTCCGAGAGGATTACGGGAACGTACGGTTTTACGCTCGCCGCCGCCGCGCAGATGTCAGCCCAGCGGTCCACAAGAAATTTCCCCTTCTGGTACTGCAGACGATAGCACCAATATACCAACCCGTTCGCACCGTTGGCAACGCACTGCCATGTCATGTTCACCATCTCATCGCGCGTCGGGAATCGGTCGTTCTTGCGCTCCGGACCGCGGCAGTCCGCCCACGCAAACGCCTGCGGCACTTGCCACATCGGCTTCAGCCCCATGACTTCGTCGTTCGTCGTGCGCGTCCATATCGCCACGTTCCCGATAGGAGAGCCGGGAATCGGATATGGGTCTGTCCCCACGACGTCGAAAGTGGGATAATACCCCCGCACCTCGCCGAACTGGTACAGCACCGTCCAGGTCGGGTGGCCGGGGTCAATGCGCTCCAGAAGCTGCTGCCGCTTGAGCAGCTGCGGGAATTTCTCAAGAGATATTTCGTCGTTGCAGTACCACGCCAGAATCGCGGGATGACCCTTCCGCTCGTTGACAATGCGCTCTACATACGCCTCAGCCTCGTCATCGGAATTGACGCCTTTGGGACGATGCTTGTGCCAGGACCACGCCGAATTGACGGGATAGATCACCTCGATTCCGTTTGAACGACAGAAATCAAGTTGCTTGACACTCGGCTCCATGTACGGCATTATGCAGTTGAACGGTCCCGTCATGAACTCGGCAAACTGCTTTTCGTTCACCGACGACATGTAGATGCCAAGCGGAAAGAACGGCTTCCCGTCAACGATCGTGCGGCGCTTCGCGTCAAACCACGTACGGCGCTTCGGCAATTCGTTGACGCGTGTAAAGTCGATCGAACCGCCACCGATCTTCTTTCCGCCCCGACCAATCAGCTCGCACGAAACCGGATGCGTGCCTTTTGCGAGATGCGCCGCCTCGATCTCGAAGAGAACTGCATTATCGGTGAGGCGCGTAGGCTTGGCGCATCGCATGTCGCCGCCGGCATCCCTGTACCGGAACTGCACTGTTGCGCCGACATGATCCTTCAGGTTGATCGCCGCATGGAACCGCACCTTGCCGCCAGCGGAAAGGTTACGATAGGCCGACGAGTACAGCCCGCCGAACACAGGCCGCTCCAACGGCTTCACCGAAATGTCATCGAACCACACCTTGCCCAATCCGCCCTTCGAGACCAGAAACGCGACCCGAACCTTCGCCGCCTCGGACGGAATCGGCGGCGTCACGCCCTTCAGCTGGATCCAGTCCTTTGTGCCGCCGAACCCGCCTTGATAGGAACCGCTCAACCATTTGCCGTCCGCATCATGCCATTCCATGCAGAGCTGCACACGCCCAGTCAGGCCTTCTGTCTTCGCCCAGACGGAATACTCATACCGCTTTCCCTTCTCAAACGAAATCTGCGCCGAAGGATACTGGTAGAAGTCCTTGTCGTCCCTGTTCTCGAACACAAGGGCACGCGTGCCGTTCATGCCGACACCCTCGACGAACGCGTAATGCTCCGGTACGCTCCAGCCGACCGTCGCGCCTCCTTTTACGTCTTCAAAGGAGCCGTTCGTCAGCAGTTCCGCCGCGCGCGACGGCAAAGATGCCGCCGCTACGCAAGCCGCCACAGCGCCAATCATCCAGCCCGATTTCATCTACGTTATTCCGCATCGTCCATCAACGCCATGCGCATGCCGTAATTAGCTCCAGATGTCCAGTTGTCGAGCGAAAAGCGGACGGCGCAGCGAACATATGCCCCATAGCTGTCGTATGCGCCACCACGCCCCACAAGCTTGGAATCCGCCGACGTGTCAAGTGGATCGACCACAACGTCACCCGGTTGCCATCCGGCGCCGAATGTTGCGACGTATGCAGCATTCTCGGTATATTTGTCCAGCGTCCATTCCCACGTGTTGCCAAGCGTATCATAAAGACCAAATGCATTGGGCAGTTTACGTCCAACCGGATGGATCGCAGACGAGGCATTTCCGACGAACCATCCCAGAATGGTGACATCCCCGTCGTTTCCCGACCAGAGCCCGCCGGAGCTGATGGTACGGCCCGAATAGAGTCCCGCAGTCGAACCCGCGCGGCAGGCAAATTCCCATTGCGCCGATGTCGGCAGACAGAAGGAACTGTTGCCGGTCTTAGTCCTGATTTTCTTGACGGCCTGCCATGCCGTATTGTTGTTGTCGGCAGTTTCACGCCCGTACTGGACCTTGTTGGCGGGCCTTATGTCCGCGTCTTCCGCACTCGTTCCCGTAGACGGATTGTTGCCGACAAGCAGCGTGTACTGCTTCTGGGTAATCTCGAACACGCCCATGTAGTAGTCCTGTGTGAGTTTCACAAGATGGTTGGTCTCGGTGGCGGATCGATATCCAGTCTCGTTCGACAGAGCCCCCATGCGCCACACCTTGTCGGCGGCAGGGATCTTGCGCATCACGAGGTGCGTGGTCTTGTACTTCACGTTGTTCGTGACGCCCGTCCAGATGAGCACATCGCCGACCATTTCGGAAGACGGCGCGAGGAAGCGCGAATGAAGCGAGGTATAGTCCGTCACATAGGCCCCGTCCTCCACCTTGCCGTTGTAGAAATCGGCGCGAGTGATATCCTGGCACGCACCCGTCGAGAGATCAAACACCTTGTAGATGATCTCGTTGATATTCGCCGGCGCATCGGAAATTGAGAGCCTCACCTTGAAATTGGCGAGGGCGACGCTTGCCGTTCCGAACGCCTTGACGGGGTCGATCACGAACGAACCTACGCCATCTTTCGATATGCCGAATCGGTCGCCGGTAATTGACGCTTCCAGACGCGATGAATCCAGCTCCTCATTGCCATTGAACGCCCTTACGCCGATATTGACCGGCGACGTGACGCCGGATATCTTGTACTCCACCTTGACGTCGGTTGACCACGGCCACTGCTGGCGCACGATCACCTGTTCGATAACGGCGGCATTGAGCGAGGCCGTTGCCACAAGACCTGCAAGAACCATTGTCTTTTTCATTGTCTGTTTCCTTTCAGTTTTAGAATCTTTCGGCTACTTTAAAATAACGAAGAAGCCATCGCCCTGCCCAAGCAGGGTGGCGGCGTAGTTTATGCCGTCGGCCACGAGCGCTAGCGACACGCTGTCGCCGATCTTCGGCTTGACGGCGTACCACCCCTGCGCACCGCCGAGCCCCGTGTCCACGTTCGTCCATGCACCGCCGTTCACCGACATTGTGAACGACTCCGTGCCGTATGGAATCGGCATGACGGCACGCTTGTATATGACGTTCCACATCCGTCCCTCCGCCGGCGCAAGGCAGCGCGTAGAGCCTTCCGAGTCCGGGGACAGGCCCTGGATCAAGCCAAGCTTTGCGCTGCGCACCGTTCCATCGTCGAAAGTGAGCGCGAGGTCATAGACATTCTCCGCCTGCGGCGAATCCGGCACCGGCAGCGCCAGTTCGAAAGAGCTGCCCGTCAGGTTCGGGTATGTTCGTGTAGCATATCCGACCCCGCTCACCGTGAGCGTAGCCTTCGTGGCGCCGCTCGGGTAGTCTATGGGGAGGGTCATCGTGCTATTCGTCGCCGTGCTCCAGAACGAACTCGTCTCCGGCCTGAGGAACACAAACGTTGGTTCACTCTCTATTTCCTCCCCTGGCGACGCCACCGCCAGAAGAGACGCACCCACCAGCGATGCGACCTTTCGTGTCATTATCATGTTTTCTCCTTTCTGACTTGCATAGAATATGTCATGTTGGGCGGCGACAGTCGTCTTCTGAACGTCATCTGCCTGTTCTTGCGGGGACGGAGACACTCCGACCACTACTGCGACCGCCGCGAACGCGCCAAAACCCAAGAACAGAAGCGCCATCTTGACGATAGGCCGATTCAGCTGTTTCGCGAGGATGCCCGCAAGCGCCTTGCGGGCCATCCTCAGGCGGAACTTCACGGTACTTTCCGGAAGGGCGAGCAGCTTCGCCATTTTCTTCACCGGCTGCTCCAGAAAATAGTGCAGGACTATGGACTCGCGCTGCTCGGCGGGAAGCATCTGCACCGCATTTCGCACAACCTCTTCGTCGGAAGCGATCTCGAGCACCCCGTCAGGCCCTGCCGAGCCTTCTGGCGCGGGAACCTCTTCGTCAACCTCCGACACAATAGTGTTTTTAGCCGATTTAGTGCGCTTGGCAGAGCGTATTTCGTTAAGGAGAATCGCCTTCATCCATTCATAAAGCGTGCCTTCACCCTTGCAAGAGTCAATTTTGCGGATTGCCTTATCAAAGGTGCGGAAAGCGAAATCCTCCGCCTCGGCATGATCTCCACATAAAGAAAGCGCATCGCGATATATCTTGTCGCGATATTCCGCAACAAGCTGCACCGCGCCTTTTTCAAGGTCGTCGCGTAGATTCTGGATAACTCCCATACCCTTTATATAGAATAGACGCGCCATATGACGCTTAGGATAGTTAAAATTTTGGAAATTTTTGGGGACAGACCCCGCGAATTTGGGGACAGACCCCGCGAAAGGCCCATTTTACAGGGGTTCCGCGCCGTATTGGGGTAAAAGGCAGGGGCGGTCGAATGACCGCCCCCTTCTTTCTCTCGTAACGCCCGTTGGGCGGCTAACGAGGCTATCAGCCCTCGAACTTGTACACGTCAAGCTTCTTGTACTTCGTGTGCAGGAGGTGGTGGGCCTTCTCGCCACCCTGCGCACCGGTCTTGCCATCGAGGTAGTCGGCGTAGAGGGCCGTGACCTCGGGGTTTAGGTGCGACATGCGGAGAGTGCACTTCTCGTCGTCGGTGTAGATGCCGGCGGTGCGCTGTGCGCGGACTTCGTCCGTCGCAAGGCAAGGCTGTCCGCCGCCGCCGATGCAGCCGCCGCGGCACGCCATGACCTCGATGAAGTCGAAGCGCGGCTTGACGCCGTTCTTGCGGTCTTCGCGGATCATGTCGAGCACCTTCTCGACGTTGCCCATCTGGTGGGCGACTGCGATGTTGACCTTCGTTCCCTTGATGTCGATCGTGGCCGTCTTGACGCCCTCCATGCCGCGCGTCTCCTTGAAGTCGATGCTGGGCGGCTCCTTCTCGCCGGTGATGAGGCAGTAGGCCGTGCGGAGCGCCGCTTCCATGACGCCGCCGGTGACGCCAAAGATCGTGCCCGCGCCCGTGTAGGCGCCGAGCAGCTTGTCAGCCGGCTCCTCGGGAAGCGAGTTGAAGTCGATGCCGGCCGCCTTGATCATGCGGGCGAGCTCGCGGGTCGTCAGCACGACGTCGGTGTCCTGGGTGCCGGTGGCGCTCATGAACTCGTCGCGGGCGATCTCGTGCTTCTTCGCCGTGCAGGGCATGATGGAAGTCACGTGGATCTTCGTGTGGTCGATGCCGTTCTTGTCGGCCCAGTAGCTCTTGCAGAGCGCGGAGAGCATCTGCTGCGGCGACTTGGCGGTCGAGAAGTTCTCCGTGAAGTCGGGGGCGTACTTCTCCATCCAGTCGGTCCACGCAGGGCAGCAGCTCGTGAGGAGCGGAAGCTCTCCGCCCTCGGTGAAGCGCTTGATGAACTCCGTGCCTTCCTCCATGATCGTGACGTCGGCGGAGAAGTTCGTGTCGAACACCTTGTCAAAGCCGAGCATGCGGAGGGCCGCGTAGATCTTGCCCGTGGTGAGCTCGCCCGGCTTCATGCCGAACGCCTCGCCAACTGCGACGCGGACTGCCGGGGCGATCTGCACAAGGCAGGTCTTCTCGGGGTCGCGGAGAGCCGCCCAGACCTTCGCCGTCTCGTCGTTCTCGTAGATTGCGCCCACGGGGCAGTGCGCGGAGCACTGGCCGCACTTGATGCAGGGCGACTCGGCGAGCTTCACTCCGGCGGCGGGGGCCATCACGGTCTTCTCGCCGCGGCCGATGAACTCGAGCGCCCAGACGTTCTGCATCTCCTGGCAGACTTCCGCGCAGCGGCCGCACTTGATGCACTTGTCGGGGTTGAGGACGATCGAGGGCGTGGACTTGTCGACGTCGCGGTGGATGACCTCCTTCGGGAACGGAATCTCGCGGATGCCAAAGTCGGCCGCAATCGCCTGAAGCTCGCAGGAGCCGGAGCGCGGGCACTGGAGGCAGTCCTGCGGATGGTTCGCGAGGATGAGCTCCAAGACCGTGCGGCGGACCTGCACGATGTCGGGGTCGTGGGTGATGATCTTCATCCCGGGCGTTGCCTCGGTGCAGCACGCGCGGAGCAGTTTCGGGCTCGGCACGAACTTGCCGGGCTCCGTGCGGCTCGGGACGAGCTGGCGGACGACGCAGATGCCGCAGCTTGCGCCGGGCTTCAGGTCGGGGTGGTAGCAGAGAGTCGGGATCTTCACGTTCGCGGCCTTCGCGGCGGCGAGAAGATTGCTCCCCTTCGGGACGGTAACGGACTTTCCGTTGACCTCAAGCGTGATCATTTCGGTTTCCATTATTAAAAGTTCCTTTCCTTATTCAAGGGGTTCGGGGATGGGCAGCATCCCCGTCCGTTCCTATCACCCATGGGATATCGCGCCGAACTTGCACGTCGCCTCGCAGGCACCGCACTTCACGCACTTCGCCTGGTCGATGACGTGCGGCTGCTTGACGCTGCCGGTAATCGCGCCCGCAGGGCACTTCTTCGCGCACATCGTGCAGCCCTTGCACTTCGCAGCGTCGATCTTGTACTGAACGAGCTTCGAGCACTTGCCGGAGCGGCACTTCTTGTCGTTGATGTGC
>Ga0310786_10002176_pt1 | contig 30505 bp, 21 predicted proteins | sample AusTroGonzalo_MG_FD_203881 | JGI IMG/M metagenome (GOLD analysis project Ga0310786, IMG submission 203881) | Bovine rumen microbial communities from tropical cattle in Woodstock, Queensland, Australia - Gonzalo_03 (v2) (version 2) | ecosystem: Host-associated > Mammals > Digestive system >...
AGCACCTATACAATATGTTTTTTTGATTTTTGTTATTTTTGTCATATTGTATTTGTTTTTGTGTTTTTTCGATAAAAAACCTGTAAAAGTAGAAAGTCTTTTGTTTATTTATTTGATATTTTATTTTGTTTTTTTGTGCCCGGTATTGTTTCAGGCAATTTCAAATCTTTGAATTTTTGGGAAATTATGTAATTTTATATTTTGAGTATCACCATTATTTTTGGTACTTCTTCGTACATATTTAGTTGATTTTGTTGGTTCTGGATTTTTTATTCGTAAGTTTTTTTTGGAGAAAGATTCAGAAATATGGAATTGTCCACAATGTCATTGTCATATAACTAAAAAGCCATTGCAATTTTGTCCACATTGTTGAAATGAAAGATATTGTGGAAAAATATTAAAAAATAATATTTATTGTGAAAGTTGTGGATTTAGTTTTAAAATTAGAGATTTTGATTTTCCAAATTATTGTCCACATTGTGGATTGTCTTTTAGCAGAAGAAAAGCAAGAAAATAATTATTCTATAAAGTTTGTCATAGTTGAACAAATTTCTATTTCTCAATTTTGTCATCATCTTCGTGCAACAATGCTACAAAAACGATATTCTTGGGCATTTGCTTCTATGATTGTAAAATCGTCTGAATCATCTAATAAATCACCTCATGTGTTGTTACTTGCCATATTATATATTCATATACCACGTATTGTTCTATAAAATTTTCAGTATTTACTTTGATCTCATCAGGTTCCATGTCATTCTGGACACGAAGTTCGAACTCATGATTTGAGACAAATAGCATATCTATCATCAATAATATCTGTTGCTGATGCAATACGATTACATCAACTGTTGTTACATGGTTTTATTGTGTTTATTCAATTTTGTGTATCTATTAAATAATATCATGATTTCAATCTATCATTGCATTTTTGATTTATCTCTCATCGTTTATTTTGATCCGAAGCTAATCGGCATTTATTTATGTTGTTATCTTTTTGAAATTTTTCTAGACAAGTGTCGTAATATTTATTTCTACAGTTGTTTGCATCTGTACAATCTCCGTTTGCTTCAAGTGATTTAAGGCATTCATCAATCGAATTTTCTTTAATATTTTCATATTTTAAAAAATTTGTATTTCTAAATTGGTATAGTATTTCTACTCATTCTGTAGCTAATTGATTTGCTATTATTGTTTGAGTTACTCTTTCGTTTGTCATTTTTGCACGATTTGCAGCCTGGAAAATAGATACTAATCATGCTCATAGCAGTATACATATAATTAATATTTCTAACATAGTGAAAGCGTTAATTTTTTTCATATTATTTGTTTTAGAATTGAAAATAAATACATTATGTGTATAAATATTCAAAATCGTATTTCAATTATTTATTTTTATTTTTTTTATGACAGATAAACTTTATATATATTGTATACTTTGAGCGATTGCAATACTCTGTGTATTAGCTTTTTCTTTGAAATTGGAAAAAATGGTGCAAATTATTATATGAAATTTTATTCTTGGTTTTTTGTTCTTTTCATTGTGATTTTGTATGGATTTGGTTGTAAGAACTAGTGGAAATTCGTGAGTGCAATCGTTTTTCGTGGATGCTAAAATCTGGATTTTGTTGGTCTTATATTTATTGTTTTTTTTCTTTTTTGTTTATCGTAGATCAAAAATCCGTATAGATTTTTCTAGTGATCCTTTGATTTATAAGCCATTATATTTAGCATTTGTGCCTTTAACGGCTGTTAGTATGATTGTCACTATATGATTGATAGTGTTATGAGTAAATGCTTTTTCATTGTGAACTTTAAATTCTATTTCAGATTTTACTCAAAATGAATATTTACAAAAAATTGTTCTAAATTTTCCATATATAATTTGTGGTTATTGTTTTGTCTCATTATTAGCAATTACTGATTTGAAATTGAAAGTGAAAGTTTCAGTAAAAAGTGAGTAATGTAATGAATAATATATGCTTTTCTGTTGAAAAAAAGATTTGTATTAATAATACTTATCGTATGTGATTTATTTTGTAATATTTTTTTATGAAAGTAACATTTCCAAAAAATATTAAAAAATGATTTTTGTCGGGGTTCTCAATACCAATTTGACCATTTTCTATTTCAGTAGTTCAGCTGCTTTTGGTGGCAATGTGAGTCTGATTAGCTATGGTTGCATTTAATGCTGGACAAAAAGCATGAAGTAAGGCTGTATGAATATTTTTTGCTGTAGTGATTATTATTATAGTACTTTTTGTTACTTTTTTTAAGGTCTCTGAAATGAATATTGTACAGTTAGTAGCAAAAAAGCTTAGAGAAAATTTTTTTGATGTAACTAAAAAATTTCAATCAAATAATGAAAAAATTGATCCTGTAAAGGTATCTTTGAAAGAATGAGAAATTCAAGAAGCAAAACAACAGGTTGTAGAGCAAAAACAGGAACCTGAGGTTGATGAAATAATTAAAAATATTAAAGATACTGAATTGGTTTAATTTTTAAGTATTCTTATGATACTGTTTGATGAAGAGAAATTGCATGAATATGTAAAAGAAAATAAGATTCAACCATTTAGAGAAAAACAGATTCTCTATGAATTATATAAAAATCAAAATATTTCTTGGGATGAGATGACAACACTTTCAAAAGATTTGAGACAGTGATTGGCTGAGAAATTTCAGATAATAAATTTAGAATGTGAACAGATGGTTGAGACGGATGATACTACAAAATTTGCTTTTAAAACAGAGGACTGATTTACGATAGAAGCTGTTTTGATGTTTCATTGGAGTAAGCATTTTGAATGAAAATTAAATAGGATTACGTTGTGCTTATCAAGTCAAATTTGATGCCCAATGTGATGTGCTTTTTGTGTGACATGAAAATTAGGATTAAAAAGAAATTTGGATTGGACAGAGATTGTATCCCAGATGTTGTTTGTAAATAGTTACATAAAAAAGAAATTTTGAAAAAAAGAAGATGGAACTTTACGATCAGTAAGAAATGTTGTATTTATGTGAATGGGGGAGCCATTATTAAATTATGATAATGTTAAAAAGGCAGTAGAAATAATGTTTAGACAAGATAGATTTTCTCTATCAAGAAGACATGTCACAATATCGACAGTTTGAGTGATTCCATGAATTGAAAAATTGGTTTCAGACTGATTGGAATGTATGCTTGCGGTTTCTCTTCATGCTCCAACTCAAGAGCTTCGTGAGAAAATAATTCCGAACGCAAAGTCGACACATATAGACAAATTAATGTCGACATTAAAAAAATATGAAAAAGCTACTGGGAACAGACTTTTTTATGAATATATAATGATTTCTGGGTTGACAGATTGAGATAAAAATGCTCATGATTTAATATCACTTTTACGTGGCCAGAACTGTCATATAAATCTGATTCCATACAATGAGAACCCTGTGATGAATTTTAAAGAAAGTAGTATGGATTCAATAAATAGGTTTAAAGAAATTTTGGAAAAATGAGGATTGACTGTAACTATCCGTGATAGTTTAGGTAGAGAAGCAAAGGGGGCATGTGGACAATTGGGATATGAAAAGTTATTAAAGAATTAATTTTTATGCCTCTGGCGGGTTACTTTTGTCCAGAGCCACAAAAGTAACCCAAAAGTCTCTTAAAAAATTTTTTCAGTCATACTTTCCGTTTGTTGATCCACTAATTGAATACGGAGAATCGTTACATCCGATTCTATTGGATAGCTTTAGTATATTAATATCAGTAATTTCAATAAATCTGACAAGTGAAAAAATTTTCGGCTCTGTTTGAGCCGTTTTCTCTTTTTAAAAAACCCTCCTAATTTTGTTGGAGGGTTTTTGTATATTGTTTTTTAATATTTTTTACATTTCGCAGATGCAAGAAATTCAATCTTTTTCGAGATATTCGATATTTTGTGTCTTTGTAACTCATGCCAAATCATCCTGATATTTCTTTATTGTTTCGATATAATCTTTTGGTCAAGAGATAACAATGTTTTTCAATTCTGCTCACATTGAGATTTGTTTTTCTGTTTTGAATCTTCTAACTGATTCAATAATTTCGCTGATTTTTTCAAATTCAGATATAATTTCATCACTGTTTGCGATATTCAAAATTTCTTTAGGGAATGCAAATTTATGAATTGATATTTCTGTATTGAATTGTTTGAAGTAATTTTGATAAATTTCTTCTGTAATATGTGGCAAATATGGAGCAATCATTTTGATTGTAGCAAAAAGCACATTGTATAATGTCCATTGTCCTGCTAATTTCTTTGTTTCTCAATTTTCAAATAGTTCTGGTTTATACAATCTTACTTTTACAAGTTCCAAATAATTGTCACATAAATCATGTCGGAAGAAGTCTTCAAATGCAATTTTTGCAAGACCGTATTCAAATTTATCTAGGTATTCTGACATTTTTTTGATTGTATCGTTTGCTTTTGCTATGATCCATTTATCTGTCTCAAGCAATGTACTTGTATCAAAGTTTGTTTTTGGATCAAATCATTCAGTCAACATTTGTACGAAACTTGCAGCATTTCGTAATTTTGTAACTAATTTTTGTCCGTTTTTGAATTCATTTTCCTCAAAAAGCATGTCTTTTCAAAGTTGTCATCCTGCTGCTCGATATCTGACAGCATCAGCTCATCGTTGGTCTATAATTGTTTCAGGATCAAACTTTGCATTTCATTTTGATTTACTGAATTTTTCTCATTTTTCAGCCATTACAAATCCAGAAACCATGACATTTTTGAATGGAATATCATTTTCTCTCAAATAGCTGTGTAATGTTGTATACAATAGCCATGTCCTGATAATATCATGAGCTTGAGGTCTTAAATCCATTGGGAAGAAGTTTGTAGTATCAAATCAATCTCTTTCCAACATTTTCTTATTAATCAATGGAGATAGACCTGAAGTAAACCAAGTATCCAAAACTAATGTCTCTCATTTTACTTGATCTGCTGTGTATCAGTCAGGTAGATCTACACTTGGATCTACTGGTCATCTTTCTAATTGTTCTTCGCTTGGCAAAATTATTTCATTTGTATTAACATCATACCAAACAGGAATAGGAATTCAGAATTTTCTATTTCTAGAGATATTCCAATCCCAGTGTAGATTTTCAATCCAATCGTTTGATCTCTTTTTCATGAAATTTGGATACCAATTCATTTTGTCGTTTTGAGCTAACAAAATATCTTTTTTATCCAAAATTTTTACGAACCATTGATGAACTGGCAAAATCTCAACAGGTACTTTTCATCTTTCGGAGATTGCTTTGCTTTGGATGATTGGAGTTCTAGCTCTAACTACTCACATATTTGTCAAAATTTCCATCATTTTTTCTCTGGCTTCATCTACTTTTAATCAATCTATTTCTGGCAATCCTGTATTTATCATTCTACCATATCTATCGATACAGATTTTTGGTTCTAATTCGTGTTTTTGGAACCAATAAACATCTACTTCATCTCAGTAACTACAGCACATTACAAGTCCTGTTCCCTTATCGATTTTTGCTTTATCGTCTGGCAAAAGTGGTACAGTATCTCACAATGGTGTAGTGATTTTGTGTCCAAAATATGGTTTGTATCTTTCATCATCTGGATGTGCAAATACAGCTTTACAAGCTGGTAGTAATTCAGGTCTTGTTGTAGCAATTACTAGTTTTGTACCATCATCTAATGTAAACTCTATTTCATTGAAAAATTCATTGAATTCTTTTTCTTCTGTCTCAGCTTGAGCTATTGTAGCTTGTAATTTTGTACACCATAATGCTGGGAAATCTTTGGAAATAATTTCTCATTTTTTGTATAATTTTACGAATTCTTTTTGAACTATTTGTTGTGTAGAAAGTTGGATTGTACTGTAAGTCTTTGTCCAGTCCACTGAAAGTCCCATTTTTCTCCATAAGTTTTTGTATATTTCTACATATCTTTCATTTGTCTCTAAACATTTTTGGATGAAATCTTTTCTTTCCATCTCTTTGATGTTTATCTTCAAATCTCTTTCTACAAGTTGTTCTGTAGGAATTCAGTTATTATCAAATCCCATAGGATAATATACATTAAAACCTTTCATCCTTTTGTATCTAGCAATGATTTCAGCTTGTGTATATGAAGAAATATGTCATATGTGAAGTTTTCCACTGACCGTTGGAGGTGGAGTATCTATTGAAAATGTTGGCTTACTACTTCATTTTTCGTATTCATTAATCTTGTTTTCTTGCCAAAAATTTTGTCGTTTTTGTTCGGATTCTTTTGGATCGTACTTTCACATGGAAAAATTTTATTAATTAAAAGATTAAATAACAAAGTATATTAATAAATATTGTTTTGTTTTTTTCAAGAAAAATTGAGTATTTTTTGACTTTATTGTTGATTTATATGTTAGAATCATTATAATTACTGGACACGTGTAAAATTTTAAAGTTATGTACCTAAAACAAGCGAAACCCCATTCTAGGGAAGATTATGCCAAGAAGGCAGCATGCGATTGGGATTATAAGAAATCATGGTTGCCTGTTGTCCCCAAAAAAGGTTTAAAGCCTTTGACAAAGGAAGAATTGGATGTAATTCAAAGTGAATGTAAGTATCCTTTTTCTTATGAACTTATTGCTAATGGCACTGTTTTGTGTAACAATCGGCATGGCGGTATAGCTCTTATCAACAAAGGATATATTCCTTCTTTCTTTGTCCAAGACTAAGTTTACAAAATACTGTGAGAATTTCTTGCAGTATTTTTTTTGTTTGACAAAGAAAATTATTTATTTATAGTATTAATGCCTTTATAAACGAAAATCAAAAAATTAACAAAAAAGATAGGAGATTATTATCATGTGTTTTCACAGAAATTACAGAGTTTATTATTCGAAGAGGAGATCTTTGAAGGTAGTCTCGGATTGGAGATTTATTCCATCAGATTGCTCTTCATTGGATGATTGTGATGATGCTCGGCCGATTCTTTTGACAGTCAAAACCCCATTGAGTATTGTGGTGGAATTGGCCAATAGATATGGTGCTTATTTCACTACTAATGCTCATGTTTTGGATCCTGATTCAGATGTAGTGTTGCAAGTGTATTCGAAAGAAATGGCTGTAGAACTAATTAAAAGAGGTTCACGAGTTGTAGTACTCAAGTGAACTTTCTATCTTGTTGGGCACAGTTTACTGTGCTCTTTTTTTGTTGAAAATAAAAATATTCTTGTTATATTGATGATGCTTTATTAGTAAAAAGATGTATGAATATTTTGGATTTAGTTTTTCCAAAAAAGTGTGTAGGTTGTGGAAAAATAGGGGAGTATCTTTGCCATGATTGCAAGAGGACTTTGCAGCCACATATGGAAATTTGTCCTTGTTGCCATAGATATTCAAAAGATTATCAGACTTGTCTGGACTGTAAATCTATGTGAGATTTTGCGTTGGATGGGATTTTGATTCCATTTTCGTATTCATGATTTCTCAAAAAAATTGTTTTGAAATTGAAATATTACCATAAAAGATCAGTTGTTGATTTTTTAATTGATAGGGTTTGTCTGGCTATTTATGCGAATCATACATTGAATTCAAAAATAGAAAAATGAAATGTAATAATTTCTTGAATTCCATCTCATTGGTATAGAAGGTATTTTACAAAATGATATAATCAGTCATTTTTATTAGCAAAACATTTAGCAAAAAAATTAAATTTAAAATATTGAGAATTTTTGAGAAAAACAAAGAAGACAAAATCTCAGGCAAGTTTGGATAGAGATTGAAGATTGAAAAATTTGAAAAATGCTTTTTGTTTCAAGGATGAAAATGTTTTGGAAAATGTTCAGATTATTATCCTTGTGGATGATGTTACAACAACATGAAGTACATTAAATGAAGTAGCGAAATTTATAAAATCGAAATATCCAAAAATTTGCATTCGATGAGTTGTTTTGTGCAGAAAGACTAATTAATAGTAAATTAATTAATTGTCAAATTTTGATTATAAAAAAGTGCTCAAAAATTTGCTTTTTAAAAAAATTTTGAATATAATTAACTTCAGTCAGTAGATTAAATATTTGACTGTAAGTATTTATAAATTAACAAAAAAGTAATGCCAAATGATGAAAACACACAACAAGTTCAACAAAATCAGAATCTTGCAGTAGGTTCTAATTGATCTGCAAATTCTTGAGCTTCTGATGATTTTGATCTTGATTTTGGTTCTGATGTTGGTTCATCAATATGAGATTCAAGTCAGGGTAGGACATGAATGTTTTTAACTCCTGATGAAGAAGCACAAAAAGAAGAACTTCAAAATAGTTGACAACCTTTTTCTTTTGGAAAAGATGAAGTACAAGATTCAAGTTCAGTTGTTGATGCTGAAGAAAATGGTGGTTGATCTCTTTTTAATCCAAATGTAAACGCTAATATTGATGTAGCAGGTAACGATATGGGTGAAGTGTCTGAGAGTGAAGAAGCTACAGATAATAAGTTTGATGATAAAATTGAAGATTTGATTTCGTTTGATGATGATTGACCTACTTCGGTATCAGAAAGTTTACAAAATGTTGATGTTGAGCCTCTTGCAGGCAATTGAACTACTTCTGAAAATGATGAAACTAATGGCGATTTATTGTGAGATTCTCCATTAAATTCACAAGAAGTGGTCCAAGATCAAACAAGTCTTGAAAATGTAAATCTTGGAAATACAGATACGGACAGTGTCGTCGAAAATACAGAAACTACAGAAGATATAGAAAGTACAAATATTAATGAGTGATGAGATAATGCGAAAAATGATGATTGGTTACAACAAGAAGATAAAAAAGTAGAAGAAACTTTTGGTACGGAGAATTTGGACAGTAGCCCCAATATAGAAGTTGATGAATCTCCAGCAGATGTTGCTCAAAATGTAGAAAATTTATTGGTTAGCAATACTGTTTCAGATAATTGATTGTGAAGTGTTGTAGATAATCAACAAAATACTGAACAATATGTACCAAGTGAAGAAGATTTTTCGGCAATGTCTAATTTGCTAAATTCTTCTAGTGCATGACAGGTTGATATAAATAATGAAAATACACAACCAGTAAATAATTTTGGTTTTGTAAATAATGTAGAAAATTTTGATACAAATATTGTATCTGATTGAAGTCAGGCACAGTGAAATATCTCAGATGTTAATTCAAATGTTTCTATGCAAAATACTGAATATCAGCAAAATATTCAACCAAATTTTGATAATCAACAAGTTTCTATGGCTGTAGATAATCAACAAGAAACTTTTGGTAATAGCTCTGTAAGTGCTGATATTAATTGAAGTATTTGAAGTACTGATAATAATTGAAGTATCTGAACTGCTGATATTAATTGAAATACATTTAATCAAGTTGGCTTGGATTCTCAGGTTAATCCTCAAATTCAAGGCAATCAAGTTTATACGGAGGTCCCTATGAATCAGCCAACACCAGCAGAAACGCCAATTAATCAAAATGTTGATTTAAATTCAATGTGAACATTATGATGAGTACAGATGTGAAATGTTGTTAACAATATGGAAAACGTAAATAATCAGTGATGAGTTTCATTAGATGCTATTTTGGATCAAGAGATTCAAAATATGCACGTAGAAAATCCTGGTATGAATCAAACAAATTATGTGTGACCCATCGATAATAATCAACAAGTACAAGGACAGATGTGACAGCAAGTTGTATATCAGGAAATTACTGGTAAAAAAAGGAAAAAGCAATCATGATTTATTGTGATTTGAATATTCTTGTGAGTAATAGTTGTTTTATGATTATTATGATATTTTGCTTTTAAGATGTTCCCTGATAAATTTCATAATATATTTAAGAATGATGTTGTAGTTGAATATTTAGCTTGAAATGAAAATAATATTAGTACTGAGTGAGTAGTAAATGATAATCAGTGAGGGGAAAATATTGATATTGATGAGGTTGATAATTTAGAAAATTTTGATGAACAAGAAGTTGACGGAGAATTATTAGATGATAATGTATTAGAAAATGAGTCATGAGATGAGACGAACTGAGATGTTGAGAATTGAGAAGAGGAGTTAGATCCAAACAGTTTAGCAGGTCTTTTATCTGAAGATGAAAGCACTACTGAAAGTGGTGATGTTTCTGAAAGTGGTGATGATGAAAATGATAATTGATGACAAAATTCAGAAGAATCTAATGTAGAGAATACAGATGATGGTGATACTAACGGTGATGATTTTGATCCATATGCTGAAATAGGTGGCGTGATAAGTGAGGTATCAGATAGTGATAAATTAAATGAGTATATTTCACAGTGAAATTATTACAAAGAATTATGAGTTACAAACAATGATAGAAAGATGGAAAAATATGGAGAATATATTGTAGTGACAGCAACAGAGGAGTTATGAAAACTTGAAAATTGAGAAGAAATTGATAATACTATTTATGGTAGATTGGATGAAATTTTGGAAAGTTTAGAATAGTATGTATTCAAATAAAGATAACAAGATGGATAGTAAAGCGTATTTTAGCGTAGAGTTTTTGCTGGAAAAGTTTTTGTATTATTTAGAATTCGAAAAAAACAATAGTCCAAAAACATTGGAAAATTATAGTTTGTGGTTAAATAGATTTGTAAGTTATATTTGAAATATAGATGTTAGAGAAATTAAAGCTATGCATATTTTAGATTATAGGATGTATCTAAATCAGCTTTGATTATCAAAAAAGACCGTGAATTACCATGCTGTAGCATTAAGGTCTTTTTTCAAATTTTGTCTAAAAAATGATATTGATTGTATATCTCCGGATAAAATTGAATTGGCAAAAATGCCAACAAGAGAAGTAAATTTCCTTACACAGGAAGAAGTACAAAAGATATTGGATGCACCATATCAATATGAAAAAAATGATTTGATAAGAAAAAGAGATTTGGCAATTTTATATATACTTTATGGTACTGGGCTCAGAGTCTCAGAGCTTGTTAATTTAAAAAGGTCTCAACTAAATTCAGAGACAAAGCAGTTTTCTGTAATGTGAAAAGGATCAAAAATTCGTGCAATTTTTATGACAGAAAAGGCAAAGGAAGCTTTGGTTGATTATTTAAAAGCAAGGTCAGATGATTCAGAATATTTGTTTATTAGTTTGTCTCAAAATAGTAGAGGACAGAAACTATCTAGGAATTCAGTAGAGGAGATTGTGAAAAAGTACAAAAATTTAGCATGAATTAAGAAGAAAGTGACACCACATACATTGAGGCATAGTTTTGCTACAGCATTACTTCAAAAATGAGCAGATTTGCGTGCTGTACAGGCATTACTTGGACATTCAAGTATTACAACAACACAAATATATACTCACGTTGATGATAAGTATTTGAAATGAGTACATGATCTTTTAGATAATTAATAATTTTTGTCATTGTTTTTTTTAAAAAAAAGGGGATGCTGATAAGCATTCCCTCTTTTGTAAAATAGTTTGTTTTTAGATCTTTTCAGGACGCTTGACGAGTTCATTGCGGTCTGGGCCGTATGAAACGTAAGTGATCGGTCTTTTTACATACTCTTCGATGAACTTGATGTATTTCACCAAGTTTCGTGGAATATTGCCATCAATCTTTTGCTGCCAGCCTGGAAGTTCTGTGTAGATAGGTTCCATAGTTTTTGTACAGGCATCGAAAGGCAATTCTTGTGTTTCTTTGTCATTGTACTGGTATGCAGTTGCAACTTTGACGGTGCTGAAGTTGTCCATCACGTCGGACTTCATCATCACCAAATCGGTGACACCATTGATCATAGCAGCGTATTTCAGTGCTGGCAGATCAAGCCAGCCACAGCGGCGTGGACGGCCTGTGGTTGCACCGAATTCATGTCCGTTATCTTGGAGTAGTTTGCCAACTTCATCGAATAATTCAGTTGGGAACGGGCCAGAGCCTACGCGTGTGCAGTAGGCTTTGAAGATACCGTATACTTTGCCGATGCGATTTGGAGCAACGCCCAATCCGGAACAAACTCCAGCAGCGATGACACTTGATGAAGTGACGAATGGATAGCTACCAAAGTCTACATCGAGCATCGTGCCTTGTGCACCTTCAGCTAGTACTTTTTTGCCTTCATCGAGTGCGTTGTTGATGTAGTATTCGCAATCGATGAATTCAAATTGTCTGAGGTAGTGGACACTCATGAGCCAAGCTATTTCGTAATCAGCAAATGAGTTTCCATCCAGACAGACAGTGTTGATGTCGGTTTCCAATGAATCGATCCTATCCATATGCTCTTTTTTCAGACTTTTGTATTTGTTGTAAAAGTCTACTGAGCAGATGTCGCCGATACGTAGTCCTTTGCGGGCTGTCTTATCGGTGTAGGTTGGTCCAATACCTTTCAGCGTGGAACCGATTTTTTGGCTGCCAAGAGCTTTTTCGTTGGCAGCATCCAGGGCACGGTGTGTCGGCAGGATCAAGTGGGCTCTGTTGGCAATTTTCAATGTGTTGTGCAAATCAAAGCCAGCTTTTTCCAGTGCTTCAACTTCAGATTTTAGGATTACGGGATCGATGACAACTCCGTTTCCAATGATGTTGATGCAGCCTGGGGTAAGTACGCCCGAAGGGATGTTGTGAAGTACAAACTTTTTCCCTTCAAATTCGATAGTGTGTCCTGCGTTTGGACCACCTTGGAATCGGCATACGATGTCGTAGTTTGGAGTAAGAGCATCGACAATCTTGCCTTTGCCTTCATCTCCCCATTGCAACCCGAGTAGGATGTCAATTTTGTTCATCTTTGATTTTCCTTTCTTTTTTTATTTTGGTTGAAATTTTTTGATTAAGCAAAAATTGAGTATAAATAAAAAATATTAAAAGTCAATGTTTGTTGTCTAAAGTTTTTGAAATTTTAATACTTTTGTAGTGCTGCTATCCTGTCTTCGATAGATGGGTGTGTAGAAAGTAAGTTTGATAATCATTTTTTTATTTTTGGAATTGGATTTTCTATACACATAGCAGCTACGGTATCTCTTTGAATTGATTCAACTGTAGAATCAGTACTAATTTTTTTAAGAGCTGAAATCATAGCATCTCTGTCTCTGGTAAGTAAAACACTTCAAGCATCAGCGAGATATTCTCTTTTACGTGATATGGCAAGTCTAATTAGTGGGTAGAAAATATATCACAAAATTAAACAAGCAACTCATATTAATGGTATTATCATTCCTTTTCATTTTGATTTACTGCTACTACTTCAGTATACTCATCATCTTAGGATATAAGATCCTATAGTGGTAATAACTCATATATACACAACTATTATGGCCATAAGTCTACAATCTCTATTTGCAATATGAGTAAGTTCATGTCATGCTACTGCTTCTATTTCTCTGCCTTCAAGTCTATTTATTAATCATGTCGTGAATACTATTCGAGAATCTTTTTCATTTCGTCATGTTGCAAAGGCATTCATGCTTTCATCTTGTATTATACCAATTTTTGGTATCTGTAATCATTTTGTGATGCATAAATTTTCTACTATGTTGTATATTTTTGGATTATCTTTTCTTTGTAATTCTTGGGCTCAAGTATATTTGAAAATTATTTTTTTTTGGTAAAGTAATGAGATAAGTCAGATTACTGTTATTATGATTGATAAAGTAAGTGAAACATTTGTTGCACTTTCTAATGTACCTTCTTCTCATTTTCCCACAATTAGCATTATTACATATGTAATAAAATATAATATTACAGGAAAACTGATGAGCAAAGCTATAGTCTTTGCTTTGTTACTTGAAATTGATGCTTGTATTCACATTTTTTCTATTTCTTATTAAAATTGAACTTTTGGTGCTTTTTTCTCTTCTTCGTTTGTGATTGCAAAGAATTCGTCTTTGTTAAATCCGAATAATTTTGCTATTACATTTGTTGGAAATGATTCTACGGCTGTATTATAATCTTTAACACATGAGTTAAAGAATCTCCTAGCAGCAGCAATTTTGTTTTCAATATCTGATAATTCAGTTTGTAATTGTAAGAAATTTTGGTTAGCTTTTAGATCTGGATAAGCTTCTGCTACTGCAAATAGAGTCTTTAATACTCAAGATAATTGATCATTTGCAGCTAGTTTTTCTCCGTCTGTTTTTGCATTCATAAAACTATTCCTAGCTTGAATTACTTGTGTTAGTGTATCTTTTTCGTGGATAGCATATCATTTTACGGTATTTACTAGATTTTCAACTAAATCAAATCTAGCTTTCATCTGTACATCTATATCTGCAAATGCATTTTTTACAAAATTTTTTAATTTTACTAAACCGTTGTATTTTAATACTATATATGCACCTAAGATGACGATTATTCATATTAAAATAACTCATCGACTGATGCCATTTGTTAGAGCTTGACTGATACCATTTACATTTGTTGTTTCCATTTTTTTTGAATAATTTAAATAAAGTTGTTTTGAAGATATTAATATTGTTTATTTTTTCAATATTATTTGTTTTTTTTCTCTTTGTAATTCTTTTCAAGTTTATCTGTAAAGAGTATTCAATCTAAGTGATCCACTTCATGTTGGATGATGACGGCATTGTAGTCTTTTAATTTTTTTGTTTTTCTGCGTCAATCTATACTTGTGTATTCTATTGTAATATTTTTATGCCTTTTTACATATCACGTTACATCCGGTACGGATAGACATGCTTCTTTTCAAACGATCATTTCGTTTGATTTTTCTATAATCTCTGGATTAATCATGATGGTTTCACTTGCTAATTCTTGTCATTTTTTTGTCTCTTTTCGAGAAGTAACTGCTATCATTCTGATATTTTTTCAAATTTGAGGAGCGGCTAGTCCGACTCAATCTTCTTCGTACATTAGCTCTATCATATCATTTCAAAGATTAATCAAATCTTCATCAATTTTTGTGATTTTTTCAGATTTTTTTCTCAAAATTTCATTGTTTGTTCATGTTTCTATTGTGTAGAATTTTGATAATGTTGATTTCATTTTAAAATTGAGGAGTTAAATAGTTTTTTTATTCATATTTGTGTCTTCCCTTTTAGTAGCTTGCAAGTGGAATTGCATTAGATTTATCTTGTTACACAAAAACAGTTGGTTGACACCTTATTTTATATATTTTTTTGGCTTTGGATTGCAAGATTACATTTGCAATATTTATTTTTTGATTTATTTCTTGAAAATCATTTTAAAATTATTATAGTGTACATTACAGCAATCGACAAAATAGTAGAGACTCTGTGTAATCTTATTCAGTTGTGGAGGGGTGGCAGAGTGGTCGAACGCGGCAGTCTTGAAAACTGTTAGCCGGTTATCCGGCTCGTGGGTTCAAATCCCACCCCCTCCGCCATTTATTAAAAAATCAATTATGACATTTAGAAATAAATGACTTAGTTATATAAAATTTTCTGTGACACTTATACTGTTGTTGTGATTCATCGTTGTAATTGCTTATGCTGATAAATTTAAAAAATGAACGGAAGTGGTTTATGTAAACACTTCTAATTTTGTTCAATCAAATAATAATGAAAGTGCTGCTATAAATTTAGATATGGTGTCATATGAAGTTTGAACGGATAATGAATGAATCATTACATATATTGTACAGCCTTGAGATACTTTATCAAAGATTGCTAGTGCTTTTTGAACTACGGTTGCACATATAAAAAAGATAAATTGAATTTCTAAGCCTTTGCAAGTAAATCAAAAGCTTATTATTACTAGTGAGGAGAATTGATTGATGTATACGATACCAGAAAAGATTAATATTTTAGTTTTTGCAAATAAATATTCTTTGGATGTTGATGATTTAATGACATTGAACTATATCCAAGATGAAAGTGAGATTTTACAAGAGTGACAAGAAGTGTTTTTGCCTGTTACATTGGAAAAGGCATATGATGTATGATTAATGGAAAGGCCAAAACCTGTTTATAAGCCAAAGGTTACCGTTACGTATACACCAACGATTTCAAAGCCAGTATCTACTTCAGCTGCTAAAAGTGCATGAGTTAATGTTTCAAATCCATATGCTGGGTCAAATATCTTATCTACATGGATTTTCAATAAGAATATAAATAATAAATTTTATGCATGACATTGTACTTGGTATATGGCTGCTACAACGCCTCAAATATTCCCTTATATAAATGAAAATACTCAGGCAAGACCATTTGGATGAAATGCAAACCAGTGGTATGATAATGCTAGAGCAGCATGATTTTCTGTAGGGCAAACCCCTGTAGTTGGATCTATTGTTGTTTATAATAAGGGTGGTTGAAGTTTTGCTAGTGCATGACATGTTGCTAAGGTTATTAGTTATGATGCATCAACTAAAAAATTAGTTGTAGAGGAGATGAATGGATCAAATAAGTTTGTAGTACAAAGGCGTACAGACAAAGCAGATAACCCAAATATTAAGTGATATATATATATGCCAGCGACACCTCGAACACCAGATAATTAAAAGTTAATAATTTAGGTTGTCGTTTTAACTTTTTTTGATGACTCTTATTTACATAATATAGAGGATGTTTTAATTTTTTATTTTTAAAGTATGAAACAAGTCAAAACATTATTATCTGGTTTTTTAATATTGATGTGTTTGTCTGTGTCTTTTGCGAAAGAGTATTCTTTTGAAGAAAAAGAGGCATATAATTATTCTTATTGAAATTATATTACAACTGTATCTTCAATAGATAGTGCTGATATGTGATGAAATTTGACTAGGATTGCAATGGCAAAAATGATTTCAAATTATGCTATAAATATTTTAGGATTAGTACCAGATACAAGTAAAAATTGTTTTTTCTCTGATGTTTCCAATGATTTAGATTATCAATACGGTAATTGAGTGACAAAAGCTTGTCAATTAGGTTTAATGTGAGTGTGAATTGAAAAATTTAATCCAAATTGAAAGGTAACAAGGGCAGAATTTGGTACGGTGTTGTCGAGGGCTTTGAATTCAGAATCTCCTATTGAATTGGAGAAAATGAATGATTCTTCACCATATTATTATGAACATTTGAAATATTTAAGTGAGAAATGAATTATGAATGATATTTCAAACCCTGGTAGTCTTGAACGTAGATGACGAGTTATGTTGATGTTGATGAGATCTGATGAAAATTATGAAAATAGTTTCGAACATATAGTTTTTTTATCTAAAAATAACATGCAAGGAATACTAGATACATTGTGAGCTTTTAAGGTACAAAAAAGAGATTATAATATATCTACAAGTATAGATTCTTTAGGTGTAGATTCAGGATATTTAAGTGTAAAAGGTTGGACAAAAGTAGATAATAATTCAAAAAAAGAAGATGCGTTTTTGTCATTTGATATGGGTATGAGAGAAACTGATTTATTTGATATTGCTGCATCTGGATTACTAAATTATTCGTTGCTTTGAAATACTATGTATTTTAATTTATCTGATTTTTCATTTAAAAATTCTAGTCCTGATCAATTGTCTGTAATGACAACTATGGTAGATGATTTGAAATGAAAACGATTTAAATTGGAAATGCCTGTAGTTGATGTGTCAAGTATTTTAGAGGTGTATGAAGAGTATAGAGCGGAAACATATGATTTAATATCGGAGTCATATGATATGATAAATAGTGAATGATCTGGAATTTATGATTGACACTTTGATGAATATAATGGGCTGTCTGCCCGAAATTATTCAATTGATAAGGATGATGTTCGAGATGTGATTGAAACTTATTTTGATACAATTCAAGGATTTTATTCTGATCTTTATGCTGTACAAGGTCTGTGAAATAATATAGAATCGGAAGATTTTTTTGATTTGAGTTGATGATTATCTGATATCGTTGATGGTATTAATTGATATTATGTAGTCCTTGGAAAAAATGAAGTAGTTCAAACGTTTGAAGGTGTAAAATTAGAATTTTCAGATGGATCACAGATGTTGCTTGATGGTCATTATTGAACGGATTGATTATATGTCGAAGCTGTTATTGATGGAGAAAAAAATATTATAGATATAAAAAATAAAAATAATAACTATACTATATCTATTATGTTTGGAGATTGATTTGAAATTACATGAAGTATGAAAGTTTATAAGTTTTCAAAAGATGATTGAATTGATCTTAATTTTGATTTAAATATGATGCTTGATTTAGATCAGTTATCATATGATGAGAATGAAGGCTTTGATGATATTGAATTGGATTATCCTTCCAAAATTATAGTGCCTATAAAGTGAAGTTATAGTGTTACAAAAATAAGTTGATTTGATGTTTCAAAACATAGTGACGCAGTAGATTTGGAGGAAATTTTTGGCGGATTTATGTGATTAGATGATTAAGGATTAATTACCTTGTATTTTTGCGTATTATTTTTATGATGGTAAAAATTTTTTAGTTTATATTATTTTTATTATGAAAAGAAAAATTTTAGTTTTATCAATTTTTGTACTACTTGTTGGCGCTTTATCTTTTTCTGGTTGTTCTACTCAAAAAAATTATGATATGAGTTATGAACAGGTAATTTCTGTGTTGGAAAAACAGAGTAAAGAGATGCTTGATATGTTTTTTAATTTAAATGCGCAGCAAAAAGAGATTAATATTTCTACTAAGGTTGATACTGATACTGTAAATTTAGATTTAGATGTACAATCTCAAGCAAAAGTTGATTATGAATCAAAAGTGGAAGATATGAATTTTGATTTTGATGCAGATGTAAAAGTTCCTGAGTCTGAACTTGATTTTACTACATCTGGAACACTAAAATATTCTTTAATTTGAGATGATATGTATCTTAAATTATCTAAGTTTTCATTGAAATGACCTAGTGCAAGTGATTTGGCTATGGTAAGTATGGTTGTAAATTGATTTAAATGACAGCGATTTAAGATAAGTATGTCTGGCGCTAGTATGTCTCAGGCGTTTGAACTGCATGAGTTATATAGTGAAAAAATGTGAGATACCGTAAATAATGCATGAGATTCAATGATAAATGAATGATATGGGATATATGATTGAAATTTTGATGAATATAAATGATATAATGCATGGAAGTATTCAATAGATAAGGAAAAATTCGACGAAATGTTGCATATGTATATTGATATGATGAATGAATTTTATTCTTGAATATTTGCACAGTATGCACAAAATTTATGAAGTGATAATATAGATTTCCCTGATTTTAACGATATATTATCTGGAATTATGTATGATAATTTGCAATGATATTTTGTCATAGTTTGAAAAAATGATATAGTAGAGACAATGGAAGATGCATATATGAATATTGATGGAACATGATATATAGTTAATTATTATTATTGAAAAGATTGATTGTATTTTGAAATGAAGACAGACGCTTGAAATGATATGATGTTGATTGTGGCAAAGAAAAATTGAAAAATTTATAATATATATGCTAATTTGAATTCTATGTTGTGATTAAAGTGAGATATAAAAATTAATAAGTTTTCAAAAAAAGATTGAATAGATGCAGATTTTGATTTGAATTTAACTGTAAATGTTGATTCAGATTCTTTGAATGATGTAGAAATTTCAGAAGATTTTGAAATGGAGTTGCCACTTAAATGAAATTATAAGGTAAAAAATATTGATAAATTTTCAGTACAAGAACCTACTGATGCAGTAGATTTGATGGAAATGCTTGGAAACTATATGTGAAGTGTTGATGAACAATTACCACCAGATGATTTAGAGTTAGATGAAGAATATAATAGTTAATTAGTTCTAACATTTTTCATTCTTGGTTATTAATTATCTTGTATTTTTGTTTATTATTTTTATGATGATAAAAACTTTTTAGTTCTTATAATTTTATTGTCGATGCAAAATCATAGAATTAAAACAAAACACACATCAAATCTGATTTCTCCAAATTCATATAAATCAAAGAAAAAAAAGGGTAGAGGATGGAAAATATTTTTCAAAATAGTTTTGATATTATTCCTTTTGTGATGTGCAACATGATATATTTTATTTAGGAAATATATATTGAGAGGTTTGCCTGATGTGTCTCAAGTAAGGGATATTTCGTTTTCTCAAGCTACTGTCATAACTGATAGAAATTGAAAAGAATTATATAGGTTATTCTCTGAAAATAGGGAATATGTGGATTATTCAAAAATAAGTCAGAATATGGTAAATGCTATAGTTGCAGTGGAAGATCAGCGTTATTGGGAACATGATTGATTAGACACAAGAGGTATAATTAGGGCTGTAGTAAATAAATTATTACATTGGCATGGTAGGACACAATGAGCATCTACAATTCCTCAGCAATTAGTAAAAAACTTATTGCTTACAAATGAGAGGACTGTGGTTAGAAAGTTGAAAGAGATTACTTTGACAAAACAATTAGATGGAGTTTTAGATGATATGGTAAAAGATACAAGATGAAGATTGCATTGAGAAGAGTTGAAGCGTGCAAAGAAAGAAATAACTTTGGAATTGTATTTGAATAAAGTGGAATTTTCAAATAATGCGTTTGGAGTAGAAGCAGCTGCTCAGACATATTTTGGTAAGCATGCATCTGAATTGTCTGTATTAGAGTCATCAATTTTGGCATCTATCCCAAAATCAGCATCTGTATATAATCCTTATTCTCATAGATGAAATACGATTTGAAATTTGAAAATTGTGGATAGTGAATGAAATGAGTATTCATTTGCAAATACTGGAATTAAATCTGAATTAAAGAGTAAACTGGCAGAAGTAATGAGAAAGGCAGATTTTTCAAGTAAAAAAGATTTGGATTCATTTACTAAATACTTAGCTTGATTAATTAATTTTTCTATAAATGTGGATTGAAAGAGATATGATGTATCTTACATATGATGAAGAAAAGATGTTGTATTGTATCGTATGTTTGATGATGAATATATTACTCAAGATGAATTGAAAGATGCGTTATTAGAATGATTTACTATAGAACTTCGTAGAGCTTGATTTGAGATTAAAGCACCTCATTTTGTGATGCGAGTAATTAGTTTATTGGAACAGCAATATGATCAGGAAACTTTGAAAAATTGATGATTGACTGTAAAGACTTCATTAGATTTAGATATTCAAGAAATAGCTGAAAGTTCATTGAAGAATAATAAATCAAAATTGGAAGTTTATGGAGCGACAAATGAAGCTATGCTTTATTTAGATTCTATTAATTGAGATATATTGGCATATGTCGGATCATTTGATTATTTCAACGAGGAAATAAAATGACAAAATGATATGGTTCAAAGTGCAAGGCAAGTTTGATCATCAATTAAACCTTTGATTTATGCGTTATGATTTATGAAGTTACCTTTGACGATAGATACTCCTATATATGATATACCATTTAAGATTTGACCTGATAGACCAAATAATTCAGATGGAAGATGGTTGGGAATATTGCCATTGAGAAATGCTTTGGCATACAGTAGAAATATTCCTGCTGTAAAGATGATTACAGCGTTGTGATGACAGGATGTGGCTTTGCCATATTTGAGAAGCATTTGAATGACTTCGCTTTCAGCAACTGGAGATTATTGATATACATTAGCGCTTGGTGCTGGAGAAATACCTATGATAGAGTTGGCAAATGCTTATATGCATTTGAGTACACCACAGCCATGAGTTATTGATCCAATACTTGAAATTAGGTCAAAAGATGGTTCTTTGATTTATCAAAAGTGAAATAAAAAACAAGATCAGATTATTCCAAGTGGAGTTTGATACGTTATGTGGACAATTTTATCGGAACCTGGAAATATGCCAGAGTGATGGAGGGCTGCATATACTGTTAAAGGTTTGAAACTTTGAATAAAGTCTGGTACTTCAAACATGAAAACTCCAAAGTGAGATCGTGCAAGAGATTGATGGTTAGCATCTTATACACCAAGTAAAGTTGCAATTTTCTGGTGATGAAATGCTGATTGATCAGCTATGTATTCAAATGCTTATGGATGATTCCTTAATGCTGAAGCTATGAGAGATTTCTGGTGAACATTATTGGCAAATAATTATATTTCAAATGAATGAATGACTGAAGTTGAAGTTGGACATGCAACTATTTCAAAAATTTCTTGAAAATTAGCTACAGAATCAACTCCATCAGAGTTTAAAGTAACTTCTTTGTGATATATAAATACTTTGCCTGGCGAGGCTGATCCTTGAGCAACTGTGGTAGAATTTGATGCTTCTTGTGGATGATTATCTAGCCCATATACACCTGCTGAAGATTTGAAACAATGATATATAATTACTCCAACTTCATTTATGCCATGATGAAATGATTTGGCAGAGATTACAGATTGGTGGAGATGGTCAACGAATTCTCAATTATTATGAGAATCTGGATTCTCTGGAAAAGTTAATTTCAATTATAATAATGTTTTACTTGAAATGCCTCAAGAGTATTGTGAAGGGAGGAGTCCACAGATAAGTGAGGATATTCATATTGAGATAAAAAATTTGAAGGATGGACAAAAGATATCAAACAAACCTATGGTGTGGTTTAATGTACAAGCACCAAATAATGTAAAAAGAGTCACTGTAAGTATAAATGATAGAGTAATTTGATCTACTGATTATAATGGTAAGTCAAATGATATTACGGATGTGATTTCTTCAAATTTGTGAGATGTGACATGAAATAGTAATTTGACATTGGTAGCGGTAGATAATTTGGGATATTCAAACAAGACAACTATTAAAGTTTCTGTCGTATGAGCAGATACTCAAGCTCCTTTTGTCTTAAAAGATAATACATATGTTATACAAGATTGAAATAGATATAGAGTAGTAGTTTTTTTGAATGATGATTTATCTAGTGTAGAATGATGAACAATAGTTCAGGATTGAAAGACTTTAAAAAGTTTTACAAAGAATTATGCTGAATTTTATGTGACAACTCCTTGAGTAGTTAATATTACGGCAAAAGATTCTTATGGAAATGAATTAAAAGATACATTAGATATTAGACAATATATTTCAGGATATGAGGTAGATAATGAGGGATGAACAAATAATAATGAAGAATGAGAAGTGGAAAATAATGAGTAATTGAAAAATATTAAATAAAAAAATCCTTGGGTTAGATGTCCAAGGATTTTTGTTATGCTAAATGTTTTTTTAGTTTACAATTATAGCTTTATTTACTTTTTTACCCTTTCTGAGGAGAAGTACTCAATTAACTGCGTCTGATTTCTTAATAACTTTTTGGATATCTGAAATTTTTTCTTCGTTACAGTAGATGGCTCATGATTGAATCATTTTTTTAGCTTCTCAATTTGATTCTGTTAATCATGATTGAGTACATAAATCTAAGATTCTAAATTCATCTCATTGTATCTTTATTCAATTTGTGGCTTCTCTAAGTGCTTCGATTTCATTTGAATCCAATTTATTGATCAATTCCATCTTATTTTCATTTGCAAAAAGAATTTCTGTGATCTTTTCTACTTCTTTTACAGCTTGTTTTCCAAACAATACTTCTGTAACTCGAGTTGCTAATTCTTTTTGTCCGTATCTGAGTTCTGGTGCTTCGCTATGCTTTTTTACTATAGCATCAATTTCTTCTAATGATTTCAATGAGAATACTTTCAATAATTTTTCAACCAAAGCATCATCAGAATTCAAGAAGAATTGGTATACATAATAAGGACTATTTTTTGATCTATCAACCCAAACTGCATTTCATTCTGATTTACCATATTTTTTTCAATTTGAATCTGTGATAATAGGTATAGTCAAGCAGTATGCTTTTTCTGCTTCGTCTCATAATTTTTTTGATATCAAATCCATTCAAGTTGTTACATTTCACCATTGATCTGATCATCCTAATTCCAATCTAACTCAGTATTTCTCATATAATGATAAGAAATCAAATCATTGAATTAACATATAACTCATTTCTGCGTATGTGATTGAAAGTTCTGGGTCCTCGATTCTTTTTTTGATTGATTCTTTTGAAATCATATAATTTACTGTGATGTATTTTCAAACTTCTTTCAAAAAGTCTAAGTATGACATATCTTTGATGAAGTCATAGTTATTTACCATTTCGTAATCAAATTTTATATCGTAATTTTCATTAATATTTTCCAAAAAAGTTTTTAATTGTCAGTAAATCTTATTTTGATTGTATTCAAGTTGCTCTGGAGAAAGATAACTTCTTTCTGCATTTTTTCCACTAGGGTCTCAGATTCTACCTGTAGCTCATCAAACCAAAAAATAACATTTGTTTCAATATTTCATCAAATGGATAGCTGCCATCACTGAAAACATATTTCATATCTGCAAACTATCTGCACTTGGATCAAATCAGATATAAAATTTTTGTCCTCATTTGTTATATAAATCAAAAAGTGCTTCGTCACTGAATTGGTAAACCAAACCACGTTGTTCTCGTTCTTCACGTAATGTCATTTTGTTTGAATAAATAAGGTAAATTACTTTTTTTATACAAATCGTAATTGGATTTTCAATTGAAAATTGATTAAAAAACTCCTTGCAACTTAGTCATAATTATGTACATATAAATTAATGATTTTATGTCATAAACTATTTTTTGATGTTATTGAATTACAAAAAGCAATTTGCAGAACTTTTGAGTAGGACAGGATTAGCATTTAGTTTAGATGAGATTATTTGATTGATTGAAATTGTACCATCAAATATTCAATGAGATTTGGGATTCCCATGTTTCAGATTGGCTAAAGATTTGAAGATGGCTCCAAATCAAATTGCACAAAGTTTTGTAGAAAAAATAGGAGATGATAGAGTATTTGCTGTTTGACCATATGTAAATTTTCAAATACCAACGAATGAATTTTCAAGCGAATTGATTTGAGAAATAAATTCAAAAAAAACAGATTTTGGAAAAATGGAGTCGAATGGACAAGAAGTTGTTTTGGAATGATGGCAACCAAACACACACAAAGCTTTCCATATTGGACATTTGCGTAATGCTTTGGTCGGAAATGGAATTGCTGCTTGTATGACATGGGCTGGATACAAAGTTCATGGAGTTTCATATCCATGAGATATTTGAGCACATGTAGCAAAATGGATTTGGTATTTTATCAATTTCACAGACCAGAGATTCCCAACTGAAGATTTCTGAGTTTGGGCTGGAAAACTTTATTCTTTGGCTACTGCAAAAGTAGATGAAAATCCTGATGAGTACAAAGCACAGATACAAAAATTACAAAAAGATTTGGAAGATTGAGATCCAAAATTAGTGGAGATATGGTTGGAAAGTCGTGAATGATGTTTGAAAGATTTCAGAGAAATTTTCGCAGAATTGGATTGTCCAATCGAGAAACGATACTTCGAAAAAGATGTAGAGAAACCATGAATTCAGAGAGTAAAAGATATGTTGGATAAATGAATTGCACAAATAGGGGAGTGATGAGCAATAATTATTGATTTGGAAAAATATGATTTGTGAGTTTTCTTGCTTTTAAAATCTACTTGAGCATCGCTATATTCCACAAAAGATATTTGATTAGCTTATCAGAAAAAAGCAGATTTCCCAAATTATAGTCAATCATTGTATATTGTTTGATCTGAACAAGAACATCATTTCCAACAACTATTTAAGACTTTGGAAATAATTTGATTCCCTTATGAGCAATTGCATCATATCTCATATTGATTAGTTGATTTGAAAGATGGAAAGATGTCTTCTCGTGCAGGAAATGTAATATTGTATACAGAACTTCGTGATAAATTAATCGCAGAAGCTGAGAAAATGATGGAATGAAGAAATATTCCAGCAGAAAAGAAATCTCAAATAGCAAAATCAGTAGCGTTTGCAGCAATGAAATTTGATATGTTGCTGCCTGATGCAGGAAAGAAAATATTGTTTGATTCAGAATCTGCTTTGTCTTTTGAATGAGAAACTGGACCATATCTTCAATATACACATGCAAGATGTTGTAGCCTTTTGAAAAAATGAAATTTGGATTTAGAAAATATAGATTATTCAGATTTTGATGATCAAGAGAAATGAATATTAATACATTTAGCTCAATTCCAAGATTTTATATTGAAAGCAGCGAAAGAATATCGTCCAAACTATGTAGCTAGATATTTGTTAGACTTATCAAAATTGTTCAATTCATACTATAATACCACTAGTAAGAAGTTGGTTGAAAGTAATTCGGGATTAGCGTTAGTCAATAGTGTAAAGCAAGTGTTGGCAAATGGATTAGGTATTTTGTGAATTGATGCACCAGAAGAAATGTAAAATTTAAAATATTAAAATAAAAAAATGAAAAAATTGATTTTATGAATGATGGCTTGATTGGCTGTATTGCCAATGATTAGTTTTGCGCAAAATATCGGAGATATTGATGTGTCTTTTTGTAATTCATGAATAGAAAATGATAATTATTTTACATTGATTACTGAGGCTGGAAAAACTGACAATGTTTGTGTAAATATAAAAAATCATAGTAGAAATTCTGTTTCGCTTCATATCGATTTTGTGGATGGAGCAATTTCTGATCAGTGAAATAGTGTATGCTTTGCTCCAGATCATTTGCAAAAAGAATTTTCAAAATATATATCACAATTTGATACAGATATAGATTTGCAGTGATGAGAAGAAGTTCAAAAGATTTATGAATTAAAATATCCAATTTGATTTTCTGGATTGAGTCATGGATGTATTTCTTATTATATTAATTCGGATAAAAATATAGAGTGAGTATCTATGATTTTTCGTAAAGTAAACAGAATTGATGTGTTGGTTTGATGAACAGAGGTTGCATCTAAAATAAAGATAAAAAATGTATTTTATACATGAAGTATCGATTCAAATAAATTGTGATTTAGTATAGAAAATGATGGAAATATTGATCAAGAAGTGACTATTACATGATTTATAAATTGATGGTTGAAATATTCAGAACCTTTTGATTTATGATCTTTTGTATTAGAAGCAGGGAAGTCTGTATTGGTTTATACAAATAATTTGCATATACCCGAGCATAAATGAAAATTTTATGCAAATTCATATATTTCAAATGAGCCAAGTGTAGATTTTAGTATTGCACGTTCAAATATATATAGTAATGAGTATTCTGTAGCTGGTACAGTATTTGTCCAATTTCCATTCTTTTTGTGGAACTGGTGGCTCGTGGCTTTGATAGTATTAGTTGTACTTTTGATTGTCGCTGTAGTAGTAAGAGTAGTAATTAGTAAAAAGGCAACAAGTAAGAAATCTACAGTAAGAGGTAAAAAATCTGTAGTAAAGAAAAAATAGTAAATATCCTATAAAATGTCTATGAAATATTAGAGCTATCTGTGAAGATAGTTTTTTTTATTATGTAAGCATATAGGTGGATTTTCACTGTTGATTGGAGTGATAAGATTTTGTAATCGAATATATTTTTAATAAATTTTGTCAATCTACTATAAAATAAAAGTGTAAAATTGTCAAATCATAATTTAGTTAAATGTGTGTTTTTTTTGGAGATTTTAATTTTTGGCATATAATTGTAGTGATGGGTATATTCTATATCTATATCCATGGAAATGAAATTTATTAGGAATTGAAAGGACCTGATGAAAAGTAAAAAATCTAAAAATTATAGAATTAAATTAAACAAGCTAGTAAAAATATTTTTTATGTTTTTGGGAGTTTTTGGTGTAGTGTTGATAACTTCTATTAAGTCAGATGTTTTAGCAGCGGCGAAGGCTACACCAGATACTACAGCACCAGTAGCTGAGATAATTATGTGAACTGGTCTTCAACTAACGACTCAAGCTACGACTCTTCATTGTACAGATAGTGTGTGAGTTGCTTGATATTATTGGTGAACCAATAAAAGCTGTACAAGTAATACTTATACAGCACTTGGATCATCACAGACAGACATGCGTATTAATAAAAATTTGAGTACTACTACTACTTATAGGCTGTGTTGTAATGATGATGCTTGAAATATAAGTACCGTAGCAAGTGTTACGTATGCTCGTTATAGGTTATATAAGATGACACAAAAATCTGGTGGGTCTGCATGAGTATATAATACAACTAATTATGGTCAGGATGATGTATTACCATCAGCGTCATCATACTATGTATTTTCTTCAAATGCAAGTATTACAGGTGGTGGTATATGTCCTTTAGCGCCAAAAAATGGTACAGCTTTAGCTGCGGTTTTTTTAACGGGTCCAAGTGCATCGGTCCCAACATTATCAAATGTAATAAATTCTTCATTTACTTTGAATTGAGATAAAGCTATTTCGTGTTGGTATAGTAATATACTTGATAATCAAGCACCATCAATTACAATAACGGCAAATCCAAATCAAACTACATGTCAAAAAACAAAGACAGTTAGAGCTACGATTACGGATGATGTATGAGTGACGAGTAGTCAGTATGCAATAGTAAATTCAACTACATGTAGTTCTTCATCGCAACCTTATGATGGCAGATGGGTTGATTATATAAGTGCAAGTGATGTTGTTATAGATGATGATGTTTATAGTGGAATGTATGTGTGTTTTAAAGCTTCAGATGCAGCTTGACATACAACATATCAAAAGTCGAGTCAAATAAAAAAAATTGATACAACTTGACCAAATAAACCACAGTGATTAGCAGTACAGGAAAATAATAATCAAAAACCAACATTAAAATGGAATGCTGTAAGTGATAATTGATGTAATGGTACTGTGGGTTGATATTATGTAGAACGATGTGCTGGTGCTTGCCTTACAATGAATTGTCCTTGAACGGTAACCACATCTAGTACTAGCTATACAGTAACATCTAATTTGACATTATGAACACAATATTGATGGAGAGTCGTGGCATTAGATGGATTAGGAAATTGTTCACCATCAGCTACTTCGTCAGTGGCTGTAAACTCATTAACATTTAATGCTACAACTAATGGATGAACAACGAGTACAACAAGTCCAATATATAGATTAAGTGGGACAATTATAACTTTGTCAACAAGTACATATCCTGCTACTAAAGCTGGATGGACTTTTGTATGATGGAATACAAATAGAAATGCAACAAGTGCATTGTCTAGTGTAACGTTAAATGGTAATACGACGGTGTATGCAATATTTAGAAAAGAAGCAGTAACTTATAATTTGAGGTTTGAGCGTAATTGAAACACAATCAGTAGTGATAGAGCAGAGTGTACTATACCTGCAGTATATAATAATAACACACAAAATACATCATGTAGTACAACGTGTCCTACAATTACACCACCAAATGGATTTACAGCAATATGATTTAGTACAGCTGCATGAACGCATAATGCATGAGTATGTACTGGTGGTGGTCCTATAACAGTAACTTCTAGTAATAATTGAAGTATGTATTATGCACAGAGTAGTAAGAGTTTTAGTGCAATAACAGTAACATTTGATAAGAACTGAAATGGATGAAGTAATACTTGAAGAAATTGTACACCAGCTACAATATATAACTGAGCGGCATGAGGAACATGTACAGTAACATGTCCAAGTATTACACCAGCAAATGGATTTGCGACAGTGTGATGGTGAAAGACATCGTGAGCACATAGTGCAAATGCATGTGATGAAAATGGAACAAGTCCAGCAGTAAGTAGTGCGACGACATATTATGCACAATCAAAAAAGAATGCTATATCGCATGTAGCTACTTTTTATAAAAACTGAGCATATAGTCAAACAAATGCAAATTGAACGGCAGTAACTGATAATACTGTGACTAGGACATGTACTAGACCAGAAGTATGGAATGGAGCAACACAAGCAAGTACATGTAGCGTAACGAGTCCAACTATAGCTAGATCTAATTGGACTATTGTGTGATACAATACTAGTAGTAGTGCTACATCAAGTTCATGGAATCAATCTACTGCTAAAGATATTAGTGATGATGTAAAATATTATGCAATAACAAAGCAAGAATGTACAGCATGACATTATACAACATGATGAGCAGTAGCGTGTCAGAATTGTGCAGCATGAAGTTCAATAGCAGGATGAACAGTATATAACACAAATACAAGTAGTTGTACAGCATGTGCAGCATGAACATATAATACAACAGCATGATGAACATGTACACAATGTCCAGCATGAAGTTACTGTACATGATGAACAGCAAAAACAACATGTCCAAGCTGAACAACAAGTGCAGCATGAGCAACAGCAGTAACATCATGTTATAAACAATATACGGCAACATTTAATACGAATGGAGCAACAAGTGTATGAAGTGGAAGTATAACATCAAATAAGGTATATTGTACATCGGCAACAAGTTGTGCGAATCCAACAGTGACAGCGCCAAGTATAACAAGAGATGGATTTACGAATAAATGATGGAATACAAGTGCAAGTGCAAATACATGAACAGTAGCAGTATGATGAACAATAACATTAAGTGCGAATGCGACATATAATGCAATAACGTATAAGACAATAACATGAACATTCAAGAAATGAGCATGAGTATCATCAGTAAATCCAACAAGTAAC
>Ga0310786_10002178_pt1 | contig 30482 bp, 26 predicted proteins | sample AusTroGonzalo_MG_FD_203881 | JGI IMG/M metagenome (GOLD analysis project Ga0310786, IMG submission 203881) | Bovine rumen microbial communities from tropical cattle in Woodstock, Queensland, Australia - Gonzalo_03 (v2) (version 2) | ecosystem: Host-associated > Mammals > Digestive system >...
AACAAAAGAATGTCCGTGTTGGAAACCAACGCTCCGTGAAGAGCGGTGCAAAAGTAGTCAATAAATTTGGACTACCAACAAAAATTGGCAAAAAAATACATTTTTGTTGCTAAAAAAGAGCTAAAAATGACTTTTTTAAGGATTTTAGGCAAACTGAAGGGTGAGTTGGCCATCTCCCAGCAGGTTGTAAGAAAGGCGATGATGGGGTGAATGTCCATAGGCAGCCAATGCTTCGCGATGCTCCTTGGTGGGATAACCCTTGTTATTCTTCCAATGATATTGTGGGTATTCCTTGTCCAACGCATTCATGCAGTCATCACGATAGGTCTTGGCCAATACTGAGGCTGCTGCTATAGACAGGTATTTGCCATCGCCTTTCACGATGGTGGTATGGGGTATGTTGTGGTATGATTTGAAACGGTTACCATCCACAATGATATGTTCAGGGCGTAGTTGCAGCTGATCTATGGCACGATGCATAGCCAGGATAGAGGCATTGAGAATATTAATCTTGTCTATCTCGGCAGCACTTACCACCCCCACAGCCCAAGCTAAGGCCTCAGCCTCAATGATGGGACGAAGCTGGTAACGCTGCCGCTCGGTGAGTTGCTTGGAGTCGTTGAGCAGTTCATTTTCAAAGTCGGGTGGCAGTATGACAGCTGCCGCATAGACAGGACCTGCCAAGCATCCACGCCCAGCCTCATCACATCCAGCTTCTGTTACACCTATTTTATAATAAGGAAGTAACATACGGTTATTTCACCACTGGCTTTCCAGCCTCTACCCATGAGGTATAGCCCGCCTCCAGATTGTAAATCTTCTTGAAGCCTTTCTGTACCAAGATATCGGCAGCTGTCAGACTTCGACGACCGCCACGGCAATACACTGCCACAGGCTGGTCTTTTACCAACATCTCATCCACCAAGTCGGAGAATGTATCTGCTTTGACATCAATCATGGTGAAGCCTTTGATATGTCCCTCGGCATATTCCTCAGGGGTGCGGACATCAAGCAGTTGAACAGTTCCATCCTGAATGATCTGGGCAAATTCCTCCACTCCTACCGTCTCAATGGCACCCTGCTGCTGGCAAGAAAAGAGTCCAAACAGCGAAAAAGAAATCATAGCAAGTAATGTTTTCATATCGTCAATCTAATTTAAAAGTCAAAATCATATTGTTTCATCCCTTCGTGAGTGTTCAGGGAAAAATGAAGCGTGAACTTCTTATACTTCTCCAAGTAAGCTTTCAAAGGAATGGAAGCATAGACAAAATCTGTAAAAGCCTCCATATCACCATCGGCAAAATGCTGGAAAGAGAACCATAGGTGGTTTTGTCCTTTCATTTGGCGGATACTGTCTTCTGCAAAGCCAAATTCATGTTCTCCGTTTCCATGTTTCAACGCCAGCCGCATATTGAGGAATCTTCCTGATTTCCAGATGCTAACCATGTCTAAAGGGTCGGTACATAAACTGTCAATCTCCGCTAAGGGTACAGGTAGGCTTGAAACCGTGCGGTTGGCGGAATAAAGTTTCACCCCTTCGTCCAACACTTCATAATAGCCAATGAATCGATAAACGGAATCTGGGGTTCCTTTTCTATTGGATGTATTCTCAATCACCTTGAAGTAGGCACCATTGTCAAGTTCAATGGCTTGGATGGTGCTATCGCTGGCTGTATAAGCAGTAAAAAACTCACGTGAAGCATCGGGAAAATGATATACGTCCTTCCCACATGCGACCACGAGCGATAAGCAGCAAAGAACTACTACAAAGTGAAAAACAGTTTTCATCGGCATTATCCTTCTAAGGCCTTCAGTTGATTGGTAAGCGGATTGGCATACATCAGCAACATCTTCTCACGCAAGAACGACTCATCTTTGCTAGGGAGTTCAATCTTCTGCAGCTGACCCTCAAGATATTCCAGAAAACATGCTTTCTCCTCAGCCGTATAGTTCTCGGCAAAGCGCTGCTCATTGTAAAGGAGATCGTGAGCCACATAGTTATTGGGATACATGCGATAACCTGCATGGATGCGACGGTCTATCAAGGCAGAAATCTGTGCAAAGAGCTCCTGCTTGGGCAAAGACACATCCAGTTTGTCAAGTTCTTCGTTAATACAACCGTTGGCCATAAAAAACACCCTACCTTTTCGCCCCAATATACCTGTCTGCATATTCGTAAGGTCATCGGCCTGAGATTTCTTAAAACCAGGAATATCCCTTTTCTGTTGGAACTCCTGTGCCTTGAGATAATCGCAAGGGTCGTACTCGTATGAGATAGAAAGGGGTTGGATCCTCATCTCCTTGAGACGTTCAATGATGCTCCCTTCACCTCCCATCACAAGCATTTTGAGAATACTATCTTGCGTACGGTCGTTAGAATCCTTGGCACGGCCCTCACGCTGCGCAATCCAGATAGACTGCCGTTTTTCCTTGATGGCATAGTGCATATACCTGGACATGCGTGCCGAAGACAACAACATCTGGCGCATGGTCAGTGCACGTTGTACAATGAACGACTTGTTCACACGTACCAGTTTTTTGATCCATGGGAAAATGAGCAGGTTGTCGCCAATAGCAATCTCTGGCGTGTCTCCCCCCGCCTCGACCAGCAACAAAGAGAGGAGTCCAGAATCGAGCACGATGTCTCGATGGTTGGAAATGTATGTATAAACTCCTTGTGGATCAGAGTTCTGCATTTCCACGCCATTGGTACAACGTTTCATCAGGTCTTTCAAGAACGGATAACAGAAGGATTTCTGAAACTCCAACTTGGTACGACAGCCTCGCATACGAACAGCAAGGGCCTCAAAAGGTATGCCTGGCATCACATAGGCTGCAACTTGCTTAAATGCTGGGTCAGCGATGAGTTCCTCAAAAATCTGAGGCAGTTCTTCATCGTGATAGGGACGGATTTCATCAAACTCTGTACACATATTTCTTTTGTTTCATTAATAACAATCACTTGTCAAGCAGACCATTCTGAATGATATCATTCATTACGTCCTTAATGTCAAGACCTGCAGCACGTACTTGCTGGGGGATGAAGCTCGTAGCTGTCATACCTGGTGTGGTATTGACCTCAAGCAGATTAATTTTCTCGCCTGCTGTGATAATGTAATCGATACGAATGATTCCATTAGCACCCAAAATATCATAAATGGCAGAAGTGAGCTGCTGTACACGGTCGCGCAGAGCATCAGGGATACGGGCAGGGGTAATCTCATCCACAGCTCCGTTGTATTTAGCATCATAGTCGAAATACTCATTGTGCGTCACCACCTCTGTGATAGGGAAAACCACTTGCTTGTTTCGGGTCTTGTAGCAGCCACAAGTAATCTCCATACCTTCCAAGAATGATTCAATCAACACTTCCTGTGCTTCCTCAAATGCCTTGACAATAGCAGGTTGGATCTGTTCGATGGTCTTAACCTTCGTCACACCAAAGCTGGAACCTCCCAGGCTTGGTTTGATGAAGCACGGCAAGCCAATATGCTCCACCACCTGCTCATCACAGATAGATTGTCCTTTCTTGAGCAAAATGGAATCTGCAACAGACACCCCAAACGCCTTAAGGTACTGGTTGCAGGCGAACTTATCATAAGTAAGCGAAGCAGCCAACACGCCACAACAGGAATATGGTATATGGAGCATATCGAAATAGCCTTGCAGATGTCCGTCCTCGCCTGGGGTTCCATGAATGGTGATATAAGCGAAGTCGAAGGTCACATGTTCCCCCTGATGTTGAAAACTGAAATCATTACGATCGATAGGTGCCGTAGTCCCGTCTTCGAAGTTGACATGCCAGTCCAAACCATGCATTTGCACGATGTATAAGTCGTAAACCTCTTTATCAATAAATGAGTAGATACCCTGTGCACTGCGCAGGGAAACTTCATATTCAGAGGTGTCGCCACCTGCTACAATTGCTATCTTTCGTTTCATTGCAATTCATTTTTAAAGTAGTTTCTCCATTTGTCTATCAGTGCCTGCATATCATCAGGTAACTCAGAGGTGAAATACATGTCTTGACCAGTGACAGGATGTTTGAATCCCAGCGTCATGGCATGCAGTGCCTGTCTTGGACAAATTTCAAAACAATTATTGATAAACTGTTTATATCTAGTAGTTCTATTTCCTCGTAATACTTCTTGGCCTCCATAGCGTTCATCATTGAATAGCACATGTCCAATATGCTTCATGTGCACCCTGATCTGATGCGTACGCCCTGTTTCCAAAATACACTCTACCAGAGTGACATAGCCAAAACGTTCCAACACCCGATAATGAGTCACAGCATGTTTCCCCTCACCCTCAGGAAGCACGGTCATCTGCATACGATCTTTGGGATTGCGACCTATATTTCCTGTCACTGTGCCCTCATCTTCCTCAAAATTTCCCCATACCAATGCTTGATAACGGCGCTTAGTGGTCTTATTGAAGAACTGATCGCCGAGGTGTGTCTTAGCATCAGGGGTCTTGGCAATCACTAACAGCCCAGAGGTATCCTTATCAATACGATGTACCAATCCTACATGAGCATCGTTCATATCCCAGTTGGGAACATCCTTCATATGCCAAGCTACCCCGTTAATCAGCGTGCCAGTATAATTTCCATGCCCAGGATGTACCACCATGCCTGCAGGTTTATTTACCACCATGAGCGTATCGTCTTCGTACACGATATTTAAGGGGATATCCTCTGGTAATACCTCATTGTCATAGTAAGGGCGGTCAAGCATTACCGTGATCACATCCATAGGCTTTACGCGGTAATTGCTTTTCACCGGCTTTTCATTTGCCATGATATACCCGGCATCCGCTGCCTTCTGGATACGGTTGCGTGAGATATTAGTGAGTTTGTCAAACAAATACTTATCCACACGCACCAAGTCTTGACCCTTGTCTACTACGACGCGAAAATGCTCATAAAGCTGCACCTCACTGACGGCAGGCTCTAGGTCGTCCAACTCCAGTTCGTCATCCAGTTCTTCCTTCATCACGACTTAGTATTAGTCAGAACCAAGAATCATCTTCTGAGTTGGGAGTAACTTTTTCTTCTTCCGTTGGTTTTTCCACACGAAGAGTATCTACAGCACTTCCACCATCACCTGCCACAATAACCAAAGATGCTCCCATGGGTACCTTTTCTCCTATCATCAAGGACTTACCTCTGTACTTGATTCCGTAAACCCAGTCTTTCTCACCATTGACAAACTGCACAGAATCTAGTTTGAAACCTGATGCCGTAATGCGTACCCGTGCTTCTCGCAAAGAACTGTTTTCCACAACATCGGGCACTGACACCATCGGTACGCTGAGTGAGTTGACCGTCAGGTAAATGACTCGGCCTTTCTTGACAAGTTGATCCGCTTCTGGTCGTAATTCCAACACAGTACCAGCAGGCTTGTCCTTTATGTAGGTAGAATCAGCTACCAGTGCCTGCAACTCATGGTTACGTATCATCATCTCTGCTTCAGCCACACCCATTCCCTTTACATTGGGCACACGCACGGCTTCTCCATGATGCGTATAGATATCAAGTGCCTTAAAAGTGCCAAATACAATCAGCACTACAAAGACCATCATTCCTATCAAATTTAGCCAGAAGAACTTATTTCCCCTGAAAGAAAAAAAATCCTTTATCGTCATAGTTTCAACATTTACCAGTAAAGACTTTGCAAAGATAATGCAAACCAAACACAAAAACAAAAAAAGGGCGCACCATAAGTGCGTCCTTTTTTATAATAAACCAAAGATGAGTTAATCTTCAAATCTACGATCCAAAAGAGAAGCTCTGTCGGCATCATTGAAATCGAGCACCGTACGCTTGTTTGCCAGCATACGCTCATAGTCTTCGCGTGAGTCAACGATGATCTTGTCAAACTCTCTCAAGCCTGTACCAGCAGGAATAAGATGTCCGCAAATCACATTTTCCTTCATACCTTCCAGATTGTCCACCTTACCATTGATAGCAGCCTCGTTGAGCACCTTGGTCGTCTCCTGGAAAGAAGCAGCCGACATGAAACTGGAGGTCTGCAAAGCGGCACGGGTAATACCCTGAAGAATCTGGGTAGAGGTAGCAGGTACAGCATCACGTACCTGAACAAGTTTCAAGTCACGGCGCTTCAGAACACTGTTTTCATCACGCAACTTGCGGGCAGTTACAATCTGACCAGCCTGCAGAGACTGAGAATCACCAGCGTCAATCACCACCTTCTTACCCCAGATGCGATCATTCTCATCCTGGAACTCGAGCTTGTCAACAATCTGCTGTTCCAAGAAACGGGTATCTCCAGGTTCTTCAATCTGTACTTTGCGCATCATCTGACGAACGATGATTTCAAAGTGCTTATCATTAATCTTCACACCCTGCAGACGGTACACATCTTGAACTTCATTCACAATGTATTCCTGAACAGCCGTCGGACCCTTAATGGCCAGAATGTCAGCAGGGGTAATGGCACCGTCAGACAGAGACGTACCAGCGCGAACATAGTCGTTCTCCTGTACAAGAATCTGCTTTGACAGTGGAACAAAGTACTTCTTCTCGTCGCCAGCCTTGGATGTCACTGTAATTTCACGGGTACCACGCTTTACCTTACCCATCTTTATCTCACCATCGATTTCAGAAACGAAAGCAGGATTTGACGGGCTGCGTGCCTCGAACAACTCAGTAACACGAGGAAGACCACCAGTGATATCACCAGCCTTACTTACGGCACGCGGAATCTTCACGATAACCTCACCAGCTTTTACTTGCTGACCATCTTCCACCACTACGTGTCCGCCTACAGGAAGGTTATATGTTCTGATTATCTCACCATTTTCATCCAAGATATGGGCTTCAGGAACCTTCGTCTTATCCTTAGACTCAATGATGATATACTCACGTAAGCCGGTAGATTCGTCCACCTCAACATTAAAGGTAACGTTCTCCACCACATTCTTGAATTCAACCTTACCAGCAGACTCTGTGATAACCACAGCGTTGAATGGATCCCAACGGGCAATGAGCTTACCTTTTTCTACCTGATCACCATCGTTGACATACAAAGTTGATCCATAAGGAACCGTATGGGTAGAAAGAGCAATACCAGTATTAACATCCACAAAACGAACCTCAGTCAATCGGTTCACCACCAGCTTAGCAGGCTCACCTGCAGCATCAACAATGTCCACAGTACGAAGTTCCTCGAACTCAACCTTTGAATTGTTCTTAGCTACGATGGTTGCATCAGCAGCGATATTTGCAGCAGTACCACCCGCGTGGAAAGTACGCAAGGTCAACTGAGTACCAGGCTCACCGATAGATTGTGCAGCAATCACACCTACAGCCTCTCCCTTTTGTACCATTCGGCTGGTAGCCAAGTTGCGTCCGTAGCACTTGGCGCAAACACCCTTCTTCGACTCACAAGTCAATACCGAGCGAATTTCCACACTCTCAATCGGAGAATCCTCAATCTTCTGGGCAATTGCCTCAGTGATTTCGTCACCAGCAGCCACAATCAACTCTCCAGTATTAGGATGGATAATATCATGTACAGATACACGGCCTAAAATACGTTCATACAAGGTAGCTACTACCTCATCATTGTTTTTCAAGGCAGAGCAAACCAAACCACGTAATGTGCCACAATCTTCCTCGTTGATAATCACATCGTGAGATACGTCCACCAGACGACGAGTCAGATAACCTGCATCGGCAGTCTTCAAAGCAGTATCGGCCAAACCCTTACGAGCACCATGAGTAGAGATAAAATACTCCAACACCGACAAACCTTCCTTGAAGTTCGAAAGGATAGGGTTCTCAATAATCTGACCACCCTCGGCACCTGCTTTCTGTGGCTTGGCCATCAGACCACGCATACCAGACAACTGACGAATCTGCTCCTTAGAACCACGGGCACCAGAATCGAGCATCATGTAAACAGAGTTGAAGCCATCGTTGTCTGCAGATAGTGTCTTCATCAGGATGTTAGACAATTCAGAGTTCACATGTGTCCAGATGTCAATCACCTGATTATAACGCTCATTATTGGTGATGAAACCCATGTTATAGTTATTGATCACCTGCTCAACTTCTTCATAACCCTTCTGTACCAAAGCAGCCTTCTCTTCAGGTATAATGATGTCACCCAGGTTGAATGACAAACCACCCTTAAATGCCATGTAGTAACCCATGTTCTTAATGCCATCAAGGAACTCGCAAGCTTTGGTCACACCAGCTACCTTGATAACATGGCTGATAATGTCACGCAATGATTTTTTGGAAATCACTGTATTAATATAGCCAGCCTCATCGGGAACAATCTGATTTACCAACACACGGCCAACAGAGGTCTCACGCATCAGTTTTTTAATCACGCGACCGTTTTCGTCCATATCATTCACCATCACATTGATGATAGCATGAATATCACATTTGCCTTCATTGTAAGCAATGATGGCTTCTTCTGGTCCGTAGAAAGTGAGTCCCTCACCCTTAGCACCCTTGCGAAGCTTAGTGATGTAGTAAAGGCCAAGCACCATGTCCTGTGAAGGAACAGTGATAGGGGCACCATTGGCAGGATTCAAGATATTGTGAGGTTCCAACATCAGCAACTGAGCTTCCAAGATAGCCTCATTGCTCAATGGTAAATGAACAGCCATCTGGTCTCCGTCAAAGTCAGCATTGAAAGCAGTACATGCCAATGGATGCAACTGAATAGCCTTACCTTCGATCAGTTTCGGCTGGAAAGCCTGAATTCCCAGACGGTGGAGTGTCGGAGCACGGTTCAGCAACACAGGATGGCCTCTCATCACATATTCCAAAATATCCCAGATTACAGGCTCCTTGCGGTCCACAATCTTCTTGGCGCTCTTCACGGTCTTTACAATACCACGTTCAATCAACTTACGGATAATAAACGGCTTGTAAAGCTCTGCGGCCATCAGTTTAGGCAAACCGCACTCACCCATCTTCAATTCTGGGCCTACTACGATTACTGAACGGGCTGAATAGTCTACACGTTTACCAAGCAAATTCTGACGGAAACGTCCCTGTTTACCCTTCAAACTGTCGGACAATGATTTCAACGGGCGGTTGGATTCAGACTTCACAGCACTTGACTTGCGAGAATTGTCAAACAAAGAATCGACAGCTTCCTGCAACATACGCTTCTCATTGCGGAGAATCACTTCGGGAGCCTTGATCTCAATCAGCCTCTTCAGACGATTGTTTCGAATAATCACACGACGATACAAGTCATTGAGGTCGGAAGTGGCAAAACGTCCACCATCCAGCGGCACCAAAGGACGTAGCTCAGGAGGAGTGACAGGAATAATCTTCATGATCATCCACTCAGGATGATTGCGATGCTTCGATGCACGGAATGACTCCACCACCTGCAGACGCTTCAAAGCTTCGGCCTTGCGCTGTTGCGAAGAATCACTACCTGCACGATCTCTCAGCTCATAAGAGAGAGAATCAAGATCAATGCGGCTCAGCAAGTCATAGATAGCCTCAGCGCCCATTTTGGCAATGAACTTATTGGGGTCAGTATCTTCCAAATACTGATTGCCATTAGGTAACTTATCCAACAAGTCAAGGTACTCATTCTCCTCAAGCATATCATACTGCTCTACTTCACCATTCAGCACACCAGGCTGAATGACGATATAGCGCTCGTAATAAATCACTGAATCGAGTTTCTTAGTAGGTAATCCCAACAGGTAGCCAATCTTATTTGGCAAGGAACGGAAATACCAGATATGTGCTACAGGAACCACCAATTGTATGTGCCCAGAACGCTCACGACGAACCTTCTTCTCTGTAACCTCCACACCGCAACGATCACAAACAATACCTTTATAACGAATGCGTTTGTATTTTCCGCAATGGCATTCGTAGTCCTTTACTGGACCAAAAATACGCTCACAGAACAAACCGTCGCGCTCGGGTTTATAGGTGCGATAGTTTATTGTTTCAGGCTTCAATACCTCACCAAATGAGTTCTCCAGGATCTCTTCGGGTGAAGCAAGACCTATGGAAATTCTTGAGAAATTGGTCTTTACCTTATTTTCTTTTCTAAAAGCCATACTTAATATTATGTATTTTGATCGTTGTCAATAATTATTCAAGATGTATGCTTAATCCTAAGCCCTTCAATTCATGCAGAAGCACATTCAGAGACTCAGGTATGCCAGGAGTTGGCATTGGCTCACCCTTCACAATGGCCTCATAGGCCTTAGAACGTCCGTTTACATCATCCGACTTAATGGTCAGGATCTCCTGCAGTACATGAGCGGCGCCGAATGCCTCCAATGCCCATACCTCCATTTCTCCGAAACGCTGACCACCAAACTGGGCCTTACCGCCCAATGGCTGCTGCGTGATAAGAGAGTACGGACCAATGGAACGGGCATGCATCTTGTCATCTACCATGTGACCAAGCTTCAGCATGTAAGTCACACCTACGGTAGCCTGCTGCTCGAATGGCTCACCTGTCTCTCCATCGTAGAGGGTAGTCTTACCATAACGTGGAAGACCTGCCTTGTCAGTCCACTCATTGAGCTGTTCGATAGAAGCACCGTCAAAGATAGGAGTGGCAAACTTCACGCCCAGCTTACGACCTGCACGACCTAACACAGCCTCCAGAATCTGGCCAATGTTCATACGAGAAGGCACACCCAGCGGGTTCAAGCAGATATCCACTGGAGTTCCATCAGCTAAGAATGGCATATCTTCCTGACGAACAACACGTGAAACGATACCCTTGTTACCATGACGACCAGACATCTTATCACCTACACCAATCTTACGCTTCTTGGCGATGTAAACCTTGGCCATCTGAATAATACCAGATGGAAGCTCATCACCGATCGTAATGGCGAATTTCTTGCGTTTAAGCTCTGCATCGTACTCCTTGTATTTACGGATATAGTTCATTATCAACGTATGAATCAAATCGTTGATATGCTCGTCTTTGGTCCAGTTACTCAACTGCACACCCATGAAGTCAAAATCAGCGAAAGCAGCAGCGGTGAAAACGGCACCCTTGCAAATAACTTCAGTGCCCATATAGTCCTTTACACCTTCAGAGACCTGATTCTCCGTCAACTTCAAAAGCTTATTTAACAAAATCTTCTTCAGTTCGGCAGTTTTCTTGGCAAACTCTTCATCCAGTTGCATCAAAGAAGTCTTGTCGGCCAACTTGGCACTGCGATTCTTTATGGCACGAGAATACAGACGCTTACCTATTACTACACCTCTCAAAGAAGGATTGGCCTTCAACGAAGCATCTTTCACATCACCTGCCTTGTCACCAAAGATGGCACGGAGCAACTTCTCCTCTGGTGATGGATCGGATTCTCCCTTAGGAGTAATCTTTCCGATGATGATATCACCTGGCTCGATACGAGCACCGATTCTTACGATACCGTTTTCATCCAGGTCTTTAGTAGCTTCCTCGCTTACATTAGGGATATCTGAAGTAAGTTCCTCCATACCGCGCTTCGTCTCACGTACTTCAAGTGAATACTCATCCACATGTACAGAAGTCATGATATCTTCACGTACTATACGCTCATTGAGCACGATAGCATCCTCATAGTTGTAACCCTTCCAAGGGATGTAGGCCACCAGCAGGTTCTTACCCAATGACAACTCACCGTCGGCAGTTGAATAACCTTCGGTCAGAATCTGCCCCTTAGTCACACGGTCGCCCTTGTTGCAGATAGGACGCAGGTCGATGGTCATGCTCTGGTTAGTCCTGCGCCACTTTGGAATCTTGTATTCCTTCAATGCAGGTTCAAAGCTTACGAAGTCTTCCTCATCTGTACGGTCGTACAAAATCTTTATGGTTGTAGAATCAACGAACTCTACCCTACCCTCACCCTCGGCAGCAATCTGCGTTCGGGAGTCTCGGGCCAACTGAGCTTCAATACCAGTACCCACGATAGGCGATTCGGTACGGAGCAGAGGCACTGCCTGGCGCATCATGTTAGAACCCATCAAGGCACGGTTGGCATCATCGTGCTCCAGGAAAGGAATCAAAGCTGCAGCGATAGAGGCAATCTGCTGTGGAGATACGTCCATATAGTCCACTTGATCAGGTGAAACTACAGGGAAGTCAGCATCCTGACGGCCCTGGATTCTATCACCGATGAAAGAGCCATCCTCCTCAAGCGGAGCATTACCCTGGGCAATAATCTTCTCCTCCTCCTCTTCAGCCGTCATGTAAATCAGGCCTTCTGGAGAAAGATCTACCTTTCCATTCTTCACTTTGCGATAAGGAGTCTCAATAAAGCCCAAGTCATTGATCTTGGCAAACACGCAAAGAGAAGAAATCAGACCGATATTCGGACCTTCAGGGGTCTCAATCGGGCAAAGACGTCCGTAATGCGTATAGTGTACGTCGCGAACCTCGAAACCAGCACGCTCGCGAGACAAACCTCCAGGACCTAAAGCAGACATTCTGCGCTTGTGCGTGATTTCTGCCAGCGGATTGGTCTGGTCCATAAACTGCGAGAGGGCATTGGTTCCAAAGAATGAATTGATTACCGAAGAAATGGTCTTCGCATTAATCAAGTCAGTAGGAGTGAATACCTCATTGTCTCGCACATTCATACGCTCGCGAATAGTGCGTGACATACGTGCCAAGCCAATAGAGAACTGGTTTGACAACTGCTCACCCACAGTACGTACACGGCGGTTGCTCAAATGGTCGATATCGTCCACATCAGCCTTGGAGTTGATCAGTTCAATGAGATATTTGATAATCTCAATGATATCCTCCTTGGTCAAGACACGAACATCCATTTCGGTTGTCAGGTTCAGCTTCTTGTTGATACGGTAACGACCCACATCACCCAAGTCATAACGTTTCTCAGAGAAGAAAAGGTTGATGATCACCTCGCGTGCACTGGCCTCATCAGCAGGATCAGCATTTCTCAACTGACGATAAATATATAGCACAGCTTCTTTCTCAGAGTTGCTTGGGTCTTTTTGTAGTGTATTATATATGATAGAGTAATCAGACTGATTAGGTTCATCCTTGTGAACGAGGATGTTCTGCACGCCTGACTCTAAGATAATATCAATATCATTCTGATCCAGTACTTTCTCACGGTCGATAACTACTTCGTTACGCTCAATGGAAACTACCTCACCAGTATCTTCATCTACAAAATCCTCTACCCATGACTTCAAGACACGGGCAGCCAGTTTTCTGCCTAAAATCTTCTTCAGATTAGCTTTGTTGACCTTCACCTCCTCTGCCAGGTTGAAAATTTCAAGAATGTCCTTATCGGTCTCGAAACCTATGGCACGCAGCAGGGTGGTTACGGGTAATTTCTTTTTACGGTCGATATAGGCATACATCACATTGTTGATATCTGTAGCAAATTCTATCCAAGAGCCCTTGAATGGAATGATGCGTGCAGAATACAATTTTGTTCCATTAGCATGGATACTCTGACCGAAGAACACACCAGGAGAACGGTGCAGCTGAGATACAATTACACGCTCAGCACCGTTGATAACAAAGGTGGCATTGTCGGTCATATAAGGGATTGTTCCCAAGAACACATCCTGAACGACTGTATCAAAATCTTCATGATCAGGATCAGTGCAATACAACTTCAGCTTAGCTTTCAAAGGAACACTGTAGGTAAGACCACGCTCCATGCATTCCTCGATGGTATAGTGGGGTGGATCAATATAATAGTCCAGGAACTCTAAGACAAAATTATTTCTTGTATCGGCAATGGGGAAGTTTTCAGCAAATACTCTATACAATCCCTCGTTCTGACGTTTTTCTGTAGGGGTGTCTAGTTGTAAAAAGTCTCTGAACGACTTCAATTGAACTTCCAGAAAGTCGGGATATTCCCTTGGACTTTTGGTCGAAGCGAAATTAACTCTTTGATTTACAATATTAGAAGACATCTGGCAATGGATTAGTAGAACTTAAAAAGAAATAAAGACACAAAAAGGTTAAGAACCCTTAGGCAGGGTTCCTAACCGAGATTACCTGAAAAACAGGATAGTTGTTTTTATTTAAGTTCAACTTCAGCTCCTGCACCCTCAAGGGCAGCCTTAAGTGCCTCAGCCTCATCCTTAGAAACGCCCTCCTTAACTGTGCTAGGAGCACCGTCAACGAGATCCTTAGCTTCCTTCAGACCCAGACCGCAAGCTTCCTTAACGGCCTTAACAACCTGCAGCTTAGCAGCACCTGCGCTCTTCAATACTACATCGAAAGATGTCTTCTCTTCCTCAACTGGAGCACCAGCAGCAGGACCAGCAGCAACTGCAACAGCAGCAGCAGCAGGCTCAATACCATACTCGTCCTTCAGGACTGTCTTCAACTCTTGAACTTCCTTTACTGTAAGGTTTACCAACTCTTCAGCAATAGCTTTAATATCTGCCATTTTATTAAACTTTTAATTGTTATTTCTGATTTTTATTAGTTAAATTGTTTAGCGCTCCTCCAACGTCTTAAGCACACCGTGGATCGTATTGGCACCTGATTCGAGGGCACCCATAACGCCCTGGATAGGACCTTCCAACAAAGCCACCACATCTGCGATAAGTTCGTTCTTGCTCTTGATAGCAACAAGCTCGTCAATCTTTTCAGCGCCTACATAGAAGCCTTCCTCTGCATAAGCAGCCTTCAGGCCAGGGATACCGCCCTTGATATCCTTGAGCATCTTGGCAGGTTTGTTTGCCGTCTCGGTAAACATCACAGCCGTAGTGCCCTTTAGTGTGTCGAAAAGCGGAGAGAAATCCATATCCTGCTTCTCAAGAGCCTTCTGGAACAAGGTGTTCTTCACCACCACCAGTTTGACGCCCTCATTGAAGCATTTTCTTCTAAAAGCACTGGTAGTCTCGGCATTCATGCCAGTAGTGTCAACCAGATAGAAGTGAGGATAATTCTTAACTATACCAGTAAGTTCTTCAATTATTCTTGCTTTATCTTCCTTTTTCATAACTTCTCCGTTTTATTAAGCTTCATCAACTGATTTAGGGTCAATCTTAATACCGGCACTCATCGTACTAGAAAGATAAATGCTCTTAATGTATGTTCCCTTAGCAGAACTTGGTTTGAGTTTAATCAGAGTGTTGACAAACTCCTTTGCATTCTGAGCCATAGCCTCAGGAGCGAAAGAAACCTTACCGATAGAAGCATGAACGATACCTGTCTTATCTACCTTAAAGTCAATCTTACCCTGCTTAACTTCCTTTACAGCCTTAGCAACATCCATAGTAACAGTACCACTCTTAGGATTAGGCATCAGGCCACGAGGACCCAGGATACGACCAAGAGGACCGAGTTTTCCCATGCAAGATGGCATCGTGATGATAACATCAACGTCTGTCCATCCACCCTTGATTTTGTTGATATACTCATCAAGGCCAACATAATCTGCTCCAGCTTCTTTTGCAGCAGCTTCAACATCAGGAGTACAGAGTGCCAAAACACGTGTAACCTTACCTGTACCGTTAGGAAGTGATACCACGCCTCTTACCATCTGGTTAGACTTACGTGGATCAACACCCAGACGTACGTCGATATCCAGTGAAGCATCAAACTTGGTATAGGTGATTTCCTTTACCAATTTGGTCGCTTCAGCAAGCGTGTAAGTTTTCCCTGCTTCAATTTTGCCTGCAGCCAACTTTTGATTTTTTGTCAGTTTACCCATTCTAATTGAAGTTTATTAGTTATTACTAGGGAACTCCCCATTTACAGTGATACCCATGCTTCTTGCAGTACCGGCCACCATCTTCATGGCAGACTCTACTGTGAAGCAGTTCAAGTCAGGCATCTTGTCCTGAGCGATTGCCTTTACTTGTTCCCAAGTAACTGAAGCAACCTTCTTACGGTTAGGCTCAGCAGAACCGCTCTTCACCTTTGTAGCTTCCAGCAACTGGATGGCCACGGGTGGAGTCTTTACCACAAAGTCAAAAGACTTGTCTGCGTAATAGGTAATTACAACAGGAAGTACTTTACCTGCCTTGTCCTGGGTTCTGGCATTGAATTGCTTGCAAAAATCCATAATATTGATTCCCTTGGAACCCAAAGCAGGACCTACGGGAGGAGATGGATTTGCTGCGCCACCTTTAATCTGTAACTTGATTTGTCCAGCAACTTCTTTAGCCATTTTTACTTGATTTAATATAACACATTAAGAAAGAAAAAACGATGCATTCGTAACCAAGCATCATTCTTTCTCTACTTGCATAAAGCCCAATTCGAGAGGAGTCTTCCTTCCGAAAATCTTGACCATCACTTTCAACTTCTTCTTCTCGTTATTGATTTCTTCAATCGTACCGCTGAATCCGCTGAACGGACCGTAGTTCACCTTCACGGTCTCGCCCACGATGTAAGGGATAGTTGCATCTTCTTCCACCTCTTGCAGTTCATCGAAAGTACCAAGGATACGATTGACTTCTGACTGTCTCAATGGAGTTGGATTGTCCATGCCGCCTAAAAAGCCCAAAACATTGGGAGTATTTCTGAGATGATGGGTAATTTCGCCCACAAGTGCAGCCTCCACCAAAACGTAACCAGGGAGATAGCTTCTCTCCTTCATAACTTTCTTGCCGTTACGAACCTGATATACCTTCTCGGTAGGAATCAACACTTGAGAAACGTAATCACCAAGGCTGCCGTTCTTCATATCGGCTTCGATATACTCTTTCACCTTGGCTTCTTTACCGCTAACGGCACGCATCACGTACCATTTCTTCTCAATCTCAGACATTCTCCTTTTAGCTTTTTAACCCGGATAAACAAATTCCATCACATTCTGGAAGCAAAAGTCCATCACAAAAACTACCACCGCAATCAGTATGGAAGCGTATAATACTGCTACTGCGCTGTTAGTAAGCTCCTTGTAAGTAGGCCATGAAACCTTATGTACAAGCTCATTGTAAGTTTCCTTACAGTAATTAATAATCTTATTCATGATCTTAATATTAGCACGGGAGGAGAGGCTCGAACTCCCGACAGCCGGTTTTGGAGACCGGTACTCTACCAACTGAGCTACTCCCGTGTAAATCAGTTCTCCGATATTTCACGGAGAACTGATGTATGATGAGTAATTAATCCTCGTCAAGGATTTCAGTAATCTGACCAGAACCTACGGTACGACCACCCTCACGGATAGCGAAGCGCAGACCTACGTTCAGAGCAACTGGGTAAATCAGGTCAACGATGATCTCTACGTTATCACCAGGCATTACCATTTCAGTTCCCTCTGGCAGAGTGATCTCACCTGTACAGTCCATAGTACGCAGGTAGAACTGAGGACGATAGTGGTTGTGGAATGGAGTGTGACGACCACCCTCTTCCTTCTTCAGCACATAGATAGTAGCCTTGAACTTGCTGTGAGGCTTAATCTGGCCAGGCTTGCAGAGCACCATACCACGCTTCACCTCGTTCTTGTCGATACCACGGAGCAGCAGACCTACGTTGTCACCAGCCTCACCCTCATCGAGGAGCTTGCGGAACATTTCAACGCCAGTTACCACAGACTTCTTGTCCTCACCGAGACCCAGGATCTCAACTTCGTCACCTACATGGATGCGGCCAGCCTCGATACGACCAGTAGCCACAGTACCACGACCAGTGATTGAGAAGATGTCCTCAACAGGCATCAAGAAAGGTTTGTCAACATCACGTGGAGGCAGTGGAATCCAAGTGTCAACAGCGTCCATCAGTTCCATCACCTTGTCTTCCCACTTCTCTACACCATTCAGTGCACCGAGGGCAGAACCCTGGATGAAAGGAGTATTGTCGGCATCGAACTCATACTGAGCCAACAAGTCACGCATTTCCATCTCAACCAACTCAAGCATTTCAGCATCGTCAACGAGGTCGCACTTGTTCATGAACACTACCAGACGAGGAACGTTTACCTGACGGGCGAGCAGGATGTGCTCACGAGTCTGAGGCATAGGACCATCAGTAGCAGCTACTACGATGATAGCACCATCCATCTGGGCAGCACCAGTTACCATGTTCTTCACATAGTCGGCATGTCCCGGGCAGTCAACGTGTGCATAGTGACGGTTAGCGGTCTCATACTCAACGTGTGCAGTGTTGATAGTGATACCTCTTTCCTTCTCTTCAGGTGCATTGTCGATCTGGTCGAAAGACTTCACCTTACCCTCATTACCAGCCACTCTTGCAGCCAACACCTTAGTGATAGCAGCAGTCAAAGTAGTCTTACCGTGGTCAACGTGACCAATTGTACCAATATTAACATGCGGTTTGGTACGTTCGAATTTTTCTTTAGCCATAGCTTTACTTGTTATTTATTTGATTAATAATCGGCTTTTTCTCTCTTCATTCGTTTGAGCTGTTACCGGGACTTGAACCCGGGACCTCTTCCTTACCAAGGAAGTGCTCTACCACTGAGCTATAACAGCAAACCTGGTTTTTACACCTTATTATATATATGTGGGCAAAGATGGATTCGAACCACCGAAGGCGTACGCCAGCAGATTTACAGTCTGCCCCATTTGGCCACTCTGGTATTTGCCCGTAAATTCTCAACAAATCATTGTCCGCTTCTTGAGCCTCTTGTCGGATTGGCTTCGCCCATCCGCCTTCCTCTTGTAGGATTGGCTCCGCCCATCCTTGAGCCTGCCGCTGGCAGGCTTTCAAAACTTCAGATTCTTTTGTCATCAGAAAGCAAGCTTTCGCTGCCAAACGAATCGGAATTTTTGAGCCTCTTGTCGGATTCGAACCAACGACCCCGAGATTACAAATCACGTGCTCTGGCCAACTGAGCTAAAGAGGCATTGCCAATACTGTCAAAAAGCACCCGTTCCGCAGCAATCCAAGCGAAACGGGTGCAAAGTTAGTCATTTATTTTACAACCGCAAAATATTTTTCGATTTATTTTATTGATTTCTTAGTTTTTCCTTGTATTTAACCAGTTGCTTGTTCAAAGCGTCCATGCAGAGGTCAATAGATTCCTCAAATGTATCACAGACTTTAGCGGCAAAAAGCTCATCGTTCTTCACAAGTACTTTCACGGAAGCCTCTTTGTTGGCAGCCGTTTCTGGCTTAACTACTTTCAGTGACACCTCTACTTTCTTAATATCATCATAAAACTTTTCTAACTTAGCAGCCTTTTTCTGGATAAAGGCCTGCAATTGCTCTGATGCGTCAAAGTGAATCGCTTGAATTCTTACTTCCATACTTACCTCCTTTTCTCTTCGGCCCGAGGATGGGCCTGGTTATATACTTGTTTTAGTTCCTCAAATGTAGTATGTGTATAGATTTCTGTCGTCTTTAAGCTCTGGTGACCCAGCAACTCCTGAATCGACTTCAGTCCGGCCTGATGGTTCAGCATCGTTGTTGCAAACGTGTGCCTCAACACATGCGGGCTTTTCTTCTTTACAGTTACTACCTTTGAAAGATGTTTCTTTACAATTAGTCCAACCAAGTCCGGATAAAGACGTTCCCCATTCTTCCGCACGAAAAACGCTTCCGAATGCACGGGTACCGCCTTGTCCCTGTTGCCGACAAATTCCACAATCGACTTTCGCAATTCCTCACCAAAAGGTATCAGACGTTGCTTGTTGCGTTTTCCAGTCACCCTTATCACGCCTGCGCCCAAGTCAATGTCTTTATCATCAAGTCCTATGAGTTCTGCTCTTCGCATGCCCGTTTCATAGAACATCTGCAGGATGAGGTGATCCCTACAGCCCTCATAGCTGTCTCCGTAGTCAATTTCATCCAGCACCTTGTCCATGTCGCTTTCTTTCAGAAACACCGGCAAGGGTTTGTTCTTCTTCGGGCCAGTAATCTTTCGGGTGGGATCCACCGTCAGTTCACCCTTTTTCAACAAAAAGCGATAGAACGAACGCAGGGCACTCAACTTCCGGTTCACGGACGATGCGGCCATCTTCTGGTCCATCAGAGCCATTATCCACTCACGGATTTGCTCCGTGCTCACCTCCTTCGGGCTCAGTTCCTCGTGATAGGTTTCCTTCAGGAATTCATCAAACTCGCGCAGGTCTGTTCTATACTCCGTCACTGTCCTGTCGGAGTAGTTCCGCTCGAATTTCAAGTACTCAAGGAAGGAATCTGTCTTCAACATTTCGTCACAAACTAAATTCTGCAACGAATATAAGGAAAAGAATTCAATAATTCAAGGAAAGAACTGAAAATTTATTATTCTTCTACTTGCTGAAGCTTCTGAACATAAATAGCGTGTTCCTTCTGAAGTCTTTTCAGTACAGATGGTTTGTCAAACTGCTGGCGGTTTCTCAACTCTTTCACAACACCAGTCTTCTCAAATTTACGCTTGAACTTCTTGAGAGCCTTCTCAATGTTCTCGCCTTCTTTTACAGGTACAATAATCATTTGTTTTGTTAATAAATAAGTTAGTTAATAATTAAAATTTGGTTTTGAACGGCAAAAATACACATAGTTTGGCATTTGACAAAAGATTTTTATGGTTTTTTCTATATTATTCGTATCTTTGTTAGCTGTAACAACATTTTACACCTTATTTATATATATAATATGGCAGCCCAGACAGTTAAGATGCGCATCGAGGCACTACGCAGCATCATGCGCGAGAAAAGCTTTCACGCAGTAATCATCCCTACTGCCGACCCTCACCTCAGTGAGTATGTGGCCCCCCACTGGAAAAACCGCGAATGGATTTCCGGATTCACTGGCTCGGCCGGTACTGTGGTCGTCACCCTCACTGATGCCGGACTCTGGACCGACTCGCGCTACTTCCTGCAGGCAGCGGAGCAACTCGAAGGGAGCGGCATACGGCTCTTCAAGGAAGGACTGCCCGAAACGCCCAGCATCACCCAGTGGCTGGCACAGAACCTGAACGAAGGCGACATGGTGGCTTACGAAGGTTTCCTCTTTTCCCACCAAAAGGCCGACGAACTGAGCAACGACCTGCTTCGCTACGGACTGGACGAAGACATCAGCACCCTGCCCTGGAACCGTATATGGACTGACCGCCCCACCCTGCCTTCGGATGTGGCACAAGTCTATCCGCTGGAGTATGCAGGCAAGGATGTGAAGACCAAGCTGCAGGAGATCCGCGCCGAGCTTGACAAATGTCATGCCGACGCCCTTTTTGTTCCTACCCTTGACGAGATAGCTTGGACGCTCAATCTGCGAGGCACCGATATACACTGCAACCCAGTGGTCATCTGCCACCTCTATATAGACAAACATCACGCTCATCTGTTCATTGATCCGCAAAAGGTAACCCCCGAAGTGAAACAGCACTTGGAGCAGGCTGGCGTGACCCTCCATACCTATGCCGAGACTGAGGACTATCTCTACGACCTCACCAACCTGCGCGTGATGATCGATTTCACCAAGGTGAACCAGTGCCTGTACTATGCCGTAGAAGAAAACTGCCGTGTAAAGGAAGGTTCCTCCCCCATTGCCATGCTCAAAGCCGTGCGCAACAAGACTGAGCAGCAAGGCATACGCCAAGCCATGCAGCGCGACGGCGTGGCGCTGGTAAAATTCCTCCACTGGTTGGAAAAAGCAGTACCCCAAGGCGGTCAGACCGAGATGAGTATCGACCGCAAACTGCATGAGTTCCGTGCCGCCCAACCACTTTACGTGGGTGAGAGCTTCGACACCATAGCTGGCTATGGTCCTCACGCCGCCATCGTCCACTATGAGGCTACCCCCGAGAGCGATGTGCCGTTGGAGCCCCACGGCCTGCTGCTCTTGGACTCGGGTGCGCAATACCTCGACGGTACCACTGACATCACACGCACCATAGCCTTGGGTCCGCTTACTCAGGAGGAGAAAGAAGACTACACCCTCATACTCAAGGGACACATCGACCTGGCTATGGCTGTATTCCCCAAGGGCACGCGTGGCGCCCAGCTCGATGTGCTGGCCCGCTATCCCATCTGGCAGCACCGCTACAACTACCTTCATGGCACGGGCCATGGCGTGGGGCACTACCTCAATGTGCATGAAGGTCCGCAGAGCATCCGCATGAACGAGAATCCCGTGACACTCCAAGAGGGAATGGTCACCAGCAACGAACCTGGGCTTTACAAGGCGGGCAGCCACGGCATCCGCACAGAGAACCTGGTGCTTTGCGTTCCAGCTGGCGAGGGCATGTTTGGCGACTACCTGCAGTTTGAAACCCTCACCCTCTGCCCCATCGACAAGCGCCCCATCATCAAGTCGATGCTCACCAAGGAAGAGATTCAGTGGCTCAACGCCTACCATCGCCGCGTTTATGACCTCCTCTCACCCTCACTCGACTTTGGTGAGCGTTATTGGTTAGCGCAGGCCACGAGTGAGCTGTAGACAGAGAATTTGGACAACCTTCCAATCTCTATGAATGATTTGCGTTTTTACTTTTTATTGCTTACCTTTGCCCTCGAAAGCCTGTGCCACAGGTCGCGTTTTACACCTTATCAAAGGTTGAGACATTTGTTACTATATAGCTGTTTGGGGCTCTTGCTGCTGACGGTTGCCATGTGCGACCGCAGCCACCCACGGGTGGAGGCCCTGTTGCAGCAGGCGGATTCGCTGGTGGAGGAAACTCCCGACAGCGCGCTCCTCCTGCTCGACTCCCTGTACCTGCGCCAGAAGCTGTCCCGCCAGGAGACAGCCCGCTATGCCCTGCTTCTGGCTCAGGCTGCCGACAAGACCTACCGCACATTAGCTCCCTACGACTCACTGATAGATATAGCGTTGGATTACTACAACCGTGAAACTCCCCATAGGGCCACGGCCTTGCTCTATAAGGCAAGAATAGAAAAAGAATTTGCACAACAGGAAAGAGCTATCGGGCTGTTGCAGGAAGGGCTTAGCATCATTCAGCGCTATCCCAAGGAGAAGGATACCAAAAGGAAAATACTCAGTTCGCTGGGAGTGCTCTATGATGACAACGGGCACTATGAGGAAGCTTTGTCTATATATCGTGATTTCTATAATGTATGTGAAGCGGAGAAAGATAAGGCTATTGCGTTGGATGATATTTCCGGATACTATGCCCTAAAAGGAATGGCAGACTCTGCTTTTCATTACATTCGTGAAGCGTTGCGCTTTTCTGTGCTTTCTGAAGACTCTACGATGATCTCCACGACAGAATACAATCTTGCCCTTTTCCATTATTATTTTAACCAACCAGATTCTGCGCTCATCCATATCAAGAAAGCGCTTAGTAGTCCGATTGACGAGAGTCGCAAAAGGCTGTATTATGGTACCTTGGGTGGCATTCTGTATAAACTGGATCAAACAGACAGCGCCATCTATTACCTTGACAGGAGTATTGACACTGACAAATATGAGCAAGGGCAGGCCACCACCCTGCTCAGCCTATACCAGATAGAGAGGTATCTGGGTCATTACGAGAGAGCATCAGATTATTTAGAGAAACATGTAACTATTATCGATTCCCTTTACAGTGCCGAGAGAGACACGGAAATCAGCAACTTGATTCATGAGCACAAAACTGAACTGCGTGTACAGGAAACGAAAGATAGGGAGAAACATAAACAGTTTCTCCTGGCATTGAGCTCAATATTTCTGTTCCTTTTAGCCATTCTCACCTATTTATATTATAGGAACAAGCGCATCAAAGACCATCGCCTTTGGATAGAAAAGCAGCATGAGAACGAGCAGAAAATAGCTACATTACAGAGCCTGATTGACAGTAACCAGACCCTTGTTCAGATGCTCAACGAGGAAAAAGACAAATTGGAAAGTGAAATAAATATACTGCTTCATTCACAAGTGAAGCAAGAAGAGAAATTGCAAGAAATGCAAAATCGTGAGAATTCATTGCTCTCTCAGATTGAGGAGAGCGAGCAACTCATTATGCAATCCAAACGGCAGATTTCGACCCTCGAAAACTGGCAGTTCACACAAACCAAGATTTACAAACGTGTGTTAGAACTAAGGGAAGCCATGAACCGAGGCACGAGTGACAAACCGCTAAATAATGCAGAGGTAGATAAACTCAGGACTACGCTGCTCAGCCTCAACAAACCATTGGTGCAAGAACTGAAACGAATACACACCTCCTTGCAAGATGACGACATCTTGCTCTATCTTTTGGAGGAACGTACAGACCTTGATGCAAAGGCCATAGCCATCTGTTTTGGCACCACCTCCACTCATACCATCAATCAGCGCCGCTATCGCATGAAAAATCGCATGGGGTGATGAAAGTGTGACTGCGAATTTTTGCTAATCCATTGTTTATCAGCCGAATGCTTATTTTAAAGTGTGACTGGGAATTTGTTTTCTCAGTCTTTTTTGTATTTATCTTTGCTTCGACAATCTTATTAATTAACTAAATACCAGCAAAGATGAAGCAAATATTATTGGCAATTGCGATGTTGATTCTCTCCATTCCGTCAACATACGCATTCACTACAGCAGATGAAATGAATGAGAATCATAAACCTGTTATTATAATCAGAGATAAAAAAATTAAGGAAGTCGTACGTAATCCTGTGGTTTATGATACAGATATCTATGTAGGTAGTGTGAACAACACCTTATCTATTACGTTTACTGGCTATGTGCCAGATGCTATCATTACTGTTACCGATGTTAATAGCAATACGGTAATTCAGCAGACGCTTGTTACTATTACCTCAGGCATGACCCTTTATGTCACTCCTGACAATAGCTATCCTTACAACATTACGATTATCTCACCCACCTTAGATATTTTGGGTGAGATTATTGATGATCAAAACTAATGTAACTAATAAACAGTAAAAGTTATGAGAACAAAATTATTTTTCTTTGCAAGCCTTTCATTAGGCTTATTGGTTGCTTCCTGCCAAAGTGACTTGGAAGATGAAATGGTAAATTTGGTTGAAGAAACCAATGCAGTGACCAGAGCAGATGACTTTGGAAGTGTTGCCTCTATCAAACAACTGGATACAGTGGATTTGCTTAAGACCTATATTGAAAAAGTAAAGCTATCAGGTGTTAAGAACGAGAGTAAGGACAAGCAATCAAAGCCCTCTTATACCTTAACTCCTTATATCTATGAGGGCGACACAGTGATGTATGTAGCCCAGTATGAGGACGGCTGGGAGTTGCTTTCTACTGATGAACGTATTCCTCTTGTACTAGCCTCAACAGAATCAGGAGTTTTTGACCTAAAAAGAATTCCAGAAGCTATGAAAGATTATATTAATAGCACCGCCGAAAGAGTATCCGTTCTTAAGAAAACAGCAGAGATTGAATCGGAACAAAACAGCGAATGGGCAGTAATACATAGAAAAAATAAAAAAGCAACTACAAGAAGCATTTATGACCCACATCCAGAACTAGGAACAGGATATTGGGAGTTGATAAGCACATCACTACCAACTATCATTAGCGTAGATTCTATTGATCATCTTGTTACTACTCACTGGACTCAAGAAGATCCTTTTAATGCATATACCCCCAAATATTTAAATCTTCAAGGAATTTATAATAATTCATTGTTAGGTTGTTCACCTGTTGCTGTGGGACAATTCTTATATTATTATTATGAGAAAGACGGCACTTTATTCAATATACCCCAAACAGCAACCTATAATAGCCTTCTCAACTCTTATTCATATTCAGATTTTAGTTATTATGCTATGAATCAACTTGCAAAAGTTAAAAGCGATAGTAACCTTGGTAAGTCAAGAACTTCTGTTTTCCTAAGTTACTTAGGATATTTAATGAATACTTCATATTCATTAGGAGCGGGTACTACCACGACTCAGGATATGCTTAATACCTTGAATGATTTCATGACACCTATATTCTCAGAATATGACATAGACGAGAGTTATATCATCTCAAGTATACAATCTGGGTATCCTGTACTGGCAAAAGCATATGAAAATGCTAATAATACAGGAGGACATGCATTTCTGATTGATAAATATAAGAACACTACTACAGAAAGAACTTATTATTATGGATGGGTTGGTACGGATTGCTATGGCAACCCAACTAATGAATATGATGAATTAGGACACGTACTAGGTTTTACTTATCTTGATGAAGATAATGTGCAAAATACTACAACCACCATCTCTATGAACTGGGGAGCAAGTGTCGATGGTCTATATTATAATTATTGGCAAAGATTTGATAACTTAGAATTTAGAGTTACTGACATAGACTGGATTGTTTCAACGACCTCAACGACTCCTAATTATAAGTATAATAGAAAAATATATCATTAGACTTAGTTACAGTAGTATTCAAATAATGTCAATTACTAATAACTATTATGAGAATCTTTTGGGTAATATTGGCTGTTATAATAATGACTTTTTGTAGTTGTAGTAGTGATGATGCTTTTAATTACAACGATTTCAAGAAAAGCACCAAGGATAGAGTCTACGCAATTTACAACCAAATGCCATTAATGAATGTTGATGGTGTGTGGTGGGAACAGAAGTACGATGTATATGAAGAGTCATTTGCTCCCACGGGGTGCTTTTGGTTCAAAGATGATATGACCTACATTGATTATTGGTTTGACAAAGATGGAACAGAAGAACGTCAAGCCTGGGGAGATTACTCAATGAAAGAATTATATCATTCTCCTATTCCTGGGGCTGTTACTTATGATATAAAAAAACATTTCTATTGGATTTGGCAAGCTATATCGTTGCAGATAAATTCCCAAACACAAAGAATGAGTACTTTGGAGAATGTTTTCAGGAATGAGAATCAAGGTTTTGTGAATTATGTATTGGAGGAAGCATCGAATGAAAAAATCGTCATTCGGGGGGAATTTTCTACTCCCTATTCATTTTTACATTATGGAGAAACATTATTGTTTGACGGCTTTCGATTCTATTATTATCTTTATTCGCAGCCAGAACATAATGAATTTTTCTACAACAGAGAGGATGCAGACGAATTTGTTAAAGAAATACTGAATAGGAACAAGGAATAGACAATGGTGAAACTCCTTAACGTAATGCTACTATCTCTCTTCACCTCCTGTGCTGACAATAAGGCTACTTCAGTAGCTGGTATTGTCAGCCAGAGGAGGATAAAGAAAGAATGAGGATTTATGAGAATAGATTAACTAATAAAAAAAAGATTAAGAATTAATAAGTATGAGGCAAAAAAGATTCATATTAGAAAATAGCAGGAGAGTGATACAAACTCTCCTGCTATTGCTGGTTTTGTCAGCATTCTCCACTATTTTGGCTTCTTGCAGCGACGATGACCTTACCCTTTCCAATGAAGTGCTTATGACTAACCTGAAAGGAAAATACTTTGTATGTACATACAAAGTGCATTTAGTGAAAAATGGCAATAAATGGAAAGAAAAACCCTGGGGTGAAGATGACCCTGCGATAGGAGGAAGTACTTATTTGGCATACTTCCCTCCCTGTATATGGTCAAAGGATGGAAACTATTTAGTGAAACATGGTGTGGATACTGGTCTTAAAGAGGTGTGGCTGCGGTATTGCGAGGAACATGGAATAGGCTCTGATGTATTTGTCAAGATGCCACTGAATTATGATGAGGGACAGAATCTGTTGAAAGGGATTGATGACTATCGAGGATATTTCCATGTTTTGGAATCCACTCCTAATAAATTGACTATTAGAGTAGAGTATCATGATGTCCCCAAAGAGAAATATGGTAATAGAGACGGTATTCTGGTAGTGTATGAGGCTACTACTGAAATACCTACAAATTACTCAGAATTCGAATCTTTTTCTGATTTCGACACATTTTTTGAGAATGTAATAAAAGATCATTATGGTATCAGCGATTAGGTTAGTTCATGCTACACTATAAAGTAATAGCACCAATGAAAAGACTCTGTTACATCGCTGTGCTACTATCTCTATTTGCCTCCTATGCTGGCAATAAGGTTCCTCGGTAGCCGATATTGTCAGTGCATGGGAGGGCAGGGAGATAGTGTTTCCAGAAAATTCCGTGTTCACCATCCAAGGGTCGTGACACTGTGGATTTCCAGTTCCAGAATGCTCCCTACAAGATTCTCAGCTATGTGGATTCGGTGGGGTGTCTGAGTTGCAAGCTGCATCTATCTGCTTGGAAAGGATTTATTCATTTGGGGGATTCTTTATCAGGAGGAAATGTAAGTACCGTTATGTACTTCAATGCTAGTGATATAGATGAATATTTATCAGTTACCCTGAAAAAAAGAACTAAAATAAACTTGCCAAAGTGATGCAAGGTTTTCAGTTTTTTGGATTAAATGGATGTAAGCAAAAATACCTCACACCTCACCTATCTCAAGAAACTGCTTACTCTTCATAATGTATTTTAATGAAGTAATGCTTCAACACCTCACCCACACCTCACCCCTCCTTAAAATGAAGTAAAGCATGAGATGATTCCATGTAGGTGAGGTGTGGGTGAGGTGTGGGTGAGGTGTCAGTGACACACTTCACTTTGTAAGTGTCTTATTTCCAATGCGGTACATAGAAAAGGTGAGGTGTGAGGTATTTCTGCGAAATCCATCTGTTTCGTAAGAATCCAGCATACGCATCCCACAAGACTTGCATAAGCACCTCAAACCTCAGTCAAACGGCTTGACTGACTTCCTTCTACGGTATGACTGACCTAAGTCAAGGGTATGACTGAGCTTAGTCTGCGCTATGACTGACCCTAAGAGTAAACCTTGTTCCATTCAAGGAAACCCCTATCTTTGGACAGTAGTGATACCAATAATGAAAAACGAACATTCTTCTTCCGCTAAATCAAGATAGCATATAAACAGCATGGACTATCATGGCGAAAGAAGAATCATCAGAAGTTCTTCCTTAGCCAAATGGCGAAAAAGAGGTTATATACCATATAGGCACCCTTATCCTGAGTAAGTATTCTTTTATCAAAGATACATACTTTTTCCATAAAATGGAAACCATAAAATGGAAAAACAATAACAAAAACTGTTCTTTGTTCCAAGTGAGGCCGTCAATCTCTATGAATGATTTGCGTTTTTCCTTTTTATTGCTTACCTTTGCCGTTGGGAGCCTATGCCACAGGTTTCGTTTTAACCTGTTGTGTAAGGGAGCAAGAGTTATTAAAATATGAAGAAAAAGCTGATACTTTTTTTGATTGCAAATATCGTTCACATGGTTGTTTTGCAATTAAGGGCACATTCCATTACCTGGGCAATCGTAGGGGAAGGATTGGCTTTCTTCTTCCTTACCCTTTGGGCCTTATCGTATTTCAAAGATTCCATAAAAACCTGGCATATTCCCATTATTATCCTATTAGGTAAATTCTGGATTGAAGTGCCTCTCAGGCTTGTCAATCTAAAAGAGACTTTTCTTACCTCTCTATTAGTGACCAACACATTGTTGGCCATTATCCTTGCCTGTCTGTATCATAGGGGATACTTCAAGTCCTTCTTTATCGGGCTATGGGCATGGCTATTGCTGTCGACCACCGGACAGCAATATTTCGCAGAATACGCTTCGCATGGCAATGCTGTTCTTCATGTAAATATCGGGCGTGAATTGGTTGTTGGTTCTGATAATAGAGAACTAAGTTTCAACGAGTTGCCAGCGGAGTATGTCTTGCTGGACTTTTGGTCATCAAGCTGTGGCGTTTGTTTTCAGGAGTTTCCCATAGTACAAGAATTGGCTGATACCTATAATAAGGAAGGAAGCAGGATTCAGGTGGTTTCCATTTTTACTTGTACCAGAGACGGTGAAGATGTTGGATTCGGATCAGATTTGTTGAAGGAAAGGGGTTGGTCATTCCCTGTATATGCCATACAAAAAGACAGTCCCGTTTTCAAGATTTGCAATTTCAATGCATTCCCCCGTGTTATCCTACTCGATGCTAACCGTGAAGTGATATACAACGGCTCCTTAGCATTCGCTGAGAGGAAGATACAAAACATCATGAGGGGGCATCTATGAATTGAAGCAGTAATAGTCCATTTCTATAAACTTCCAAAAAAAGTGACATTCTTCTTCCGCTCTTCCGCTAAGCTTAAATAGCGCATGATGGATATGCACTAATATAGCGGAAGAAGAAGCGGAAGAAAAAAGATGCTTTTGCCCCAAATAGTGTGCAATTCTACTACAGACAATCCTCATCATGAATAAAGCTACAGCCAGCGGATGGTCTCTCCTAAATATCTCAATGATTATCATGGATTAGTCGGTCCCAAACTTTTTTCAAGCGTTGGAACTAAAAGTCCGCAGTTAGGAAACTATTAGTCCCTAACGTAGAAACTCCAAGTCCATCGTTATGTGTCTGGAAATCCATAACTATAGGTCTGTCAGTTCCCTGCCTATGGTTTTTCTACAAGTCTTTTGTTTTTACAAGGCATTTGCCTTACTCCCTCCTGTTATCTCATTGTTTTATGCCTAAAACAGCCATTCTTCTTCCGCTTCTTCCGCCAGTTCTTCCGCCAAGATAGCATATGCCATTCATGTGCTATCTTGATTTAGCGGAAGAGCGGAAGAAGAATTGATCTTGAAATATAAAAATATTATCCAGCCAAGACTCTTCAAGGCA
>Ga0310786_10002180_pt1 | contig 30473 bp, 24 predicted proteins | sample AusTroGonzalo_MG_FD_203881 | JGI IMG/M metagenome (GOLD analysis project Ga0310786, IMG submission 203881) | Bovine rumen microbial communities from tropical cattle in Woodstock, Queensland, Australia - Gonzalo_03 (v2) (version 2) | ecosystem: Host-associated > Mammals > Digestive system >...
ACAATCACCATTTCATTTCATTTCAATTTATTTCAATCTCACAAACACCTGTATAATGAACCTGATTAGGCTGAGTAAAATTTTACTATATATAATTATATATATATATATAATTATATATAGTAAAATTCTTATCGGCTCTCGGAAGGTGCAAGAGACATGGAAAATAACTTTGAAATAAATTGAAATGAAATGAAATTAGGCATCTAGAGATTGCGGAGCTGACTGATAAGCAGTACGATAACATACTGCAAAGTATCCGAAACATGGAGGATGCCTGGGAAAAATACGAGGGCTGAAATTTCAGCTCTCGTTCAAAGTGCTTGATTTTCTTAAGGTGCGTGGGAAAAAGAACGAGGGCTCAAATTTGAGCTCTCGTAAAATGTGCTTGATTTATCATACTGGAATCGATGACAACTTTTCTGATTCGGTAGACTATCTTCTCTGGGTTGGTTGACTCATTCCTGAGAAAGAAGACTCTGTACGGATTCTGTTTACTCCTTGAAACGTTCGGAGAAAATATGGAGGATGCCAAGCGAAAAGTACGAGGGCTGAAATTTCAGCTCTCGTACAGAGTGCTTGATTTTCCTAAGATGCGTGGGAAAAAGAACGAGGGCTCAAATTTGAGCTCTCGTAGAGAATGCTTGATTTTCCTAATAATGGAAGAAAAACGGTGCCTTGCTATTCACTCGCCAATTTCATTTAATTCAATTTATTTCAATTTCAAATACAGGCTTTGCTGCTGAAGGAATAGGGTTACATTTCCTTGTTGTATGCATAAGTCGATTTTGACTTTGATTGCTATCGTGATATCAATACAGAAGATATTTCAGCAAATTTTGGCAAGTATCGATAAAAATTCTTTCTATTATGTTTGAATCTGAAAAAGAATCCCTATCTTTGCCTCCGAAAGCCAAGCGATAAGAGAGTGCTTGGCATAGAACAATAAAACTAACACTTTAAAACATCGACAAAACGATGGGAAAGTACATAGATCCGTTTTCGGATTTTTGATTCAAGCTTATCTTCGGACAGGAAGAGAACAAGGACGTGTTGATAGGCTTTTTGAATGGGCTCCTCGAAGGGGAGCGAGTGATAACAGACGTGCAGTATCTCGACAAGGAGCAGCTGCCAGGTGACAAGAAGGAGCGCAGGATGATCTACGACATCTACTGCCAGACGGAGCAGGGTGAGCACATCATCATCGAGATGCAGAAGCTACCCCAGAAGCACTTCAAGGAGCGTGCGCTTCTCTACCTCGCCAGGGTCTTGGACAGGCAGAGCATGAGAGGCAAGACAGGCAACAACTACGATGTGAATGCCGTTTATGGCGTGTTCTTCATGAATTTCACCGAGGATAGGATGGCGCGGAAGCTCCGCACGGATGTGGCACTGGCCGACAGGCAGAGCAATGAGCACTTCAGCGACAAGCTGCGTATGATTTTCATCCAGCTTCCTGAGTTCAGGAAGCGTGAGGAGGAATGTGAGACATTTTTTGACCGTTGGATTTATAACCTGAAGAATATGAACATACTTTACAGTCTGCCTTGGAAGGAGGAATACAAGGAGTTCCAGCGTCTGTCTGAGATTTGCGAAACGGCGAACCTCACTCCTGAGCAGCGTGCTAGGTACGAAAGAAGCATCAAGACTTTCTTGGACAATAACGATATCCTGGAGTATCAGTTGGATAAGGGCATTAAAAAAGGACGTGAGGAAGGTCGTGCAGAAGAACGGACTTTAGTTGCTAAGAAGATGAAACAGAAAGGAATGAGTGCTGAAGAAATTTCTGAACTTACAGGTCTTTCCATAGAAGAAATAGAAAAGCTATAGGCTTGACCCCAAGAGGTGAAGGCACTATAAGAACAATTGCTCCCCCGATGATCAAACGCATCGGGGGAGTTCCTTTTATCTATATATAAGGTGTAAAGTCCTCAAAGGCTGGCAGTGTACAGTTTGGCATTGCGTTGACTTTGTCGACCTCGAACGCGACTCGGCCATTCATGCAAGCATGATGGCTCTCGCTGCTCACTCGGTTAGCCTTGTATCTCATTTCATTTGGCTTCGCCCAGCGAAGGCTGCGGCTTGTATCTCATCTCAATCATTTCAATTATTTCAATTTCAAATATACTATTATCATCATCATTGTGTCCAAACAATTTTTTGATTTCATGCCAACTTCTTATTGCTACCTTTTTAAATTGTGCAAAAATAGCCGTATTCTTTTGCGTATATATTGATAATCAATCAAAAAAGGATGTTTCTATCTCAAACCTTTATATTTAATTGCAGTTACCTCAATGATTTCTTGAGGTTCAAATGCACATGATATAGGCTGTGAACCTCCTTTTATAAAAGGAACAAAATAACCTTCCTCATCAACTACAAATCCCTTAACACCCACATGAGGGTATCTATACCTTTCATCTTCTAATTTGGCAGTAAAATACAAACTCTTGATACAAGCTAATGTGGGAGTTCTATAAGAATAGTTTTTAAACCTAACAATATCTCCTTCCTTTAATGAATAGTTCGATGAAATATATTCTTCTTCTATTGCTTCTAATTCATTATTAAAGCGCATTCTTGCGTTTCTATACCTTCTATAACATTCATTTGAATCCATTTTTGTTTCTATCTTTTTTTAGTTATTAAATATGACACAAAAATAGAATAAATATCGTTTACATCCAAGTTTTAATATTCAAAATAGATTCCATTAGGGAGATACAACTCTGCCAGATTGCGGTCCTGCATCACCCGCTGTCCGCGAATCTCATGGAGATTGAGTACGCCCGAAGTTCTGATACTGCACAACCACTTCTGACCAGAATGTTTTCATTTGAAGCACATCAAGAACAGCGTAATACATATCACGGCAGAAATCGACGGTGGTGTGCCAGATATAGGTACCCTCAAAGTTGGAACTGACTGGGATTTCGTGTGCCCACGATTGATCGTCGTCCAAACTATCTTCAAGGATGGTTTCCCGATCGTCAGTGTGGTGACAATGATATTCCACTGTCTGTTGTTTCTCGTCCAACATGTATATGGCGGACATCATCAAGGGGAAATTGCTCCCATAGCATTCAGCGCCTGGCAAGGGATAGAAATCATCAAGGTCACCAAAGTCGAAACAAACAGTCCCTCTTACCTCATAATCATCCACAAAGTCGTCCTTTGGTTTTGTTGCCAGTTCTTCACAAATATCCGCCATCTTGTTCTTTACCCGAATGGTAAGTTCATGAAGTCGTTGGTTTTGCCATACCATTCGTTGGCATTCTTCATCTGTAGCCAAGAACATCCTGTCGAGCAAACTCTTCCGTTCAAAAAGCAAAAGCCTCAGCGTTTCCTCTTCCTCATCCCGGCATATAACACTCTCCCAATCAGTTCCTACCAATGCCATGATCTTACTTTCTACGGATTGAAGTGCCGATTTCTGTGCATCAAAGGTATCTTCCAACTGATTGAGCCTTTTCATGATTTCCGATCTCTTTTCCAATCTGTCTTTTCTCATAGGGCTACTTTAAATCATAATTATCTGGTTTATCATCCTGCAGATTATTTCATCTGCCTTTCTATATGCTTCTATTATTGGTTGTTTTCCATAGTTGTCCATAAAATATTGATTTTGAATCATAATCGTCATGTCTGCTATACTTTCAATCTCTTTAGCACTTTCGAGAGCTTTTTCTAATTTTGAGGAGCCTTCGAGCGAGAAGGGTAATGTGAGTATAGCCATGATGTTTTTGCCTAATTTCCTTGCTTCTCTTACCACAACAGGTGCTGTTGAGTTACCACAATCCCCACCCAAACAAGAAACAACAATCACTTTTTCATCATCGTTTCCTAAATCTTTGGAGCATTCCAGGGGCTCAACATTGGTGTTGTACATTATAAATGAGACATTTCCCTTACATTCGCTGCCTATGTGACACAGGATTTGTATGGCTCCATCACCAACGCCTATGATTGTTATTGGTTTATCTGTTATTAGTTTGTTTTCCATAATAGCTTCAGTTATTGTATGATGATATCGTCAATATAATTGTCAATATACAATCCGTTTATCCTTGCCTTTGCCATGAGCGCGGAATAGATTCTCCAGAATTCCGGGCCATGCACTCTTTCCTTTCGCCTGTTTTCTGAAACCCTTTTTTCTGTTTCATGAACATGGTGCGCATATTCATGGATGGCTATTTCCTCCAACGGGCAGATGTTTTCAAATTTGGAGTATATGATTATCCGCTGCTTGTCAACGATGTAACAACCCATTTTCGTTTTTGGTTTTTTATCCTTGACCACCACTTCAAAGGGATGTTTACAACGATATATCCTCAAAAGGAAATTCGTATAGTAAACAGGACTATGATTCTTTCCCATCGCCTTGTATCATTTTCAGCTCTTCATCTGTCAGTTTTCTGCTTCTTGATATGCTTCCGTCTTTGCCTATCAGATTAGCCATCCCGTCTTTCATACAGATAAAATCTTCTTCATTTGCCTGAATCACTAGTCCCACTTCCTCTTTTAGAGCAAACCCTGTGCGTTCACCATCTTCATTATAGATTTGGTAACCATCGGCCGTTATACCTGCAAAGAAAGTCAATCCGATGATCCATCCTTTGAAATGACTTTTTTTGACCATAACCATATCAAGGAACACTTCTTTAGAAGCTTTACCTTCCTCCATATAGGAGATTTTTGCCATTGGCATATACATAACTATAGCCTTTGGTTTGTCCACTGTGTGAATGCCGATTCTCGACATTGTTACTTTTACGCTCTTTATACCCATAGTTTTAGTCTTTTATTAATTATACAGCAAAGTAAAGGGAAACCCCTGCCGAAAAAGGGCAGAGGTCAACTATATTTTTCGTTTTTGAAAAAAATGATGAATTGCATATTGGGCTTTAAAAAAAATGATATACCTTTGCCGGACATGGAATAATGATTATGACAGAGAAAGAAACAGCATTTGAAGAATTATTGAGGAGATTCTCCAAGATTCCAGTTGAAGAGAATGAGCCGCCATTCTTGGAACTTTGCCACTTTTCTGGAGAACGATTCGAGGAAATATGTAGCCGTATTCTTGAATTTTACTTCCAGCCTAAAAACAGGCATGGCTTCCAAGACTTGTGGTTCAGTTCACTTTGTTCATTGACAGGATGCGAGTGTGACGACGCGTTTGATATGAAGACAAGGACAGAGGAATCCACATTTGAAGCAGACATCAACAACAAGCGCATAGACATAATCCTTGAAACACCCACGTGGATTATAGCCATTGAGAATAAAATTGGTGCCAGCTTATACAATCCATTGGATACCTATAAGGAACATGTGGAGAAGCGTTACCCGAACTTGGAGAAACTATTTGTGGTTCTGACTGCACGACCAATGAGTGGAGATGAGTTGCAGAAGGCTGAAACATATGGCTTTAAGGTGCTGAGGTACGACCAGCTATTCAAGGAAGTGAAAGCACGATTGGGTTATTATGTCATGAAAGGCAGCCAGAAATACTTGGCGTTTATGTTGGATTTTATGAAGACCGTTGAAAGGAGAGTAAATATAATGGAACAAACAGATATGGACAAGTTCTTTGTGAACCACAGAGAAGAAGTGGAACAACTGATAAGTCAGTATAATGAATGGAGGGAAAGGGTTGCTGTGCAACAGAGAATTGCCATTTCAGATTTGAAAGCAAAGATCCAGTCAAAGACAAACGATTGGTGGTGGGACTATCAAGGGCTGGATTTGGGAAAATCCTTCAATGACAATACTCCCTATCGCATCGGCATAGAATCTGAATTTAAAGAGAATGAGAACAATCCCATTGGTGAGTTCAGGATATATATCACTACCTGGAACTTGAACTGTTGGACGCCTTATAAGGAAGAGGTATTGAAAAGATACCCTTTAAATACAGATGGATTCCAATTGGATGAAGGAGAATACAATAACTATAATCGGATGTACTATCATGTACCTGTGATAGAGCGAAAGCATTTCTCCGATGACGCAAGTTACATGGGTGAGATCTTAAATCGTCTTGATGAATACTACCAGTTCTTGAAGGAATTGTCTTTGCGCATCCCTAATCAATAGAAGGGTTTGAAATGAGGTGAAGATGGATTTCATCGGCCATAAAGCGGATGTTATCCTTATTATGCCAACCCCGTTTGCGGCATATACCATAGAAGGGTATGTGGCAACTGCGAAGTTCATCGTAAAGTTCATGGGTAACGGTATCTCCAAGAAGAACCACCAATTTTGGCTTTACCAAAGCTATAAGGTTTAGTATATGGTCGTGACAGATATGTCTGATGTTCGCCCCGTTTTCATTGTCATATACATTAATAAGGTGGTTTAGTTTGCTAACATCAAAAGTTGCCATTGGGTAGAGATTGGTGACCATCACCCGTTGCTCAAAGACATCTGTTAGTCCCTTTCTGGATATTGTAGGGAATTCATATCTGAAGATTCTTACCAATAGTTCACACATAGTCAGTGGGAAGAGATTCTTCCTTTTCTTACTGACATCCCACCATTCTCCCCCTTCACGAGCGTTATCTGGTAATGTCCATTGCAAGTGACTTCGCAAAGGATGGGCAGAATCGGGAGGAATTACGATGTTTAAAGGATCGATTATCTTTTTCGCCTTATTATCCCAATTATCCATATTCCACTGAATGAACCTGCCTGGTCCTGGATTGATGCCGACAAAAAGAATGTCAGGATGAGAAAAGACAGGGCTGTCTAAGTAAGACCAACCCAGATAGTCCCTGTACTTGTCTTTCTGAAGCAACATAACATCATGTATACAAGTCAGTTCCTTGGTCAGTTTGAGGTAGTCTTGCTGCAAATCGCTCATCTTGATTAGTCTATTGTCCATACTATTCACTTTTATATTTTTTGTACATCTTGCTGATTTTGCCCGCCATCTCTTTTCGCAGCCAATCGGGAGCAAGCACCTCTACGAATGGAATGTGTGAAAGTATCTCTTGTTGGAAGTCATAGGTGGGGCGTAGATCATAGGCGAAGATGCTATAGTCCTTTTCCGTCTGGGTTTCCGTTTGCGAGGAGTGCAACGGCAATGAACGGAAGTACTTAGGCTGATTACCGTTCACTTTCAGCAGTACATGCTCCACACCAGTTCCATCGTTGGCAATTACCCCGAAACATTCCTTGAAGAAATCCTCTGCCGAAAAATCCTTAGGCATCTCGAAAGTGGCAGGTAGTTTCTTTATGTTGGCAATACGGTCAAGGCTGAAAATCGAAATCTTGTCTATCGTGTTGTTCTTTGCCACCAAATACCAACGCTGCCTGAATAGTTTCACGCAGTATGGTTCCAATTCATATTCTTTTGCCTCGCTCCGCCAAAAACTTTGATAAGTAATTTGGAGTTTATTGTCATGTTTCATGGTATCAAGAATAACCGAAAGATATTGTCTGCCCGATGGGACATCTTCCAAAAGAATGCGGTTGTTTAGACTCTGGTTGTTTGACAGCAGGTTGCTTGTGGAGATACTGTTGAAAAGCCAGGTGCGCAGACCGCCCCGACTTAGTTCCTCGTCATTGAGAATGAAGTAGCGGTAGTCTCCACGCTGTTCATTCTCTATAATAAGTCCGAACAACTCCTCCACGGCTATTCTCCATTTATGGAAAGTCCTTTCGGGTATCTCCACTCCTTCGCTTATCTCATCGGCCACCCATCGACGGTTTATCTCCTTCAATGAGATTCTCCCTGCCCTGTGGATGGTATCCACCAGCCATACATATTTGTTTATCTGATTCATAGCTCTTTTATTTTATCTGCAGCAAAGTTAATCATAAGGTCTGCCGTTTGAGGGCAGAAGTTTATCATATTACTTCTAATTGTATAATCAATCATCTATCAAATAGCCTACTTTATTTATCCCAATCATTCCTCTTTTAAGCAAAGAGAAGTTCAGGGCTTTGTTGTAATCGGACTCTCTCTCCTTATATTGATGATATTTGAATTCTTTTACTTTGTATTGACGGTATTCATATTCATGATGTTGAAACAAATCCACACCGATGTCCTGTAAGGCTTCTTCGGGAATGGAGTAATCTTGATTGACCAAGCCGAACAATGTCATTCCTTCTTCAATAATGTAAGACATATAAGCTTCGTGAAGTGGGGAATAAAGACCAGCTGCCAATGATGCACCAATGAAACTACCTATCATATAACTTATCATAGGTACATAGAACATCGTTTCAAACAACTTGCCTCCTATGACTGAACCTCCTGTAACAAAGATGTTTCTCGCAATGCTATCTACATAAGTTGCATAATCAATCATTCCGCTGTTTGCCTTTATCCCATCGATAAGCGTTATAGAGACAAAAGAGGTGATTGAGCCGATAATAGTAGGGTCGACATTCAATAAGGAAGAACCCAATTGCCCAGATACACATGCTGTGGTCAATGAAGCTGCAAGAAAACCGTTGATATAGCCTTGTGCGCTGGCAGAAAGAGCCTTTAGACCAATTTCTTTAAACTTCGTCTTGTCGATTTTCTCGTTTTTCATAAAACGAATTATCAGGTCACATACATCAGGAGCAAGTTTTATGGTCAAAGTTGTAATAGCTGCCCGCTCTCCTGCTTTCAGCCCTTGATTGATGATTTGCTTATATCTGATTAGTTCCTCCGTGGTGTAGCCATCAGATGATGGGTCATAAGAGCCTGCCCTTACTTGTTCCGCATCATAATCGGCCATTTCTCTTGAATACGGGTCGGACTCTATTCCATCTGGAGAAATTATCCTGTCGGTGAGATTCTGATGTACTTCAATAAAAGCAATTGTCTTATCGGATTTCTGCTCCAAAGCTTTAACCACCCTCTTAAGGGCATATAGTTCACCCTCGGTGAGTTGGTCTGTAGGGATAAGCATCTTTTGGAATTTATACAAAGAATCGTCAAGGGTAAGACGCTCATCTACATTGAATAGTCTGCAATAAGTGTCGAGGTCCACCTCTGGATGATTTGCCACATAGTGTTGGTATCTTTCATTGAGAGTCTTAGCCTGGGCAATGACAGAACTTACGCCATCTTTGTAATACTTCAGGCCATAGTCCTCGCCAAAAGTCGTGACGATGTCGGGGGAAGCAAGCCCCATTCTTGCTGGTGCAGCAAGAACTTCGCCTGAATCTATATCAATCACTGGATTAAGATTGACCGTTGCAGCCCTTTCTTTGGAACCTGCGACAGCTGCATGAATGTTGAAAGAACCTGCTCCATGTTCTTCGGCTACAAAACCTCTGATGGTTGCTGTGCTTGCCTTGCTCCCTATGTATGGATTGTTCATTGCCTTGTCAAGTTCGTCAATGGCAATTTCAACGGAACGGACATACTTATAGCCGAACTGACCAGCCTTGATTCCTGCGCTATTAGTCAGGCAATGGTCAAATCCCTTCTGGAAATGGGTCTTATAGGCAACGTTACTCATTAATCTTCAGGAAAGTCTTCAGATGATTGTCAAAGAAACGGAGTATGCCAAAAGCCCAGCGACCATCATCTACATACATGTTGGGGTCGTCAGAGCTCTTAAAGATATCCACGATACCATATCCTCTTTGTTTTAATTCTTTCCATTCATAGTTTATATTTTTCCAAGCCAGTTTGGCATTGTTCACAAATCGAGAAGCTATATTGCCATTTTTGAAAGCATCATCTACTAATTTCAATCTCTCCTTCAGTTCCTCAGGATTGTCCTTGTACGCCCATTTGACATATATCCTCCAAAAATCATAATCTGTTATGTTCGTATCAGGAGATATCCATGCGTGATTGCCTGATATTTGAATAATGGTTCCATCGCAGATATCCTTGCTAATTTCTTTTGTTGGCATAAAGGGAGCATATTTCATGGCTCCAATGCATAGGATTTTGTTATAAGAACTGAGTTTGTTTAAGGTAGCCTTATATGTCTTTATATCCCAAATCACACACGTAATTTCATCTCCATAAGTAGAGGTGATTTTGTCCATAAGCATATATGCATAATGAGTCATAGAATCTTCCAAAGGAAGAATAATGAATTGCAAATCTTCCACCCCTAGCGAAGAGTCCATCGAAGGTAGTTCTCCCTTTTTATTCCAACTGCCCATAGTACAATATTATAGTTGTTAACTCTACAAAGATACGAAAATATCAATATCATACATATAGTTTAGGAGAAATAATTCATTAATCCTTATTAGTCCTAGAATGACAAGATGATATTGTCTTGTTCGATATTTTGTTTGAATAAGAGTAAGGAATTATACAAACGCTCCGCGTTCATTATTTGGTAAAATGATGAATGCGGAGTGTTTTCTTGTTGTATACATTAGTCAATTTTCGTTTCATTTATACAATGAAAGATGCGGCGATTGGCTCTCATTTCATTTATTCGCTTCGCTCATGAAAATTGCGATTAAGTGAACGTAGAGTCAAGCTTGCTTGAACTCTACTGAACGTGAGCAATTTATGCAATGAAAGATGCGGCTCTCACCTTTCATTTCATTTGGCTTTGCCCAAAATTGCGATTAAGTGAACGTAGAGTCAAGCTTGCTTGAACTCTACTGAACGTGAGCAATTTATGCAATTAAAAGTTCGCCTCAGCAATGCTCAAGCAAGCTTGGCATTGCGTTCGGCTCTCATTTAATTTCAATTTATTTAATGTTTTTATTCGCATCATTGCACAAACCCAATGCGCCCGCGAGGCTTCTCTTCCTTAGGCTTGGTTTGAAGTCCGGCATAACCTCTAACGAGATAATCCTTAATGATTTGTCTCGCCCATATGCGGAAAGCTGTACCACGTTTACTGTGAACACGATAACCAACAGATATGATCACATCAAGGCTATAAAACGGCACTGGTTTTTTCACGCCATTAACGTGTAAAAAATGCACGTTATTATCGTCACGCTCCAACTCACCCTCCTTAAAGGCATTCAGAACATGTCGCCTAACATTTGATTCCTCCTTCATAAAGAGCGAGGACATCTGTGTTACATTTAACCACACCGTCTCATCCTCCAAACGGACATCAATCTGAGTCTGTCCGTCTTCCGTCTGATAGATAACAATTTTCTGATCTTCTTTCATACTTTACCTTTTCGTTTGCAAAAATAATACTTTCTACTGATATAGTATGCAAAAAGCGAAAATGTTACATCTTAAAACCTACAAAATTTCTCTTGCTATCCAGGCACATGCTTCTGCATCGGCGAGTGCATGATGATGGTTTTTGAGTTCATAACCGCAGAGTTTTGAAATCGTGTGTAACTGATGGTTCTCAGCCTGTGGAAAAGCCTTGCGAGAAGCCACACAAGTGCAGTAGAATTCATAATCCGGATAGTCCATCTGGTAACAACGGGAAACGGCTTTCAGACAACTCTCATCAAAAGCCTTATTATGGGCCACCAGTGGCAATCCCTCGATAAGCGGCTCTATCTGTTTCCACACTTTGGGGAATACTGGGGCATCCTCCGTATCTTGGCGAGTAAGTCCATGCACCTGACTACACCAATAATTATAATAATTTGGCTCCGGCTGAATCAGAGAGTAGAAGGTATCCACGATCTCACCATTTCTCACTATCACCACACCAACAGAGCAGACACTGGTACGCTCGTTATTGGCAGTCTCAAAGTCTATTGCTGCAAAGTCTCTCATTTGTCATCCTTGTATTTGTTCCACATGTGTTTGGAAATCTCAGCCACCTCATCACGGAACCATTTGGGCTCCAAAACTTCAATGTCGCAACCCTGTGAAAGGATCTCCTGGCGGAAATCGAAGGTGGGACGAAGTCTGACAGTGAAGATGCTGTATTCATCCGTCCGTTCAATCTCCCTTTGTGTCTGATGGAGTGTCAGGCTGCGGAGGTAGTTGGCCTGCCCTGCTGATACCTTGAACTTAACTGTCTCGACTTTGATAGTTTGATCTGCGATGATGCCAAAACAATCTTCAAAGAATTCTTCTGCATTGAAGTTCTTGGGATATTTGAAGTTTTTATCGGTTAATCCTAACCATCTTACACGATCCAAAGAGTAGATCATGGTTTTATCATAATAAGGGCTACGGGCTACCAAATACCAGCGCTGCTTAAAGGCTCTCAGGCAATATGGTTCTACTTCGAAAGTTTTTGCCTCATCGCGTGTATAACTCTGATAAGTCATTCCAAGAACCAGATTCTTCTTCAATGCTTCGAGAATATCAGGGAGATACTGTTCTCCGTCTGGTATTTGCTCAAACAGCACCTTGTCCATAATGCTCACACTATCAAGCATCAGGTTACTAACTGTCAGTGTGTTGAACAACCAACTGCGCATGGAGCCGCTTCGTAACTCGTCAGCATTTTGGATAAAGTAACGATATTGCCCACATTGTTCATTCTCAATGATGAGGCCAAACATTTCCTCAATAGCAATACGCCATTTATGGAATGTCCGTATAGACAAAGGCTTGTCCTCACTCATATCGTTATCAAGCCAAAGATGGTTAATCTCCTCAAAAGAGATTCTTTTGGCCTTGTAGATGGTATCCACCAACCATACGTATTTGTTTATTAAGTTCTTTGCCATAATCCACAATTTTGCTGCAAAGATACAAATAAGGTGTGAATTATTAAGGCATAGGTTGAGATAATATAGGCAATGTCTTATAGTCTAACATGTACTTTATGTAGCTATATCCGCAAATAATAATCAAAAAATATAAAAAACGAATTACGACCAAAAAACAACAGAAAACGACCGGAAAACGACCGAAAAACGACGGAAAAAGACCGGAAACGACCGAATTATGGCCGTATATCCTCCTCACCTTTCTGGGTTATAAACCAGTTCTCTTTGTCTTTTCCTATTTTACCATCATCTTGTATTTCATTTGACTTCGTCCAAAATTGCGATTAAGTGAACGTAGAGTCAAGCTTGCTTGAACTCTACTGAACGTGAGCAATTTATGCAATGAAAGCTGCGGTTCAACCTCGCCTCGTATTTCATTTATTCGCTTCGCTCATAAATCTGCGTTCCCTCCATAGCACCATGTTGAGCGGTATGTGCAATTTTTGCAACTACCACTTCATCGGCCAGCTCCTCCCTGAGAGCGTTGTTGATGTGCTTGCTGAAGATCTTATAGTCACGTCCAAACAGCGTTGCCAACAGTTGGCGTGTCAACTCATTTCAATCATTTCAATTATTTCAATTTCAAATACACAAGGTGATGACCAAAGATGTGTCTTCACGGCTTGTAGGTGTATGGACTGTCTGTAATGCCGGTGGTGACAGAGCCGCCAATGGTGATAGTGCCACATGAGCCATCTAAACCCGCACCGATGCTGTAGTTGCAGTTGTTACCCTTGGTGGCGGTGACACTGACCACACCGTCGGTGATGGTGATATTGCCACACCGGCCTTGCCAACCGCTGCCGATGCCTGCCGAATTGTCATTGGCCGTGGCCTTGACGGTACCACCATTGATGGTGATGTCGCCGCAATAGGTGCCAGGACCGGCACCGATGCCCGGGCCATAGGCTTTGGAACCACATGCGTAGCCACCTGTAGCTGTGATATTGCCACCATTGATGGTGATGTCGCCGCATCCCATGTTATAGCTGCTACCAATGCCCGCCGACCAGTTGCCACCAGTGGCCTCGATGGTTCCGCTATTGATCACGATGTTGCCGCCCGTCTCCACACGACTGCCACCAATGCCTGGTGCGAAACCGAATGGGATGGTAGCGAAGGCTCTGCCAGAAGTGGCCGTGAGTGAGCCATCACCCTCAATGGTGAGCGTGCTGCCCTCGGGGACAAAGATGCCCGGATAGTCTTCATAAAAACCTTCCACGCTGTTATTGCCCTTCAGGATGATGGTGGCATCGCCCAGGCAGGTGATACCCGCCCAAGGATATTGAGTTCGGCTGGGTTCATTGGAAATTGAAACGTTTTCCAGTGTCACCTTGGCACCGTCGGCGACGGTAATCTTATATTTCCCTTCCAACTTGCCGGTGAGCACCTCTCCGTCTTGTGTTTCATAGTTGGAGGTGAGCGATGACAATAAGACGGTACCCATGAAATTGGGCACGGTCACCATAAACCCTTCCTTGGGTGACAAACTGCTGGTGTTGCATTTCCAGCGGATGGTGAACGTACGTACGCCAAGGTCGGCAGCATACTCCTGCAGGTCGTTGTAATAGTTCTCGAACACCGAACGTGAATACTTGATAAAGTTGGTAATGGTGTTGACGCTGGTGGCAGTTTGGTCGGCCACATTGAAACGCTGTTTGAAGGCATCAGGGTATTTCTCCGCCAAGGTACTCTCTAACTGTGCCTTGGCTCCTACCACCTGATTATCAATCCACTTGTCGATGCTGACACTCATCGACCACGTCTGTGTGGCGCGGTTGGGGGTCAACAAGGTATGTTCATACGACAGGTTTTCGGTATCTGTATATTCGGTTTTACTATCTATCTCATCATCGTCGGCATTATCATAGGAATAGAGCAGTGCGGCCGTCTGGGTGCTGAAATTCGTGTAGAACTTGTAGCTGCCCTCGGGGTTGCTCACCGACCAGCATGCCAGATTGTTGATGTCGCAATCGTTCACCAGTATGTCGGCTGGGGCAGAATGACAATAGTTGTAGGTGTATCCCGACCACACGCTTCCGGTAGTCTCCACATACGCTTTGGGCAGGCTGCCAGCCTTGTAGGTCCAGCTCACTTCCCTGCCGCTGGTGTTCTTCGCCACGGCCAGGTCTTTCGAAAAGGTGGTGGTACCCGTGGTGAACGAGTGGCTGCTGGTGAAGCCAAAAGATGTGCCCAGGTTATATCCTTGGACATTGACTCCTGTGGAGATTCCCACATTATACCCACTGGAGGTGCCTACCGAGATGGTCGTATTGGTATTGTTATTGTCGGTGTATGGGGTCGCCTCTTCCAAAGTGATGCCACCCACGCCATTCAGTTGCATGGAAGTATTGAACTGAGAGAGGTAGGCTCCGTACCACCGGTCATAGCCGCGATAGTTTTTGGATTTGTACCATTGGTTTTTTCCAAAGTCGCCACAGTCAAACAGCGAAGACAATCGCAGCAGCACGTTTTGCTTGATATAATAGTAGTCTTTGTTGCCGTCCATGTCATGCACACCCCAGGAACGGAACGTGTGTGTTACTATGCCATATTTTGTATAGGTAAGGTTTTCATTGTCACGGTAGCTGATGTTTCCGCTCAAGGTGAATGTCTCGCTGGCGTCCATCAGTTCGTTGATGGCAGTTTCACCGTCAGCGCGGGTGCTTGCCAAACTCATAAAGCTGGCTCGGGTCTGTGACTTCTGCTCCGTGTCGTTGAGCCACTTGGCCGCCGCATCGGCCAGCTGTCCGCTTATGTAGGCTGTACGTTCCACGGGAGTTTCCAAGATTTCCGCCTCGGTGGTCAAGCCATTGCTGTTTTCCGAATATACCGTCGATGTCACTTTGTCTTTCAATGGCTCCTGTATGAAATAGTCGTTAGTACCCAGTATGACCATCTCCGCAAACAACTCATTGCCATCGTTTGTGTCATTGGCACGGGTGGCGATACGATTCAGGTTGTCCAGTCGGGCTTGCAGACGTTTGACATGGGGCGATTGGGCGGCTACGGCCATCGCCTCTTCATCCGTCATGTCGAACAATTCCTCTAGGGTCAGTTCTTCCATTTCGAGAAGGGCCCCTACGAAGAGAAGGCCGAACACGCCTAACTGTTTGGTTGTGGGGCGTTCTATGGCTATGTAGCCGCCGTTGAGATAAGCTTTCAGCATGCCCGTGATGAGGTCGCTGCTTAGCGCCGTACTGTTTTCTTCAAAGTCGCTGCCTTTGAATAGCACCAACCGGGTCACGCCATCGATGTTGGCAGTTGCCATGGGCAATCGCTTCACGAGGGCCGCGCCCGTGGAACCTTCTTCAAAGGCCGATGGCACGGCTGTCAGCAAGTCGCTGGTCACCCTCACTTCCATCTGATCGGTGGTCGGCACCACTTTTTCGGGCGCATCCGTCGCCTCATCCACTATGACCGGAGCGGGAATTTCGTTCACATCATCGTCTGAACATGATGTCATACCTATCAATATGGGCAGGGCAAGCAGCCTGAGTAATCTCATTGTCTTTCTCATAGCCATTGTTATTTACGTTTCAATTTGTGCAAAGTTAGTGATTTTTCTGATTTCAACCATCAAAAGTTAACGCTTTGAATAAAAAAACGTAATAACCTGCATTTTATAACAAAGTACTTAAAAGATTACAATATAGACAGAATTGTTATTCCGGCACATAGATGATCTCCCCGTTATCGAGTTCGTAGGCCACTCCTACCCTACGGCCGCGCCGGCCTGAAGACTGCTGGTCGTCGGAGGGTGTATAGCGGCGGATCTGCTGCCCCTCCTTGGTGATGATCTCCATCTGCTCCTTGCCAGGATTCTTGATCATGGTGAAATCTTCGGTTCCCAATAGTTCGGTCAGGCTGTAGCGGGCCACCAATGCCACCATCAGTGCCACCGCAAAGACCATGGCCACATCGAAGAGATTGGCCAGTGTGCTCATGGGGTCGTCCTCGGCTCCCCGCAATAGTCGGTTACGCTTCATAAGGCCAAGGTTTTGCTGATATACTCCAAATCGTTCTGCTCACGGGCATACCAACGTTGCTTCACCTGCAAAGTCACCACGCCGATGGCAGCCACAAACACACCCACCACCGTGGTGGCAAAAGCCACCTGCATGTTGTAGGCCATGCTGGTGATATCACCTGAAGCCAAGCCCACCAGTGCTGGGCCCATGGGGATGAGGGTTCCCATGAGTCCCATCATGGGGCCTAACTTGACCAAGGTGCGGCACTGCGCCAACTCGCGCTCGGCATCCACCTCGTAGTTGGCCAGCAAACGCTCGCGATAGTCGGTCTGGGCACGGTGCTCCAACAACAGGTCGATGGCCTTCATCAGACGGCTGCGCGTCTCCAAAGGCAGGGTGCGCAACTTGGTTTCTGCCTCCGAAGGGGTGATTTCTTCCAGCAACTGGGCAAGCTGTGCCTGCAGTTTCATGCGTTGGTACAGTTCGCCGAAAAAAGACATGGCCATGAGGATGGCCCTCACGAAAAGCAGCAGCAAGACCAATACCACAGGCACCAACAGCCCGTTGGATATCCAAAACAGCAAATTTGAAATCGTTTCCATTGTATAGTAAATTTTCTTTTTTTCAATGTAAGTTCCCACTCATCAGGATAGCAAGCAGGAGGATGAACAACTGGGTGATGAACAGCAGTTCAAGACGCAGCGACTCATCGGGCAGCAACTTTCGCAAGCCGAAAGCGCAGAGGGGGATGCCCACCAGCATGACCGCAGCAGCACCCCAACGCAAAGCGGCAAAGTCGATGCCCGGATAGGCATAGAGCAGCTGTGCGGACACATAGCCCAGCACCAAGTCGAAAAGCAGTCCAGGATAACAGGCTGTGACCTGCTTGGCCAACTGAGGCCAACGTCCTGCCTTATAGACGGGCACACGCACCAAGCAGAAAAGCATGAGCAGCACCGCCTCTACACAAAGACACAGACTGACATTGAGCACATAGGCACGCTGTGTGAAAAACAACTCCAGCTCCTGACGGGAATGCTGCGTGATCCATGGAACCAACCACAGCGCCCACAGCGCAAAAGCCACCGCCACGGCAGCTACGGCAGTCTTGGGGAAGAATGACGCCCGCAGCAGGAAACCCAACGTGACCAGCACCGCCAACAGCACATAAATCACCGCCATCAGCTCCTCCTCCTTCGCATCAGTATCACGACCACCAAAAGCAGCACCAGCACACCTGCCACGACAAGTCCCTCCAACATCAAGGAAGAAGAGAAGACATCGGGGGTGTGGTCGGATTTCAGCACCATCTGACGCTGGCCATCAGCTCCCTGTTTCACCGCATCCATATCGCGCCCGTAGGTCTGTGCTTGGGCAGCCGACAACTGCTGGGCTATGAAGGCCTGCAACTTATCGTTGTTGCACACAAATTCCGTACAGGCAACCCCACTCTCATGGGTAATCTCCGCATGAAGATTGGCCACCGCTTTCAGTTGTTCTTCAGTGGGGTTCCAATACCCCTTGCGGGCACTCTCCATCATCACCGAGGTCATGGCTTGGAAAGCGGCAGGATTGGTACGCTGGAAATAGTCGCGGATGCCCAATCCCTGTTTATCCACCATATACATGTCGTAGAGGTCGTCGTAAACCCGCTCATCGAGGGTGGTGGGGCGGGTCACGCTCCAGCCGAAGATATTGCGGAACACCTCGCCAAACATCTGCGCCGTACCTTCATCGCCCTTCATGCGTTCCTTCACATAGACCGGATTGAGGATGGACGAACGCATCTCGACGGCCACTGCCTCACGGGCATCTTGCAGGCGGCGGTTAGAACGGTTGCGGTAGTCGGCCATATAGGCATCGGGCTCTTTTCCTGTAAGTTCCTTCACGGTGAGCGAAAGGCCACCCGTGAACTCATACACATGGTCGAGGGTGACAGGCCCCCACGTGTTGCTCTGGCGCGGCTGTATCACCACATCGGTCTGCTGCAACGCCGAGGCAAAGAGACCCTCGGTATAGTCGCCCCAGTGTTCCTCATCGCCATAGATGGCTCCCATATTGTTGAGGTAGCCTTGAGCAAGCTCACTCTCCTTGTCCCAAGTGCCACTGCTCTCTATGTATCCCATCATGCCCGTGCTGTAGCCGCTGTTGAGAGGACCGAACACACGCATCACGGACAACTCACGTGCCTGCAGAGGTGACAGGCCTTTGTCGAGCAGCTCTTTTTCCTGACTCAAGGTCCCTTGGGCCACATAGTTGGGGAAAGCCTCTTCGGAACCGGCCTCGGAAGCCAGTTTCACGGCTTCGGTGATGAGCTTGAAACGGGAGGCGGCGATATCGCGCAGCTGTCCGCTACTCTGCACCACCACATTGATGCGTGGGCGCTGCAGTTCTTCCGAAGGGATGAGACGCAGGTCGCTGATGCGTCCCTGCCCGTCGCGCACGGGTTCCACTCCGAGCATCCACAGGGCTTGGGCCACTGTGGCACCTTGGGTAGATATAAACTCTCCTGCCCAGAAGGTGTAGCTCACCTTATGCGGATATTCGCCGTGCTGCTTCAAGTATCGCTCGATGGTAGCATTGCCCAAGCGCTTTCCATCTTCCCACGACTGCTCTGTAGGCGTAAGTTCAGGGTTCACGCTGAACATATTCCGACCCGTAGGCAGCACGTTGGGTTTCATCACGGGATCGCCGCCAGGAGCAGGTGCTATGCGCCCTCCATTCAAGGCACACAGCATGGCATCGATTTCACGCTGCGTGGAAGAGAGCAGCAAGCGACGATAGGCTAAGGCATCTTTCAGGAGGGGATGCAACCCGGTAGTATCGGCAGAGGGGCGGGCCAACAATGCGGTAATCTCGCGCTTGGCTTCGGGCAGGTAATGGTGGGAGACATAGGCATAGTCTTGCAACTGTTCGGTGCTAATGAGGCCCTTGTCGCGATCGGCGCGGCCTTTGGCGTAGGCATAGGCATCGGCACTGATGGCAAGGGTGGTCTGCAACAGTTCCTCCTGATTATAGGGGCGTCCCAGCACATAGTAGGCTCCTTGCATCTTCTCGTTGGCCACTTCTTCCAGATGGGAATCAAGTTGTTCGAGTTGTTCCTCGGTATAGGGCTGCGTGAGCAGGGAGTCGAGTCCCAAGTCGCGATGGTAGCCCAGCTTAACCACTTCCTGCTTCAAGGCCAACGCCTCACGCGCATCGCCCTCTCCCTCGAGCAGGCGGTGGATGCGCGTAAGCAGCGGACTGAGTTGTTGGCGCATGCCACTCTCGGCATAGGGTGGTGTGAGGTAGGTGGCCAGCACGGCATGGGTGCGTCTTTTGGCGATCACGCCTTCGCCCACATTGCCTGTGGTATAGTAGTAGAAATGCGGCAGGTTGCCCACCAATGCCTCGCTCCAGTCGGCCTGCGAAAGGGCAGCCGCCTTGCCAGGGGTATATTCCAGGTTGCCATGGGTACCGAAATGGATGAGGGCATCGGCACGGAAACCAAGCTGCACATAGAGATAAGGGGCCAGATAGCTGTGGGGCGGGGCCACCTTGGCTCCATGCACCAGTTTGAAATCATCGTCGCCCAAGGCGGGACGCGGCTGTGGGAAAAGCAGCACGTTACCATAGCGCACACATGCCACCGCAATGCTGTCGCCCCGGCTCAGCAGACTGCCAGGCGCATCGCCGTAACGATCCACCACTTCCTGGTATTTCTCGGGTAGGAGCACCTGGTGTGCCCACTGCTCATAGGTAGATTTATCTATCCATACGGGGTTGCCCTCGCGCATATACTGCTCCTGCGCACCTCTGGCATAGGAACCCAAGACGATGCCTTCGGTCTTGATGGTGCGGGCAAAGGCTTCTTCAGTTGAAGGGAGTCCCTCGACATTGTACCCTTCGCTGCGCAGGCGTTTGAGGAAATGATAGAGCGACGGGATCACCTCCATACCGCTGGCCAACAACGCATCCTTGCCGGGTCGCTTGAAGTATCCTATGGCAATGCGTTTCTCGCTGTTGGGCAGGGTGCCCAGTTTCATGTAGTTGTCCAAATGCGTCAGGAAAGCCTCTATCCGCTCAGGTTCTATGGTGTAAGTGAAGAAGCCCTCGGCATTGGGTTGCTGGGTGGCGATGGCATAAGGAGCCACCCCTCCGTCTATCTCAGGAATCACCACACGTGCATTCAGCGAGCCATTGCTGATCTGGATATCCGGATCCAGCCAGCGCTCGTGATTCTCGGAAACAGGGAAGGGGGAGAAAACGGGAATGTTCTCTTGATTGAACCAATCAATCAGGTCATCATCGCCCAACCGCCCCATGGCCATATAGACCACGGCATCGGGATGCAGTGCTTGAAGCATATCGGTCCTTGGCTTCCCCATGGCCGTAAGCGGATAGACATTGTAGCCCCGCTCGGTGAGCAGGCTGATAAGCGTATCAACATGCTGACGGTTGCCCTCCATGGGGAACTGGATGCCCGAGATAAGGGCGATGTTCTTTGCGCCGGCATGATATATTTCTTTCTTTTTCAGGTATTCAGTCAAGTCTTTGTGTTTCTGGAAATACTGTCCGTATTCCCGATGGTAGAAAAGGTTGGCAGGAATTTCCTGCGGTTCTTCGTAGTCTTGGTCGCCCCAACGCTGAGGGGTGGCAATGTGTCGCAGGTAGCGAAGTCCGTTGCGGAAGTTGCTATGGTTGGTATTGTCGAAATAGACCTCTAAGCGAGCTATCTGTTCATCGGTAAGGTTGCGCTGGATAATGGTCGCACCGTTTCTTATCACTTTCGTGAAGATGGGCACCCCCTTGGCCGCCACCCGTTCCACTTCGGCCATTTGCCGCTCATCCAAATAGAGGGTACGGCCAAAGAAGAAGATGGCATCATAGCCGCTCAGGTCATCCACCTCACTCATGCTGATGCAGTCGATGTGAATGTGCCGGCTGTCGTTGTTGAGGATAAAATCGGCCCGCTGTGCATCCAAAGCGTTCACGACAAGAATGTGCGTAGGAGCCAGCCAAAGCCTGTAAATGGCGAAAAGGAGTACTGCCACTACCACCGTGACAGCACTCCCCCACATAATACGTTTTCGTTTATTCATGACTCAATCAGCCTGCTTGGAATAATCGGCCTTCTTCTCCATGATGTCACGTGTGCGGTGCTGCACGGCAAAGCGCAGGTGCTCCAAGAAGAGTTCCTGAATTTCCGGAACCTCGCCCAAGCCTTCGATGTTGAGCTGCACCTGCAAGCCCGCAGCTTCAAGGGCTTCTTTCCAATCGACGGAAATATCGTTCTTGGCATGGTCGCCTGCCACAAACATCAAGGGTACGAGGGTGACCTGTTTGCCTTTGGCTGCCTGAATCTGCGCCAAGGCATTATCAAACGTGGGATAGCCCTCGATGGTACCGATGTGGTGGTTGGGATGCCCTGCGGCACGGAGCATATAGTCCAACTGACTGTAGATGGCCGTGGCAGGACCCTCTGTTCCATGTCCCACAAAGAGCACATGGGAGCGCTGCTTGGCATCGGCCGGATGGCGTTCGGCCAAGATTTCCATCACACGCTCGGCATCTTCCACGCTGTAGAGCAAGGGATTGCCCATGCGCACTTCCTTGAAGAAGGCACGCATGGTGTCGGCATCACGACGCAGCGACTCCATTTCCACCCCCTCGATGATGTTGGTGCTCTGCACTACCAAGTGCGTGATGCCCTGCGCACGGAGCTTGAGCATGGCCTCGATGGGCGTGTCGAACTCCAATCCGCGCGCCTTGAGGCGGCGCAGAATGATGCGCGAAGTGAAAGAACGGGCTACCGTGAGTTGCGGATAGGCCTGCTTCACCTTCTCATAGAGTGCATCGATGGTCACGGCACGGGTATCGTCGTGGGTAGTACCAAAACTCACCAACAATACAGCGGCCTTGTCTTGTCCAGACATGCTGCTGAGCATATCAGCAGGCACAGCGGTTTCTTCTCCCTGTGCCCAAGCTGACATGCTCAGGCATAATGATAACAGAACGGTCAGGTATGTCTTCATTACTTCGTGATAGCTACCAGACGGCTGAATTCATAACCAGCTGCCACGGTGGCACCCTTAGTCACCTCGCCCGTCTTTGAGTTATAAATCATGATATCCATAGGATCCTTGTCTGGGTTGAGACCAATCAGCGTATAGTCGCCCACGTGGTAAGTACGCTGAGAGAAAGTACCTGCACAGTAAGGCAGCTTCTTGCCGTTGTATTCCAACTCAGTAAGGTTGCCAGAAGCAATGTCATAAATGGCATAGTAGCAATTGTAGTTGTCGCCCCAGCCTTCAGCCAGCTTGTTGTCACCACTAATACCTGTATGTTCTGGGTCTTGGATGTAGAACAAGGCCTTGCCGTTGCCAGCATAGCTTGAGGTCACAATCTTACCATTATTCTCACCAGTGTTGAAACCAACCCAAGAGTCGAACTTGTTCTCACCCTTCTTCACACGCACGATGCGGCTGTAGCGGCAAGTGTTCTTCTCTGCGCCAGGAATCTTGGCGATAAGTGGCAGGTAGAGGTCGTCATTGTCATCGAGGAACATCTTGTCCTGCAGCAACTCACCGTAGGCGGTACCGCTCATTTCCTCGGCAACATCGGTGAAATCGACAGCTTCCACCTCCATGGTAGCAGCATTTATCACCACGAGTGCAATCTGTGAAGGAGACTTGGAGTTCTTCTCGCAAGTGATGTAGAGAATTTTATTGTCGGAAGCACGGTAAGTAGCCAAACCCGAAGTGGCATACTTGGCAATCTTTGTATGCTCAGAAAGTTTCAGACTACCCTCGGCCAAGATGTCGAGTGAGGTGCCATTGTCCTGAAGCTTGGTCCAGATCACATCGTTGGCATCACCGTTGGCAGCAATGATCAGCAGTTGCTTATCGCCAATCCAAGCGTGTGAATAACGACGGTCTTTATAGGTGTTTTCGCCAAATGGACGCTCAGCTACGACCTTGATACCACCATTGTCCAAGATCTCATACTTGCCAAAGCGGTCTTTGGAAACAGGTACCTGATAATAGTACTTACCTTTGACGATAGACTCCTGGAAGAGGTCGGCAGACACGTCGGTTCCCTGGTTGTCGAAAGAGATAGTACCTTCCTTGGTCACATCATCCACATTCTTCACCACCAGCGTGCTGGTGCTTCCCATACCAGAGGTAGAGCCGATAGTGGCCCAGATGTCAATACGATAGTCCTTGAAAGGATTAACCTCAGGCTCAGGTTCGGGAGTTGGGGTTGGAGTGGGTTCTGGATCCGGCAATTTGGGATCGTCATTGTCACTACAAGCCGCCATACTCACGGCCATCAACATGGCCATCAGGCCAAGTGCAAACTTCTTTAATTTTTTCATTTCTCTTATTGTTTTATGTTTATACGTTTATAAGTTAGTTCAATAATAAGCGGAACTTGGCAAGGAACGAGCGTCCTGGTTTCTGCAGCTTATAGTTGTCATAAGCCGTTGCATCAAAGAGGTTGTTGCATTCCAGCGTGAGGTTGTAACGGTTGCCCTGCCATGAATACGTCAGTGCCGCCGAATGCAAGTGCTGTGTAGGGATGCGTGCCTTGGTATCCTTAGAACCGTAGCCCTCCCAAGTGAGGAAGTACCAATGTACATACTGATACTGATAGTTGAAACGCAGGCGGGTGTTCTTGCCCAACAAGTCATTGAAATTGAGGGTAAGCTCGGAATTGCCAAACAGCCAAGGGCGGTTAGGTATCTTGTTCTTATAGCTGATGGATGGTTTTCCATATTTGGTAAACTCGTCCATGTCGCGTGCATTCTGGTAGGTTATATTGCCCGTGAGCTGCAGCAGGTCGCTGTAGCTGTAGCGAAGTTCACCTTCCAGACCTTTCACATCCACATTGCTCACATTGTCGTATTGCATCATACCTTCGCGTTCAGAAACCACCAAATGGATATAGTCCTTCACATGGCGCAGGAAAGCTCCAGCCTCATAGTAAAGCAGGTGCTTGTTGGCTATCTTCACATTGCCAAACACTCCCACGTTGAGATTGTCGCTGTTCTCAGGCTTCAAGCGCAGGTTGGCATACACGGTGGTCGCATTTCCCAAGAGTTCCCTCACCAAAGGAAGGCGTGCGGTATGCTCAAACGAAGCTTTGACAGCCAATGGTTCAAACAATTCGTATTTCATTCCCACACCATAACCCAAGTAGCTCTTCGTAGTCTCTTTTTCCACCTCATCAGCGTGTGTCGTCCACGACTGGTCTGTCTGGCCTATATTCACATGGTTGATATAGTCCTTGAGGAAAAAGGCATTCTCCATCTTTCCATGGAACAGTCGCTGCTCGTACGACAAGCCCAAGATATGCTTGGTCATGATATCGTTGGAGGGTTCAAACTCATCATCCACGGTATCGTAGCGTTCGTTCCCATTTCGGTTGAGCATGTAGTTGAAATTCAGCGAATGATTCTTCACGAATTCATAGTCCAAGTTGGCACGCACTATGGTCAACGGACGTTTGTAGTGGCGATACTGCTTGCCGTATCCGGTAATCTCATTGCGGGTAGTTTCTATATAGGTCTGATCCCAATGGTACTTACGGTAAGTGGTATCAATGGTCACAGAATTGTCCCAGGTATGAGAGGCATAGGCATTCAGGTCGAGATTCTTCAGCAGGAAGTCACGCTTCATATACCTGATGGCGATATTGAAAGCATCCTGCTTACGCTCCGCCATACCATAAACCACACTTTGGATGGAACCTGTCTGGATTTCCTTGTCGGTTTTGTTGTAAGAGGCGGATATCGAAAGCAAATCGGCCCATTTCTGGTTTTCAATGCCAACCTCCAACCCTGCCAAGAGCGACTGGTAGTCGTCGTGAAAACGCTTGGCAGTAGTATCGATGTATTTGCCTTGCTCCTCGCTCCACAGTTCTACATGCTTCATGGTATAGTCGTTTTTGGCATAGCTATAGCCCAAAGAAGGCTTGATGACAATGTTGGTCTTAGGCAGATAGTACTGCGCATTGAAATCGGCTACATACGTATGGAAGGAACCAGCGGAAATCGAAGCATCGACCATATTGCGCTTCTCGCGTTTGGTGATGATGTTGATGGCACCGCCAAGGGCATCAGAACCCAAATAGGCCGGAACCACTCCCTTGTATATCTCGATGTGATCTATCATATTGACGGGGAAATTGGCAAGTGACACTTCTGATCCTCTGGTATTCATGGGAACACCATCGATGAAATAACGTACAGAATTGCCCGACATTCCGTTGAGCGAAACCTCAAAATCAGAGCCCAAGCCTCCTTCGGTGCGGACCTTGATGCCGGTGGTGCGATTCACAATATCCGTCACATTGGTAATGGAATTGGCTACCTCGGAGATATCCACGGCACTCACCGTATAGGCTCCCTCGCGTAATTGCTGTGCACGGCTCTTCCCATAGACCATTACATTGTCAAGGCTCGTGGAAGTCTCGCGAAGCTCAAAGTTCATCGTCGTGTTTCGCTGTAAGTTCACCTCACGCTGAACCGTTTCATAGCCTAAGAGCTGCACCACTACCATACTCTTGCCGACAGGTATCTGGAGGGAGTATCGGCCTTCATCGTCGGTATAGGTGCCCAAGGAGGTGTTCATCACCGCCACTCCAGCGGTGGCCAGCGCATTGCCCTTGGTATCCGTCACACGGCCGCTCAATGTCACTCTGGTCTGTCCGCACAACAATGAAGGCAACCAAAGCAACAGGAGGATAGTATATGTCAGCTTAGTTCTCATATCTTCATGTTTTCTTTCTTCTGAAAAGTCTGCGCAACCAGTTCAGTCCCAACACGATACCCGTGACTGAGAAAGCCGCACCTCCTATCATCAACACCCAGATAAACGTTTTGCGAAGGTCGGTGTGACTGTTGAGGAAGCCTATACGCATGCGATGCAGAGCTGTATAGGCCCAATAGTTGAGGCGTGAGGAGCGATCCACATAGCGTACGCTTCCATTGCGGGGATTGGCATAGAAAACGCTGTGGTCACGGTCATTGGCTGTGATCTTCCACACAGGCAGTAATTTGTCTGTCTCAATGGTGCTACGGGCTCGGTAGTAGGTTTCAAAATGGTTGAGTTTCTCCACTTGCAGGTCAATGTGGATATTCATGGTGGTACTATCGGTGAGATAGAAACCCCTCACATAGCTCTGAAACTCATCTTTCCCTATATTCAGCGGTGTAACCTTACTGCCATATCCATCGACATAATAGACATCATCGGGGGTAGTAACCACATAGTAAGGATGCTCGCGCAGGTGACTCCACTGCAAGAGTTGTGCCTCTGGATAGGCTTCCACTACCTTACGATAGTCGAGCATATAGTCGGCGGGCTGTGGGGCAGCTGCCTGCATGTAACGCGATGGATTACCCTGGAGGTGTGAATGGGTAATCCACGAGGGCAGCTCCATCATGGACATCATGCCACTGAATACGAAGGTAAGGGCAAAGAGGCCGAACACCAAACCTGCCACATGATGCCAGCGGTACCACTTTTTCTTATAGGGGGTCACACCCGACTTGCCATGCTTACGATGTTGCCTCCAGCGGACAATGCCCATCCAAATGCCAAGAATGACCATAATGCATCCTGCTCCCGAAAGCCAGATAACCACGTCGCTCCACAACTCGGCATCCTGTCGCAACTGGTAGAAATATATCCAATGAGGAATGGCTCCCAACCAAGCCCAGATGCGTTCGCTACGGGTAGTATATTGCAGCACGGCACCCGTCACTGAACTCTGGTACAACTGATGGTGCTCGGCATCGTCAAAGAAATAGCGATAGACAGGGAGGTCGGCCTTCATGGAACCGAAGGGAATCCACTGGTCTAACTTCTGAAGAGTATCTACACGAAGAATGGGACTTTGACACCATGTGTTCACCACCTTATTAATATAATCAGGTTCACGTATATCGTGTATTGCTTCTGTAGCATTTGCTGGCAGTATATAGAGTGAATCGCGTGTCTGCAAGCGGAAGTAAGTCTGCCCCAAGTAACGTTCCATGCGCAAAGAACGCACAGCCTTCCCTCCTACCCGCTCTGAAAGAGAAGCAATGGTAGGCAAAGAGTCTGAGGCACCCAAAGCTTCAAGATGCTCCACACGGTCACTGTCATATAGACGTGGGAAACGGTGATACAACATCACGATGCCCGTAAGAAACCACATCAGGAAAAATACACACAACAACGTACCCATCACACGATGGATAGCCAACACCCCATTTGTAATTCTTATTTTCATTTTTTCCTTTTTACAGTCTCTTTACCCGAGAGCCTGATAAAACAACTAAGAACGCACAATGGCAGGTCTTCTGACTCGCTCCTTCCTTGCCGTCTTCCCACCTCTTTACCAGAGACAGTGACTATGGATTGGCAAGGTTCATATTCTAACAGAATAAGAGCATACAGCAGCGGGAACTGTCCAGGATTCACACCTGATTCCCTTTTCATTGCATTGGACTAAGTGGTCGTGCAAACCATTGCGGGTGCAAATATACAAAAAAAAAGGACTGAGATTTGAAAACTAAGAATTATTTTTTAATTTTGCACACAGAATTGGTTTCGGTGAGGTCGGTCACCTCATCGGATTAAAAGGGAATCAGGTGTGAATCCTGGACAGTCCCGCTGCTGTGAAGCTCTATAAGAGCTCTTTTGCACATACCTAAAGCCACTAATCTTTTCATTTGCAATAAAAAAGATCGGGAAGGCGCAAGAGAGTGAGCTTAGTCAGAAGACCTGCCATTCATTAAAGGCCGCGCGAACTCGTGGGTTAGGCGCACGGTACGAAAGATTTTCACAATTATTTAAAACATTTCGGACAAATGTTTAAAAACTTTCATGGTGCCCATCTCTTTGAGGAGTATCGAGAATGGAGACACGCGCGCAGGGAGCGCAGAAGTCTGACTTTCCGTATATCAAGTACGGTAGCCAAGTTGTTGATTGTTGCCATAGCATCATTTACCTTGCTTTTTATGCCGCCAGAGAGCTTAGGGATAGCCGGCCTCACCATGGTTGAGCAGCGCGTAATTGCCATCTTTGCCTTTGCCACGCTGATGTGGCTCTTGGAACCTGTACCAGCATGGACCACCTCTATGGGGGTTGTAGTACTGCTCTTACTCACTTGCAGTGACAGTTCGTTGTGGTTTATGAAAAACGAACTGCCCACCCAACCACTGGGAGAATTCATGAGTTATAAATCTATCCTCAACAGCTTCTCTGACCCCATTATCATGCTGTTCATAGGTGGTTTCATCATGGCTATAGCCACCTCAAAGAGTGGTCTTGATGCTACATTGGCCAAGTGGATGCTCAAGCCTTTTGGCACCCAGAGCCGCTTTGTGCTCTTAGGATTCATACTGCTTACGGCATGGTTCTCCATGTTCATCAGCAACACGGCCACAGCCGCCATGATGCTCACATTCCTTACCCCTGTGATGAAATCGCTGCCAGCCGATGGCAAGGGTAAGATCGCATTGGCCATGTCTATTCCCATAGCAGCTAACCTGGGCGGTATTGGTACACCCATTGGCACCCCACCTAATGCCATTGCGCTTCGCTATCTCAACGACCCAGCCGGACTTAATATGAACATCGGTTTCGGTGATTGGATGATGGTGATGTTCCCCTTCGTGATAGTGGTGCTGCTCATAGCTTGGGTACTGCTGCTGAACATGTTCCCTTTCAAGCAAAAGACCATTATCCTGAACATAGAGCATGAGCACAAGCAGAGCTGGCGTGACTGGGTGGTGTACATCACCTTCTGCGTAACCGTAACTATGTGGATACTCGACAAATATACAGGTGTGAATGCCAACGCCGTGGCCATGATACCTGTAGCCGTGTTCGGCCTCACTGGTATCATCAACAAGCGTGACTTGGAAGAGCTCAACTGGAGTGTGTTGTGGATGGTGGCTGGCGGTTTTGCCTTAGGTGTTGCCCTCGAAGATTCAGGCTTAGCCATGCACCTCATAGATTCTATACCATTCAACACATGGCCAGCCCTGATCATCATGATAGGCTCAGGACTGCTGTGCTACATACTATCAAACTTTATCAGCAACACGGCCACAGCCACACTATTGGTGCCTATCCTCGCGATAGTCGGTGGCAGCATGAGCCAACAGCTGGAAGGTCTGGGTGGAGTGTCAACACTACTCATAGGTATAGCCCTCAGTTCATCTATGGCCATGCTACTGCCCATCAGTACGCCTCCCAATGCAATGGCGCACAGTACGGGCTTCGTTAGTCAGAAAGACATGATGAAGACGGGACTTATCATGGGTGTAATCGGCTTGGTATTGGGTTACCTGATGCTAATCATCTTAGGTAGTCATGGACTGCTATAAATCTACTATAAATCTTTCATCCCAAACCTAAAAAACTATAAGCTTAGTTTTACTCTTGTGTGCGGCGGGGGGTGGCTTTAAGCCATCCCCTGCTTCCTGCATAGGCCATGATACCACATCCTGCCACAGCTGCAATACCCAGGAAAATCAACCCATAGCCATTGACAAAGGCAACAGGAGCAAAGGTAACCAGGCATATTTCCACTGGCGCAATGAAAAGATAGGCCAAGGCATAATTCTCCAGGCAACGGCTACGCATATCAGGATCGGCAATGCGGAGCAAGGCAATGCCCATGGCCATGGTACCGGTAAACCAACCCCAAGTGAAGAGGGCCTTTTCAAACCAATAGTCCTTCATCAGTCGCTTACCGATGAACAGCACATAGCACAGGGTGGCCACCAAACCGCACACCAAGAGGATGAGCAGGGGCACTAAGTATTGCATCACCACACTGAGCTTGATGCTTGAAATGCCGAATGCCACCAAGAAATCAGTGAACGTGCCA
>Ga0310786_10002181_pt1 | contig 30448 bp, 29 predicted proteins | sample AusTroGonzalo_MG_FD_203881 | JGI IMG/M metagenome (GOLD analysis project Ga0310786, IMG submission 203881) | Bovine rumen microbial communities from tropical cattle in Woodstock, Queensland, Australia - Gonzalo_03 (v2) (version 2) | ecosystem: Host-associated > Mammals > Digestive system >...
GGATGAGCAGAAAACATGGACGTTCTTCAATCAGGCGATACAGGATTATGCGGATCCGAATCTGCCCACAACCGCGCGACTTGCCGGATTACAGAAGTGTATTCCGGGGCTTCAGTTTCTTGGTTATGCGGTGGAGGGATTCGACGAGAAGAATCCTAGCATGGACAACCTTCGTATCATCAAGCTCGAAGAAGGTTATCTTCCGGGCAAGACCTACTCTTTCTCGCAGTTTGCCGATCTCTGCAAGGCGAACGACGTGATCTCCGCACAGCTCGACGATATGGTGGAGCGCAATGCACGGCAGTTTGGCCGCCAGCAGATTGTTGCGGCTACTCAGAATATCAAGGATACGGCAAAGGCGGCGAAGGGGGAAGAGGACGAATCGGTGATGCAAGAGAAAAAAGCACGCGATGCCTTTAATAAGACGGCTCTTCAGCTTTGGGGGTACAACTATTCCGGTCTTGACGATGACGGAAAAGATAAGCTTTACAGCGCCAAAAACGATTTCGATGTTTTGGTAAACCAGTACTTCGAAAGAGAAAACGTAGACAAGGTTACTTCTCTTTCTGCCGAGGCGCTTGAAGATCTGAATGTCGGCTGGGATAAGACAATGAAATCCCTGAAATTGAACAGTTCGGATTTTAAATTCCCATTCAAGGAGCTTCTTGATGCAAAGAAGAAAGATCGTGACAAGAAGAAAGACGAAGAGAAACAAGCAAAAGAAGCCGATTCCATGACGGTAAGTGATCTCCTTCGGCAGAAGCGGATAGAACGCGAAACGGCAGAAAAGAAGGAAAAAGAAAAGGATAGCTTGTCTCGTCGTGCCGCTCAGCAATCTAAGAGTATGATTTATCGTCCTTCACAGGGCTTCGGCGCATCGTATGGAAAAGCATCTGCTTTATAAGGAAAACCACTATGCCTGAAAACGACTATTCCGAATTTGATTATCTGAATGACATCTTCAAAAAAGGTGATTCCTACAATTGGGATCGCCTTGATGATCGTGGGAAAAAGAATCTTCTCGAATTGAGCGAGAAATTTGGTTTTGTTGCGCCGAAAAAAGAGGGTGTTCTTACCGAACTCGGACAAGGTGCGGCGCACGGTGGCCTCGGTGCGCTCAAAGGACTTGGCTCGACGATAGAAGAGTTAACTGGCTATGGCGGCATGAAAAGTTATTTTGCCGAGGCTATGCGCCAAAATCAGCAATATAATCCTTCTCCCGATTACAAAGCTCTTAGCCTCGATCCGGCGAACATCGCCCGTACAATCGGCAGTGGCGCGGCACAGAGTACACTTGCGTTAGGCGGCGCTGTAGCGGGCGGTATCCTCGGCGGCGGTGTTGGTGGTGTTGCCGCAAGTACCGCTATGATGTTCGGACAGATTTACGGTGACCGTGTACAGGAATATCGTGACGCGTTTCCGAAACAGGACGATAAAACCGTTCGCGGCCTCGCATTCCTTTCCTCCCTCGGTGAATCCTTAATCGAATCCGTAGTCGGCCCGGAACAGCTTGCCGCGGGCATTGCGAAGAAATGGGCGACGGGCGCTCTGAAGGAAACGACGAAGGGATTCGCAAAAACTGTCGGCAAAGAAGCCATTAAGAACTTCATTACGGAAGGTTCCGAAGAAGTCGCACAGGACTATTGGGATCGAATCTGCCGTTCCGCATTGGACGAACGCGGGCTTCAGCTCCCCTCGTGGGAAGAGGTTGCCGAAACGTTCATGGGCGGCGCTTGGAGCGGTCTTGCTCTTGGTGCGGCTGGCGGTGCGGTCGAGTCTATGGGTAGCCGCGGCGGGGTAACTCCTGCCGCTCCTGTCGAAACTCCCGCGGCTCCCGTCGAAGCCGCAAACGAAAACCACTATAACCCCGAATCCGAACGCGCGACGAAACTCACGCTTGCCGAACAGGTGGCTAAGGAGCTTGGGATCAACGTCCGGTACGTCGATGAGATGAAGGAAGAGGACAAGACCGACGTTGACAAAAACAGCGAAGCGATCTCAGACGGCTGGTACGACGAGAAAACGGGCGAGATTTGGCTTGACCGCAACAATCCGAACTCGGACGTTCTGAAGAACCTCGGACACGAATTCAAACACTTCCTCGACGATAAGCAGAAGGGGCTTATTCAGCGCTTCAACGATCTCTTCAACGCTGGAATCAACGAGGCGGGAAACGCTCGTGCGGCTGAACTTGAAGATGCGTATCAAAAACGAGCTGGACAGGTTGGCCGCGGATTCGACGAGCTTTCCGCGGATACCTTTGGTGAAATGTGGACTGACCCGGACTTTTGGCGTGACGTCGCAACCCGCGCCGAAAAGATGGAAGCCGGGATGGGGCAAAAGTTCATGGATGTCCTTAACGAGTTCATCAAGATCGTTAAGGCGAAGCTGAAACAAATCGGTACGCCGGAAGCGAAACAGCTTTTCGACAATATGAACGAACTGCGCGACGAGGCCGTCAATATTCTCGCGGAGATCAAAAAGCAGAATGGGGCGGCGGAGACTACTGCCGAAACCACGACAACTCCGGCCGCGAAGAAGACGAAGGGGAAGAAGAAACAGCCTACACCCCAAGTTGAAAGCAGTACCCCCCAAGTTACCCCCCAAGTTACCCCCCAAGTCGAGACAGCGCCGGAAGCTACTCCTGAACCGTCTGTTTCAGACCTTCTTGAGCAATACAATAAGGCTGAGGCTAAAAGCAAAGAGGAACGGGCAAAGCTTGACGCATTTACAAAAGAACATGCGGATGATATCAAGAACGGTACGTTGTCAGACGAGCTGAAGCGCGAAGTCGCGGAATTGCACAAGAACGCTACTGACGCAGAAAATGCACGCGGCGACTTGGCCGCGAAGCTTCAGAGTATTTACAGAGAAGAGGAGAAAGCGAAAAAGGCGGAAACACCCGCGGAGACGAAACCGGGGAAGAGCGAAACGACCGCGGAGAAGAAGCCGGAGACGAAACCGGAAGTCAAGCCTGCGGAGAAACCGAAAGCGGAAACGAAACCCGTTGAGAAACCCGCGCCCGCGCCTGCTTCTACTCCTTCCTCCACTGTGTCCACCGGAAACGACATTACCGAGAACATGCCGCGTGACTACGGCAAGATCACGCCCGTTCCCGTCAATACTCCGAGCGTCAAGGAAATCAAGAAAGTTCCGAAGGATATTCAATGGAGCGGGAATCCGCACAAGAGCGGCGGCGAGGTATGGAATAAGGCGGAATCCGGTATCCTCGGTGATACGGCGTACATCCGTATGCAGGGGAAGGGGCAGACCATGCGCGTTTTTGAAATCAAGGATTTCAGAAACAAGAGCATTTCTCAGATTCAGCAGGAGCTTTATGACGCGAACATTGATACCGCGGACGCGACGTATCCGCTCGGCAAGGTGTTTGACGATGCGCTGAATGATCTTCACGGGAATGGACTGCGCGTTTATCCCGATACTTTGACGCGGCCGCTTGAAAAACCTGAAACTAGTGATATAGTATCTACTCAAACCGCAACACAAGGAGAGGCAAATGAGCGAGACACCGGAGATGAAGGAACAGTTTCTTCAGAGCAACGCGGCGATGAGAGCGCTGAAGATGATGGCGGAGTTCGACAAGGAGAGACTGCTGTCTCTGATTCAGGACGGGACGCTGCTGGAGACAGTGCTGTCGGAAGCGAACCAGTACGGGCAGATGAGGCAAAGCCCGAACGTGAGCGCGAGCCTGAAAGACCTGCCACCGGACGCGGAGATGGAAATGGGCTGGGAGATGCAGGGGTACGATCCGAGCAGGGAACCGAGCGAGTGGACGAGACAGGAAGCGAGAACGGCGAACCAGTGGTGGGAACAGACGTTCCCGGACAACCCGAATCCGCTGAGCCTGCCGGACGACCTTCTGCCGGAGACACTGGAGGAAGAACCGGATCAAGCGGAAATTCACCAGCAGTGGATGGACTCCCTGTCGCTGGAAGATCTGATACATCCGGGAAAAATCATAGAATAGGCAAGGACGACGAGCTTATTGCGGGCGGGGACAGGGCGAAAATCAAAGCCAACCTCGACGCGATCAGACTCCTCAAAAAGCTCGAAGAAGAGAACCGGGAAGCTACCCCGGAAGAGCAGAAGATCCTTGCAAAGTATGTCGGATGGGGCGGACTGAAGAACGCGTTTGACGAAGCGACAAAGCAGTACGTCCCCGAATTAAAGGATCTCCTTACACCTGAAGAATACCGTGCCGCGCGTGCCAGTGTGCTTAACGCGCATTATACCGAGCGTTCTGTTATCGAAAAGATGTGGGCGCTTGCCGAGAAGCTCGGTTTCAAAGGTGGAACCGTTGGCGAATTTGGTGCAGGCGTCGGCCATTTCCTCGGCCTTGTCCCGGATAGCCTTGTCAATAAGACGAAATTCCGGGCGGTCGAGCTGGATTCCATTACGGGACGTATCCTGAAGAAACTGTATCCCGAAGCAAATGTCACCGTAGCCGGACTTCAGAACACGAAGATTCCGAATAACAGCCTTTCTATGGTGATCGGGAACGTTCCATTTTCGGACACTGTTATCCGAGACAAGCGCTATCCTAAGGGATATACTCTTCACAACTATTTTATCGCGCGATCCATTGATGCCGTCCGTCCGGGTGGCCTCGTTATCAGCATCACGTCTCACGGGACGATGGATTCTCTTGGAGAGGATGCGCGAAAATATTTCGCAAGCAAAGCAGATTTTCTCGGCGCGGTTCGTTTGCCGTCGAACGCGTTTATGAAGAACGCCGGGACTGCGGTTGTTACGGACATTCTTGTGTTCCGCAAGAAATCGGATATGCCGTCAAGCTCCGAATCGTTTATTAAGACTAAGGATTTTGTTGACAACGGCGCGACTGTCCCGCTCAATGAATATTATGCAGAAAAGCCAGACATGATGCTCGGAACTCCGTCTATCGGACACGGCATGTATGCGGACAATAGCTTTCTTCTCACGAGCAAGAGCAAAGACCTTGCCGCAGATATTGACGCGGCGATGCAGAAGATTGTCGATGCTCATCCGGCGCAAACGGTTGATTCCACGATTAACGAGCCGCTCCCGACGAATACGGACAAAGCGAACCTGAAGGACAGCGAGCTTTATATTGAGAATGGAAAACTGCGCGAATGGCATACAGACAAAGACGGCACGGACAAGTCCGTCGAGGTTAAAGCAAAAACCGATAAGGTAAACAAGAAGAACATTCAGCACGTCGAAGCGTTTCAGAAGCTGAAGGCCGCGCACAATGCCGTAATCAACGCAATGCGGGAGAACGCGTCAGACGAGCGTCTTAAGGAGCTTCAGGACGCTCTGAAGAAAGAATACGACGCGTTTGTAAAGGAGTGGGGCAATGTTGCCGATCGCTCGAAACAGCGTCTCCTGAAAGAGGATCCGACGTATCTTCGTGCAAGCGGTCTTGAAATCGTTGGAAGTAAGACGCTGGACAACGGCAAAGAGATCAACACCTATACACCGTCCGATATTTTTACAAAGCGTACGATTACCGTGCAATCCGAACCGACTAGCGCGGCAAACGCAAAGGAAGCGGCGTTTATTTCCATGAAGTATCGCGGTAGGCTGGATCCCGAATATATGGAGAAACTGACCGGGAAGAGCTATGACGAAATCAAGGACGAGCTTACTTCGGACGGTACATATTTTGAGGATCCTGAATCCGGTCTTCTTGTTGAAAGAAGCGAATATCTTTCGGGCAACATTCGTGAAAAACTGAACGCGGCAGAAGAACGCGCCGAGGATGACGACAACTTTAAGAAGAATGTCGATGCTCTAAAGGCTGTAATGCCTTCTCCAAAAACGATCGACAATTTCTCGTTCAGACTTGGCGCCCGTTGGATTCCGATCAGCGTTATTGAAAAGTGGCTGAAAGACGATCTCAATGTTCGGCTGAGCGTTAAGTATAACAAGGCGCTTGACCAGTATCAGGTTGACGGATGGGGAAGCAATCCCATGTTCTCTGCGTACGGTCTTGATACGAAAAAGCTTCTTCAGAGTGTTCTTACATTGAAGAGCAGTACAATCTACGACCATTTCGAGGATCCTTTTACCGGGGCGAAGCGCTCTTCCATAAACCGCGAGAAAACACAGGCCGTCGAAGATCTGAAGAATCAGATGATCGACCGATTCCATGATTGGGTAAAGGGGAATCCCGAAGCGGCAAAAGCCGTCGAAAAGGCATTCAATGAAAAAATAAACGTGTTCGTTTCCCGCGAGATGAGCGGGCAAAAGGCGACGGAGCCTTATCCCGGTGCGTCAAGAGAGATAAATGGAAAGCCGTTCCTTCTGCGGAGTTATCAGCGAAATGCCGTCGAGCGCACCATACGTGGAAACACCTTGCTTGCGCATTGTGTTGGCGCTGGCAAGACGGCTACGATGGTTACGTCAGCTATGGAACTCGTCCGTACCGGGATGGCAAAGAAGCCGCTTATCGTGGTTCAGAACGTGACGCTGGAACAGTTCGGTTCATTCGCGTCCAGCCTATATCCTACCGCAAGGATCCTCTGCGTTGATTCGGACAGCTTCACGAAAGAAAACCGACAGCGCACAATCTCGAAGATCATGAACAATGAATGGGATTTGGTTATCATGCCGCAATCCCAATTCAATCTTCTTGATGTAAAACCGGAAACGGCGATTGAGTATTACCAGCGTCTCATTGACGAGATGGTGGATGTGTTAAAAGAGCTTGAACGGAACGGGGATCGTTTTTCTGTCAAAGATATTGAGAAGAGAATCGAAAAGTTCAAGGAGAAAATCCGCCAGCTTGAAGAAAAGCGCGGGAACAAGGACATATTCTACTTCGACGAACTCGGCGTGGATGCGTTGTATATTGATGAAGCGCACGCGTATAAGAAGCCGTTCTTTGTCACGAGCTTAAAGCGAGTCAAAGGCCTGAATACGCAGGTAAGCGAACGCTCTCTTGACCTTACGATCAAGATAGAGGATATTATGTTGCGTTCGGGCGGAAAGAATGTATTCTTCGCTACTGGCACGCCCGTGACGAATACGCTGGCCGAGGCCTGGCACATGGTTCGGTATCTTACCCCGAAGGGAAAGATGCCGTTCGGATGCGAAACATTTGACCAGTTTGTTACACAGTTCTGCGAAATCGAAAGCACGGTGGAACCGAACGCGGCAGGGAACTACACTCCCGTCAAGCGGCTTTCCAAATTCGTGAACTTGGACGAATTGAGCATCTTCTTCCGTTCGGTTGCCGACGTTGTTCTGCCTGAGAACCTGAAAGGCGAAGTGAAGCGCCCGCCGCTGAAGAACGGGAAGCCTACGGAGATCATTATTGACAAGTCTCCGTACATGGACAAGTTCATGAGTTATCTTGCGGATCTGTACCGCTGGTACAACAGCCTCGATGGAAGAGAAAAAATTCAGGCAGGGCCGATCCCGCTTATCGTAAACGGACTTGCTGTCAAGGCTACTGTTGATATGCGACTTGTGAATCCGGGAATCCCGGCAGATTCGGAAAGCAAAATCTCCCGGTGCGCACAGGAAGTCAAAGCACGTTACGATCAGTTTAGCAAGGAGAAAGCGGCTCAGGCGATCTTCTTTGATAACTTCCGCTTTACGGACAGGAATACGAAGAAGGTAACGTTCAATGCCTACGACGAAATGAAACGAAGCCTTGTTGCGGCAGGTATCCCGGAAAACGAGATCGTGAGCATCGACAAGGTAAAGAACGATAAGGCGAGAAAACAGCTTTTTGACGATTTGAACGCTGGTGTCGTTCGCGTCGTGATCGGCGGAACGGAGACGCTTGGTACTGGTGCAAACTTCCAAAAGCGCCTTGCCGCGATTCATAACCTCGACGCGACCTATATGCCGTCCGGGATGGAGCAGAGACGCGGGCGAATTGACCGTTCCGGTAACGACATGAAGGAAATCGAGATTGTTAACTACGCAATCAGGGGAACGCTCGACGAGGTAAAGTATCAGCTTCTATCCCGCAAGCAGAAGTTTATCAACTCTGTTCTTCGCGGTGATGCTGTCGGGGAGTTTGTTGACGAGGACAGCGAGAGCGTGGACTACGAAACCTTCGCGGCACGCGTGTCGGGGAACCCGGATGCTCTCTGGTATGTTGAAACAAAAACGAAGCTCAACAAACTGAACGGGCAGTATCAGCTTTATTTGGCTCAGCAGAGCAAAATCAAGGACGATATTAACTGGCTCCATTCTGACGCTTGGGGAATCCCAGCATCGGAAAGGCTTATTGAGCGCAGGGAACGCGAGAAAAAGATGTTCGACGCGATTGATCCTGAAAAGTTCAACATCGTTCAGACGGACGGCAAGAAAATGACGCTCGGTAAGGATGCTTTCCGGGACTTCCTCGACCGTTACATCGAACAAGGAAAGCCCGTTGTCCTCAGGATGAATCTTAATGGATTCGACATTAAGTTTAATCTGAACGACGAACGCGTGACCGGACACGGAAAAGAAACAGTCAACTCCTATACCTTCGAGGGTACTGGCTTCAGCGCTGAGATCAAAAGCGGAACTGGCTTCCTAATGAGCTACAGCAATTACGTCAAGAAGGCCGGGGAACGCGTTACCGACGCACAAGAGGATTTACAGAAAAAGATTGCACGGGAGGCCGAGTTGCAGAAAAGCGTCGGCGCTCCGTTTGAGCAACAGAAGGAGCTTGATGAAACGAAAGCGGAATTCGAGCGTCTTCAGGGAAACCTTGTGCGCGAAGAGGCGAAATGGGAAGGTGGCAGGCCAAGTCTTTCAAGCTATCTTGAGGACGTAGGAGCCGAGGCAATATCCGATTTCTCAGACATGATTTCTCAGATTACGGTAGAAGATGAAGATGGCGCTACTCCGGTTCGAAGAAACGATGCTGTTTCCGACACCGACTCCGAAGAAACGATCTCCGCCGAGGCGAACAATCGGCATTTCCATCTTGTCGAAGACCCGAAGCTCATCAAGAAGCTGGACAGCGAGGATTACATCACGACGTATCGTGCGGCGCAGATTCAGGATGGCAAGCTTTATCCGCCTATGGCGGCGAAGATCAACGGTAAATGGGGGCCGGAAATCAAGCTCGGCAGATGGGAACAGTCGGACGAGCGCCCGGAACTTGCGATACCAGTGATCGACAAAAAGACTGGAAAACAGAAAACGTATGGAAAGAAAACCGACGAAGGGTACGGCAATCCGTCTTATCAGTTCAAGTTGAACAAGGGTAAAAAGACCATAAAAGCGGCCTACAATCCATATATTCACAGTTCGCGCACGCCTTTGAACGATCAGTTCTCGGAAGCTTTCCAGCGTCCCGAACTCGTGATACTTGAAGTTCGTATTCCGAAGTCTGAGCTTACCAGCGGATACCATGCCGAGAAAGCAAAAAACTCCGTTGGCATGAAACAGTGGAAAGCGGGTGTTGTTCAGGGAAAGCTTTTCAGTTATCGTGAAGTCATGCTGTCCCGGTGGGATAAACCGATTCGTATTGTCCCGGATTCCGAAGTCGCGAAGGTTATTTATGATATGGTTCGCGGAAAAGTGAATGACCTTCCGGGGAACGTTCTTACCCCGTCTCTGCGGGCGGAGATCGAAAAGCTCGGTATCCCGGTTGCGGATATGGAATACAGCAAGAGCGCAAATGATTATGTTCGCGTATCGAACGGCCGCAAATACCATCTTCCCTCGCAAGTCAACCCGATCCGCGAGGACGGCGAAATCAAGGACGAGTACGCGGAATTCCTCGAAAACACCGAATACACGCCGAAGTCGAACGCGGAACTGAATCGGCAGGCGGAACGCCGTATTGCCGGATTCGGCGGTGTGCAGGGCGTGATCGACGCGGTTCTCAACGACGATTTCAAGCTTAACTCCGACATTTCTCAGCGCATGATGCAAGTCGTTTTGAACAGCGGCGAATTCAAGGTTCTCGATCAGACGAAGCGCCGCAAGGTTGCCGACCTCTACATCAAGAACCTCGGTACGGAAGTCGGTCGTGCGCTTGCCGCCCGTCGTCTCGGCGTCCTGAACATGGACGATATTGAATCCATTCAGGCGCACGTCAACGCGTTACTGGCGAAGATGGATAAGGAGACGATTGACAAGCTCCGCAGAGACGTGTTCAACGAGTTCGGAATTGACATTGACAAGCTCCCCGACGAGATTGTCAAGGATCCGCGTAAGCTTGACGAGGTTCTGAGAAAGCTTGTCTCCGCCCGTGCATCTCTCCCGGATAAGCTGTATGAATATTGGATCAACGCGATCCTCAGCTCCCCGACGACGCACGCGGCGAACGCTATCGGCAATACTGCAAACGCGGCGTATGAGCTTGGCTTGAAGCGACTGGCCGAAGCTACGCTCAATATCTTCATGCGGAAGAAGGACGCGGCGACGTTTGGCGAGTTCAAGGAAATGATGAACGTGGTAAACTGGCGCGAGGCATTACGCCGTGCGAAGTTCATGTTCGACGTTGAAACGCTGACGGGAAGCGGGAAGCTTGATCGGGCTAACGCGGCTATCGGCGGCAAGCTCGGACGTGCAATCCGCGTTCCCGGCCGTCTCCTTCGTGCCGCCGACGAATTCGCAAAGGCGGTTGTTCAGCCGATGGAAGCCGCGGCATATGCGTATCGTCAGGCGAAAACGGCGGGCATGAACATGGAAGCGGCACGCGGATTCATCCTGAGCGAACTTGAGGACGAGGACAGCGACGCGAACGCCTACGGGCGGAAACGTGCGCTCGATCTCACGTTCCAAGAGAAACCGTATGCCGCGATCCAACAGCTTATCGGATGGCGTGAATCCGGTGGCGTGATGGGACGCATGATGAAGTTCTTCCTTCCCTTCATCAAAACGCCGTCGAACATTCTGCGGCAGGGTATTCGCAAGTCTCCGTTAGGCACGGCGAATCTTGCGTGGCAGACGGTTCAGGGACTCCGCGGGAAGCGGCAGTTCGACAACGAATACATCCAGCTTGCCGCGGAACAGATTCTTGCATGGGGTCTTGTTATGGCGCTGGCCAATATGGGCGGTGACGACGACGATCAGCCGTTTATCACCGGATCGTCCCCGCGGTACGGCAGTGCGGAACAGAAGTTCAAGGCCAACAAGCTTCCGCCGTATTCCATCCGCATTGGTGACAACTACTACAGCTATCAGCGTATTGAACCGCTTGCAACCGGGCTTGCGTTTATCGCGGACGGTCTTGAAGCGTATCGTGCGACGAAGCGAGGCGAAGAAGGTACTGCGGTGATGCGCCGCCTTATCGGAAAGTCTTCGCGCCTTGTTGCGGAGAAGTCTTTCCTCGACAGCATCGGGGAGATTCAGAAGTTCGTAGAAGATCCCGAACGAAGCGGGGCACGGTGGTTCTCGAACTTTGCGGCAAGCTGGATGCCGAACGCCGTGCGTACGGTACGCAATAACATCCTCGACGATGCAATGCGCGACAACAAGAACCGGGAACGCGGGAAGAAATGGTTTGAAGAACAGTTCCACGTTATCACAAGCACGGCGGGTATCACGAAAGCCGCGCCGAAACGCGACTACTTCGGGCGGATCATCTCACGTGATTCGCTGTCGGATGCGGGCGGTCTTTGGCAGTGGATGCGCATGTTCCCGATCCGTTCTGTCAATCCCGACGACAACATGAACAAGGCCGAGCGTCTTATTTGGGAATACAACCAAAAGAATCCCGGCAAGGAGTATTACCCGGATGTTCCGGCGTACTACTTCACGCGCGACGGCGAGAAGCTGTATATGACCGGATCGAACTACGACGAATTTGTCGAGAAGTCGGGACAGCTTGCATTGAAGCAGATCAACAACGCTTTCAAGCACGGCCTGCTGAACGCACGCAAGCCGACCGAGGACGATATCGACCTTATCAAGAAAATCTTCACGCGGGCGCGCAAGGAAGTCCGAGACAACTTCTACAAACGGAAGAAGTTCACGAGATAAGGTGCGACTTCGCGAGTACCTTCTTTCACTTATATAGGAACCCTAAAATGAAAGGCAAACAATCATGAGCGATGAAAACACCACTATTAATTCCGGCGTAAACGGGCGGACAATCTATAACGTCGTCGTTTCGGCTGGAAAAACGTACATCATCAATGCAGTTACGGGGCGTGCCGAATTCGTCGTCAACGGTGAATTTACGCCGGGCGGAGACAGCGCCGTTGCAACTTCTCTGACTACTACAGAGCGCACCGCGATCACCCCGGATGCCGGTGTCCTCATTTGGGACACCGACCTTGAGAAGCTGTTCATCGGCGATGGTTCGACGGCGGGCGGCGTGGAGGTTCAAGGCGGAGGCGGTTCCGGCACTGTCACCGGCATCGAGGCCTCCGTGGATGGCGGCACGGCGACCATCACGGCGACCGGGAGTACGACCTCGGTCAAACTCACTGGCACGGGCGGCGTGGACGTGAAGGGCAACACCACCACGGGCGCGGTCGAGCTGGACGCGAAAGATTTGAGCGACGGCACGCAGAGCGTGAGCAAGGATGTCAAACAGGCTCGGTTCGTTGAGTATGTCACTTATGCGACTGCGGCAACGCAGAACGCGCTCACACTGCTTCATTTCTCGGACATCCACGCAGACAGCGCCGCACTTGCTCGAATCGTCGCGGCTGGCGATGCGCTCGGTTCGCTTGTAAACGACATGATTTGTACGGGCGACCTCGTTCAGAACTATGCGACAGGGTCGATCGCGTCGTGGTGGAATTCGAAAGTCATGACCGTAATCGGGAACCATGACAGCGCGGACAGCTCCTATAATTGGAACGGAACAAGCATGGCAAACCGCGACGCATACTATATCGCGCCATTTGAGAGCAACTGGGGCATTACGCACACGTCCGGTACGTCCTACTACTACAAGGACTACTCGACGCAGAAAGTCCGACTCATTGTACTTGACGCGATGCTCTACATGAGCGATTCCATGGCGACCGAAGCTGCGGCTCAGACCTCGTGGCTTGAGGGACTTCTTGCATCTGCGATTACTGGAAATCTTCATGTTGTCATTGCGCTTCATGCACCGAAACTGTTCTCCCCGGTCGTTCCGTGTTCGTTTTCGAAATATGGCGCGTCCATCGTCGATACGACCGCCACGATGTGTACTATTTCCGACACGATTATCAATGCGGTTGCGTCGGCAAAGGCAAACGGCCTGAAATTCGTCGGCTACATCTGCGGTCACACGCATCAGGACTACATTAACGACATTCTCGGCGATGGTTCACAGTATGCATATTGCGTCACCTGCGCGGCAGTCGCTCAGACGGTTCAATGGATGCCCTATTCTGACATATTCCGTGATGCTACTCTTGATGCGTTTAACCTCGTTACGATTGATACTGCGCATACCACGGTCGCTATTGTTCGTGGTGGTGGCGCGAATATCGACGAGGAACTGCGTCCACGCGAAACCATTTCCATCAACTATGGAACGGGTGAAGTCATCGACCGCGAAATCACAAAGATGCAGGACGGGTTCCGCGCAGAGTTCAAAAACGGAGTTGTCAGCGTCGCTCGCTATATCGACACAGATGTTGTCACTGGTTCCAACGTTACGCTTCAGGCGGGTCACGCTTACAAGTTTACGGCATCCGGCACGATTACGCTCAACATGGAATCTTCTCCGATGGATTCCTACGGTCTTGAAGGTATGCTCGACGTTACTCTTTCTGGCGGCACTGTTGTTGCCGGGGATGGTATTGTATTCGCCGATACACTTTCGTCCGGTCGTAATATCTGCTCGGTTCATTACCTCGACGGCACTGCTGTTATCAATGTTCTGACAGTTATCTCGGATACTCCCGTGAGCGGCTATATCGTTGTGTCTGCGACCGGAACTGCTGATGGGAGTCTGTATTACGGATTGTCCGGTAGCACGGAGAGCGAAGTTTATGTCTCGTCCACGCTGAACGGTCAGACGCTCGACCTCGGCGGAGCCGTAACAAATGGAGCGAAGGTCGTGACTGGAAACGGCTATGGTTATACCACTATTTCTGGTGGCGTCTCCTGCACAGATGAAACAACTTTTTCACGCGTTTCTCTTGACAGTGTGTCAATTCTTGGAGGCACTATGACATTAGATGGCGCTGATATACCGAGCGAAAACTCTGTCTATATCAGTTCCGGCTATATCAAACCGCTCAATGTTCAGGGGAGCGGCGTAATCGACGAAAGCACCATTACTTCCGGCACGTCGTACGTGTGGCCTGCTGCCCCAGTCATGGCGGTCGGTAAGACCGTAAATATGACTGATGTTACGATTTCCGGAACGACCGGATGCCGCGCCATGTTCACGTCCAATTGTCAGGTCAACATGACATCCTGTACAATTACAGGAGCATATGCATGGGTTACTGGACAGACAACCACGTATGACGCAGGCTATGCACAAGGAGGAGGAACAGCTACTATCACAGGTTGCACGTTCTCGAACAACTCAAACAGCGCCACAACTGGAATTGGAGCTGGCATACATCTGCATGAGTCAGCTACTGGCGTTTTTGAGTCATGCACTATCAGTGATAACTACGTTATGGGCGCTTTCAATGCAGCTACTAACGCTGGGGATGGGGGAGGTGGCATCTGCATCAATACTACCGGAGTCTCTGGATGCGTTTTCTCAAGCTGTTTAATCACCGGCAATACTGCCAATCATATTGGCGGCGGTGTATTTCTGAACGGCGAAGGAGACCCAGTTTTATTTAAGGAATGTATGTTCACTTCTAATCGCGCCCCGCGCGGCGGAGGTTTAACGGTTACGAGAGGAGCGAAAGCTGTATTGTCAGGCTGTACATTTACTAAACACGATGTTGCTTCAACTTTTCAAATTATAGGCGTCATGGCAACACCAGCAATAGCCGGGCAATCAAGAACTCCGGAATTGTATATGCAAGATACTATCATATCGGGTAATTCAGGCGTTAATCTAGATTACCCTGTGTTTATTCAGGGCGGAATCTGCTACGTGTCTGGAACCACGATTGGTTACAACTATGCAACGACATCTCGTCAGTGGGACGTTACGGGAAGTGGTTCCATGTTTATCGAGGGCGGTTGCCTGATGGGTATGGGACGTATCAATAACGGCGGTCGTGTGTTTATCGGCGGAACGAATCAAATGGTTTCTGTGGATAACACCGCAGGAGACGCTGATATTACCATTTCGTCCGGTGCGTCGATTACGTTGTTGCAATCCATAAATGTCGGAGCATCGAAAATCACCGTTCTTACTGGCGGCTGTACGGTCAACGGCGCGAGTATTCCCGCAGGAACGTACACGACCATCGTTTCCAGTGGTGGCTCTGCGGTCGCATCGTGACCCTCTACACCTACCGCAACCAAACATGGCTACAGCTCCCCGGTGAATTCCGGGGAGTGAGTCCGATGACCGAGCGGCGCTTTGTTCAGCTCGGGGGCAAAATAATAACAACGCCGGAAACGGCAGAAAGGAAATCCAAAATGAACATGACGGTTCACGATATGAACGGGAACGAGTTCGAGGTTTCGCACGAAGAGGCCGAGCGCATCGCCGCTGAACTCGCGAAGATGGGAGGGAAGGAATCGAACGCCGCCTTCATGTCGAGGGCGCAGGACAACATTCAGGCTATGACCGGAATGCGGCCGACAACTGAGGATGAGGCGAAAGCTATCCTCTACAAGTTCATGCCGGGCTGGAGCATGAAGCACGTTGAACTGGTTTTCGAGACGATGGAATATATCGCCGCGATGCACAAACAGAAAGTGGGGTGAAGCTATGGATTTCGGAAAAGCAATCGCCGCCGTAAAGGACGGCAAGAGAGCAAAACGGAATGGCTGGAACGGAAAGAACCAGTACATTGAACTCGCAACCTGCATTTCGTACAAAAACACTCGCGGGGAAATCGTGAACGTCAACCACGACGCAATCGGCAACAAGGCAATCGCTTTTGTCGGGACGTCTGGCGTTCAGCTCGGATGGCTCGCCTCGCAGAGCGATATGCTCGCAGAAGATTGGGAGGTGTACAATGGATAAGATCAAACTATTCCTCGCGGCTATGATGATCGGGCTGCTGACCGGGTGCGGACACAACGCGATCACCTTCGGGAAGGGCGTCGGCTTCGAAGCGGGCTTCGATCCCGAACATATGACCGGGCGTGTCGAGCTTCTGTATGGCGAGATGCTGAACGTCGCCGCCCGCGACAACTTCGAAATCGAGTTCAAGAGCGATATGGAAGGCGGAGACAATCAGGCAAACGCCGCGGCAAAGACTGGAACAGCTTTGAAGATCAAGTTCGGTCAGCAGATCAACGGGTATACCGTCGATGCGGTCAAAGCCGGAGCCGACGCAAAAGACCTGATTCCGATTAACAAGAACAATCCTTGAGGCGTCGGGTGACGCCTCGAACATAACTCCATGAATCCAAAACAAAGAAAGGAAATACAGTCATGGAAAACAATGAAAGCAATGGCATGGGCAATGCCGCATGGGGCAACGCTTCGTGGGGCAACACACCGCCCTGGGGCTGGAATCAGCAGAAGAACGGTCCGTCCGGAACGGACATCGCAGCGCTCACGCTCGGTATCGTCGGTACCGGCCTCGGCCTCATGTCCGGCGGTCTGGGAATCTTCAACAACCGCAACGGTCAGGGCGGCCCGAATGGGAACGGTCAGGGCGGTCCGAATCTGTTCCAGCAGATTCAGGAGCTGCAGGCTGAACTTGCCAACGTCAAGGCCGACGTCGCGGTTAATACCCAGAGAGACATCGACCTCGCGGAAAACAACAAGCTCATGATCGAGAACGCGAAGCTCCAGGCCAAGCTCGACATCAAGGAATCCGAGCAGAAGCTGACCGGTCTCATTACCATGGTGAACAACCAGGTGATTGTCAACCAGCAGAAGATCGCCTGCATCGAGAATGACTTCAATAAGCTCATTCAGATCGGCATTCCGAGCTCGAACATCATCACGCCTCCGACGGCCACGGCAACGACCAGCACTGCCGGCGCATAAGCGATGACTCACAACTCCGGAGCGGGTGACAGACGCTCCGGATTCACATATTTTTCGGAGGCAAACATGAAGGTATTGGAAATGATCGCCGCGATGCACGAGGAAATCCAGAAAAGGATGTTCCCGGCATGCCCGCCTTTTCAGCGGGCGATGGTTGGAATGGCGCTCGGCATTATTGATTTTAAGGTCGGACAGTGGATTGGGCAGAATTCGGAAATGCTGTCCAATTTCGGTATCATCGATGCAAATGGAGACGTCGACCTCGACTGTGCGGAGGCTGCGCTTCGCGGTCTGGAATGGCCCGTCAAGGCGGGGCCGTATACATTCGAGCAGGCCCATCTGAAGGAAATCATGGCGGCGGTGAAGGAGCGGGCGAAATGAAATACAATATGGAAGCGGCGGAACACCTGTACCGTATGGCACGAATGTATGAGCTTTCCGGGGCGGAGCTTCTTTCGGATCCTGTTTTTGTCATGCGGGAATGCAACGGCATTGGAGCGGATTGGATGCCGGATGCAATGGTTGCGCTCTGCACAAAACTGAATGGCGTGATGGAGGTTCCCGCCGCAATCCATGATGCAATGTACGCGAAGGGAATTCAGCGGGACGCGGCAGACTTGGAGTTCCTGACGAATACCATTAAGATTATCCAGCACGAATACCCGTGGTGGAGACTGAAACGCTATATCCTAATGCGGCGGGCAATGCGCTATTATACATACCTCGTCATGTTTGGCGGCAAAGCGTGGGAGGAGGCGAAAAAGAAATGACAAACGAAGAGATCGTAAAGAGATTGACGGCCATTGAAACGAGGCTGGATGCAATCGAAGATACTCTTAAGAAGATTGAAAAAGCGCTCGATGGGAACGGACAGCCCGGCCTTATCTCTCGCGTAACAGTACTTGAAGCGAAAGAGAACAGCAAAAGCAAGATGCTCGAATGGGGCATCCTGATCCTGACCGCAATCACCTCATTTTATGCCGCGTTCATCAAGCCTTCAAACTAAGATTTTCAGAATCCTTGCCTTCGTCCGTTCAAAGTTCTCCTTGCTTGTCCGGTTGATAAGGTCGAGGATTCTTTGTTTTATGTCGCGTTTTTCGTTTCCCTTCTCAATCTCATCTACGATATTAATCTCCTTCGGCGCTTCGCCGCCCGTAATGTATCCGGGGAGTTGACGCATATACGCAAGTCGCGCGTCTCGTCCGGCGTGATCCATGTAGTGCTTCGTCATTTCGGGATTAAGGTGTCCGACGATAGATTGAACGACGGGAAGCGGGATGCCGCTGACACTTGCCATATACACGAACGTGTGCCGGAAGGAATGAATATCCTTCGTTGAAACCTTGTGGGCGTAACCTTCAATCGTCTTTTCCGTTTCTTCAATTCCGACTTTGTGAAGAAGACCTTTTACCCCATTTGTAATGACGTGGTGCCTCTTATTTTGATACATTTCTGCAAGTTCAGGGAACACATACGGGCTGTCCGGGTGGGCGAGGAACATCTCCTGAAAATGCCGATACAGTCCGGGGAGAATCGGTATCTCGACATTGACGCCAGTCTTCCGTGTCTTGACGGAAAGAATACGGTTCTCCATATCGACGCTTTCTTTCTTCAGCATACATATATCCCCCTTGCGGAGTCCGGTTGAGATTGCGGTGAGGCAAATGGAATATACCCATCCTTCCGCGTATGCGCCGATCTTCTTCAGTTCCTCCGGGGTATAAGCGTCTCGTGTCACGGAATCTTTTGGCAAAGGTTTCAGTTCCGCAAAAGGATTTTCAATGATGCCGTATGTTTTTCCCAGCGTATTGAACAGCATCTTCGCCAACGTGAGGTAAGAGTTGCGTGAGCTGTTTGAAAGATCGCGCTTCCTCAGCTCTCCGTACCATTCAATCGCGTGAATGTTGGTTATGTCGGAAATCATGCGGATTTCAGGATGCCTTTCGTGTAGGAACGCGTATATGTTTCTCCAGTATCCGTGATAAATGGTCATTTTGTCCGCGCCAGCACTGGAATGGAGCGCCGCGAACGTCTTCCAAACTTTCTCCTCGTCGAATTCAAGGTTGCTTGATGAGATCATGCGCTTCTTGGTCTGTTCCCACACCATCTCGACGGAATGTTTCTCCCGCGCCTGAACACGAAGACGCTCTTCCTCTGCCCGCGCTTTGTCCTTTTCGTTCTTCTTGAATCCGGTGGATCCGCGATAACGGATGCCGCCGATCACGAAGTCGTAGTGCCAAAAGTCGCCTCTCAAAAACATTTTTATTCTCCTTGTTTACGCTTGAATAACGCTTGTTACCGTGATATATTTAATATACGACGCGTCACCCACAAAATCAACCACAATCTTGGAAATTTTATAAATTTTGAGCTTAAATTTATGTGCCACAAATACCGTGATACTGTAGATTGTTTGAGTTCAAACGCGTGTATACTAGGCTTTGTTTCTACCTTGTGTTACCTCAAAACTCACCGTTTTACACGCGTTTCGTTATGACACAATTTTCACCACAATGGCTTTATTCCCCGGGCGAGTCCCCACATTTTTCACCACAATACTTTCGTGGCTCCGTGAACTCAACATACCATCCGTCGAATCCGCGCGTCTCCCGCATTGGGAACACCTCGCGAAGCCGCGGCCAAAAACCACGGGCGGACAGCGGGCGGGTGTTCGTTTTTTTGCACCATTCATTGTATTCGTGGTAGATTTCGGCACGCGAGATTTTCGCAGTCCAGCGTGTCCCGCCATTCCCGACAACATCCTCGACGAACGAGACAATGGGATTGTTGAGTCGATACAGCTCCTCTTTGGACTGCTTCTCGTCGGCAGGTTCGGAGAAACGGCCTTGTTCGCGCAGGGCTTTTAGCCCGCGTAAAGCCCAATTGAAGATGCCGGGAAGCTCCTCAAGCAGAATCTCGTCAAGATTGTCGATCTTCATGCGTTCGTTTGCTTTCGTCGGCTTGTCAACGAACTTAACCGGGAACGTGATGAAGCAGAAGCGGCGCATGAGTGCCGCGTCAATGTCCCTTGCAGTCGGCATCCGGTTAACAGAGAAAACCATCTTGCAATACGGGGAGAAGTTGATCGCGTCCCTGAATTTCTTGGCGCCGGATATAGGATCGCCGGAGACAATGGCTTTGAGATAAGATTCGGTTCCGCTTACGTCGCTCTTCATATCGTTACAGATATTGACGCGTGATCCGAGGAGCTGAATCCGATTGAACTCAGAATTCAAGAAAGCAATCTCAATGTGTGACGTGTTTTCTTTTCCGACCATAGCTTCGAGAATCTTCAGGAGGACGGATTTCCCGTTGGAACCTTCCCCGATCAAGCAGAAACATTTCTGATACCGGACGTCGCGCGTCAGGCAGTATCCGAATATCTCCTGAAGAAGATTCTGTTTCACCTCGTCACAGTTCGTAATGGATTCGATAAAGGAAAGCCAGTACGAACAATCAGCTTTCGGATCGTAACAGTATGGCATCTGTCGAAGAGAATAGTATTCCCGGTTGTGTTCGGAAAGTTCGCCAGTCTCGACGTTTACCATGCCGTTCGGAAAATTGATCAGATTTCTGTCGGCATCAAAATCGACCTCGATCTTCGTTTTTGCTTTGATAAGAGCAAGCGAAGATTCGAGAAGGCGCGCCGTCGCGTTCTTTCCGCATATCTTGAGCGTGATTTCCCGAACATCGTAATCGGAGAACGGATGCCAAGTGTTGTTGAGGTATCGAAAGAATCCGAGCGACGGATGAAACACAACATCGTTTTCCGCAACGAACGTTTCCATGACTCCCAGCTCGGTCGGCGGATGCTTCAACTGCTTTTGAACCTCGCGCAACCATGCTTTCCCGAAGCTCCCCGCGGCTTCTTCAAACAGGTCTGCAATGATAGGCCAGTCAAAACGACGCACGGCCTTCTTCATGAACGCGACAAATTTTCCCCTGCGTTCGTCCTCGTCTTCGATGAGACAAATGCGCTTCACCTCGATCTTTTCCCATTTGAAAGACTTCGAGAAGATCTTGTCGAGTGTAGCCCTGCAAGGATTCAACGCATAGAGTTGCGATATATCCTTCTTTGCGTCGTCCCCGGTCAGATAGCAAGCGGAGACGGAGATACCCGCGTCGAAGAGTTCCTGAGACAGCGCCGTCGTGAATTTCTGCCCCGCGTGCGTCTCAGGATCGTAATCCATGCAGACGACGACGCGGCGATCCTTCAGCGCCGGAATCAAGTCTTTCTTCTGTTCCCCGGAAAACGCGCCCGTGACCGCTGTGACGACGGGGAAACCTTCTTGCCAACACGAGATAGCGTCAAAGATTCCCTCGGCTATAATGACGGCTCCGGCGCGTGTTCTAAGCGTTTCCATGCCCCATATCGGATGTTCCGACATGTCGCCGCGGAAAAGCTTCATGTATTTCGCGTCGGGATTAGTGGAAGGATGTTCCGGCCAAACCGAAGTACGGCCTATCATGTAGACGGTCTTCCCGTTCCGCAGATAGGGAATCATAAGACGGTTCAGGAAAGACAGAATCCCGGTTTCGTTGATTTGATCCATTGAGAATCCGCGTTCCATGAGGTACGGACAAGGATTTGTCGCCCAGCCTATACGCAAAGCACGGATCGTGTCGTCGGTAAGCCCGCGTCCGTTGAGATAGCGTATCTTCGCCTCGTGTTCCGGTTTCCATAACGTTTCCTCGTAAAACTTCGTCGCGAGGTTGAGTATGGCACGGTACGAGTTGAAAACGACTTCAACGTGTTCGGGTTTCTCCGATTCCGTTACGATATTCCATTTCTCCGCGAGGTAACCGATGGCACGGCCAATGTTGCCGTTGAATTTATCGGCCGCGGCAAGGTCGATAACGTCCCCGCCGATGCCGGAGCCAAAATCGAACCAGTCGCGTTCGTTGACGAGAAGCGAGGAAGGATTCGTTGCGCCCGGTCGGAATGACGTGGTACGGTTCCCCGTGATCGTGGAATTGTGTTCCGTTCGCATGTAGTCCGCGCACGAGACGCGGGATTTGATTTCGTCGATGATTCCAGTTTTCATTTGGATTCCTCTTCAAAGTATTTGTAATGAGTGCAGACGGGATTATCCCCGCTTGTGATTGCTTTTCGAAGAAAACACAATCCGAGCGGTTCTTTCAAGTAACCAACGGAGAAAAAGACCGGACAATCTTTGCATTTCTTACCGGATTTATAATCGCGTTCGATAAGCTTTTCGATAAGGGCTTCAAACATGGGTGTCTTCATCTCCAAACAAATACTCGTCTACCTCTTCTTCCGATATGTGGAGAATGTCTTGGAACAAATCGTCGAGAGCAATCTCGTCTAATCCGGATTTCTCCCATACCTTTTTTACGAAGTCGCGCTCATTGAATATTTCGCCGTGATCGATGCGAAATCCCCCAAACGAAATACGGTGTGCAAAAACATGCGGGTCTATGCCTTCGATCGGATCGAGAAGCGTAAGACGGACGAGGTAGGTATGTTTTCCTTCGTTCATTCTTCCCCCTCCTCCTCCTTCGTGTTGTCGGTCGGGACGTAGAGTTCGCACGGCCTCAAGTCGTCCGCAGAGCAGACGCCGAAATGGTCGCAGTAGAATGTGAGATCGTTGATCTCGTCGTGGAAAATACAGGTTTTGCAGGTTGTCATTTGGATTCCTCTTTGTGTTTTGTGTTATATTGTTCAAACGTACATGATTTCCGAATCCATGATCTGTTCGCCCATCGTGCAAGACGCTTTGTCTCTTCCGAGACGATTTGCCCGTCTCCGTCCAGTGCCCGGTACGGCATGACATACGGGGTAACCTTTTTGTCAGCATCCAACACTTGGAGAATGCGATCATGCGTCTCTGCCGCGTCTTCGGCAAGGAAGTAGATGAAGAACTCCCGTTTATATCCGGCCTTCCGTAACAGGTTCATTGCCTTTTTGACAAAAGGTATCATGCCTTGTGTGTCGCATGAGAAGCGGATGTAACGCATCCAGTGAACACGGCAAAGCAAACGGGCAATGTAGTCCGTCACGAGCCGCGCGTCAAGACCTTGATTGAAGTCAAGGCGAATGTTCATGACGCGTGATCGTTCCAGTTCTCTTTCGATGAACCAAAGATCGTTCGCAAGGAAATTATTGTCCATCAGCACCACGTTCTTTCTTGCCTGTATTTGATAGTCCAAACAGACATATTCAATGGTGTTTTCAATGTGCATCGAACCTTCTTTTCTCGGCACGACGCACCACGGGCAATTGCGGATACAGCCGCGAGACAAAAAACCAACGGCGTAATCCACGTTCGGATAGATACTGTAGTCGGGAAGCGTCCGTTCAATCTCGGGCGGGAGTTTGCTGTAGATGTCATAGCCTGTCCCGCCTTTGATCGGTTCGGGATCACCGATATAGTAGTCTATGTAGTCCGGGGTAAACGTGAAAATCTTTGATGCGTAGATGAGGTCAGGATGTGAAAACATCGGGCTGTACCAGTCCACGGTTGCCCCGTGTTTCTTGTAGTATGCCGAAATCTTCATGAGCGCAAGATTCGGAAATCCTGTTCCGTCTACATCTACGAGGGAGACTTTCATTCTACAATCCCCAAAAGGTTAATTGTTGTCGCCTCGCCCATTTCGGGCGAGACGGATTTGATGCCACGACAAAGCGCGTAATGGATCACGTCCGCGTGGAACTTAACGAGCTGGCCGGATTGCTTGAAGTGAACCAAAAAGAATCCTTCCCCGCCGTTGTTCTCCACGTCGAGAAGGGCTTTCAGCTGGTGCATCTTGGCCTTGTCGAGCGGCCATCTTGCAAGGTTACATTCCTTGCAGTCGAACGCATGGAATTTTCCCTTGTAGAGCATTTGAAAGTCGAATCCGTGTCCTCGTGCGTATGTTCCGTCCTGAAGGACTTCCGGATGATTCTGCTGGACGTGGATTCCGAGCTTCTCATACTGCTTGAAAAGCTCCTTGACGGCGTGTTCGAGGTTTTTTCCGCGGTTGGCAAAGGTGGTCATTTATTCTTCTCCATTTATGAAGTAAATTCCCATAGAATCACGTTGTTCAACCTTTGTGCATTTGCACATTTCAATAACAACGGATTTTCTATGCGGCATCCAGTCAAAACATACATGGTTATGCGGAAGAAGAATTTCGAACTTTTTCTTTCTGCAAACCATGTCAAAATATTTGTATGATTTACATGTCGCACAGGATAGATTAATCTCAGGTGATTTCATTCGTCTACCTCCGGACTATCGGCAAAATCGTCGTTGTCGCCGTATTCTTCGCGCATTACGCGATCTTCGGTCGGGCGGTGCGCGTCGTCGATGAGGTTCTTGAATTCCTGAAGGTGGTCGATTTCTTTTTTCATGCTATCGCCTCCTGATATTGTTTTGTTTTGTAGTCTTTGAGATGGGAGATCAAACAGCCCGCTTGCATTTTGGTAAGCTGGCGTTCGAGCATTTCCGAAACATCGACTTTCCGGCGTTTCGCCATTGTCTTGAGATAGTCGAGTTGTTTTTCGGTTGCTGGCGCAGATCCCCAGCGTTGCGCCGAGGATAAGCGCCAAATCGTGCCAGCGTCTCCGTACTGCGTCCGCAGAATGTCAAACGCAATGTCGTACACCTTTTGAGCTGGCCCGGTACATTTGTAACGAGGAGCGGTAAAGGTGACGGCTCCTAATGCGTCCGGGGAGGTACAGGTGAACCACAAAATGCCGTGTTCGCGGCTGGAATCCGGCAGGGAAAGAAACAGCGATCCGTCCGGGCGCTTCTGCCAGTTCACATCGTGAAGCTGGTACGAGTTCTTCTTAGCCCATAAGTCAACCGTGCGAACATTCATGATCCACGATTCCGGGGTATCCGCTTTCTGCGCGATAATCTGAGGTATATCGGCAAGCAAATCACCTTCGACTTCTTTCCGGTATCGCTTCGGAAGATCCTGAGGATCGAGGCCGAGAAGTGACGGCGCTGTGCATAATGGCTTGTCCGAGACGCCTACGCAGTCGATCAGAAGACAGCGTTCCTTACCCGGCGAAAGCCTTGTTCCACGTCCTACCATCTGCGTATACATGGTCAGGCTTTTCGTCGGGCGTGCGATGATAACGGTTTCCGTGCATGGCAAATCCGTTCCCTCGGTGAATAACATGCAGTTTACGAGGACGGGCAGACGTCCGGCCATGTAGTCAGCAATCACATCGGCACGGTCTTTACTGTTTGCGGAGACGGCGCGGGCGTACCCTTTAGGATAGTTTGGACTCCAAAGGCGCTTGTTGATCGCGTCGGCTATCGCGTTTGCGTGCCGAACATCGACGGCAAAGATCAAAACGGGCGGGGTTGCGATATTGGCGACGGCTTCCGCGATCGCGTCGTTGCATTTGTCCACGTTTAAGACTCGTTCGAGGTCGCTTGCCGCATAGTCGCCCATGCGAGTAGCGACGGTCGCCAAATCATACCCGATGTTCAGGAGCTTGCAATGGATCGGGCTGAGATACCCGTGTTCGATTCCCCATTTCAAATCCTTTTGATAAATGATCTCGTCGAAAGCACATTCCAAACCTACGCCGTCCGCACGGTTGGGCGTCGCGGTAAAACCGAGGACGCGTTTCGGCTTGAAGTATTCCAGTATCTTTTGATAAGAATCTGCGGCCGCGTGATGAGCTTCGTCAACGATAATCGTGTCGAAGGTATCAGGGGCGTATTGCGTCATTCTGCGTCCCATTGTCTGAACCGAAGCGGAGACGACGGGCGCTTTGCTGGTTGCCGCACGTTCGTCGGCCATTTCGACGGCGGTCGGGCATGTAAAATATTTGAGTGGTTGGTGAACGAGTTCTTGTCTGTGGGAAAGGATAAGCTCCCGTCCCCATAAGGGGATACGGGAGAATATGACGGTTTTCCCTAGTCCGGTGGCGAGCTGGCATAACCATCGCCCGTCACCGGAAGCCTCGATCTTATCCAAACACTCCTGTTGGTAATCTCGAAGTTGAATCATGGGGTTCTCCTTAGAACGGAATATCGTCGGCGCTGTTCTTCGGTTTCGGCGGTTCGACGGGCGCTTCGCCCGGCTTCGGCCTGCACCAGTAGCGAACGGATGCCAGCTGTTCGCCGTTGTAGGTTTCCAGCTTTGTGCGGATGCGCCCGCAGAGGTTCAGGAATTCTTTCCCCGTAACCTGCGCGGGAATCGGTTTCGAGCAGGACGTGAACATGTCGTACAGCTTCTGATCGAGATAGGCATCGTCGAGCAGGTAGTAGTTCAGTGTCCTGTTGACGAATTTCTGATTCGCGGGTTCGGCGCCGACGATCTTGAGCTTGATTTCAAGCATGTCTGCGCCAGTCTTCCGGCTGACCTTTTCGGTGACCTGATCGACGACGACGGTGTATTCCCCTTCCGGGATCGGAGCGGGGCCTTCCGTTTCGACGGAAGACGCATTGTATTTGTGGTTGAACATTGATTATTTCTCCTTAGTTTCAGGGTGAAGCAAAATAGAACCGTCCGCGAGACAGCCTTTCCTCCCGTAGCGATCCTTCGCGACGAACGAATCGTTACCTTCGAGGCGGATCACGCGCGTGCCATCGGTTTTCTTCTCCAAATGGCCGACAATATCGTACAGCCCTTCGGCTTCGGGAGACAACTTTTTACCGCTAAGGGCGGGATGCGTTTTCGTGTTTGCGGCGTCGGCGTTCTGAGACAGAACCAATTCGGCCTCCAGCGCGACAACAATCACGTTCTTCCCGCGCATTTCCGCGAGATCGCGAAGGGTACGCAGGTAACGGCGCATGGAAAACTGGACGTCCGAATAGTTTTTCATCGTCGGGGTTCCGCCATTCTTGTTCGGATCGGCCTTGAGCAACAGCAGATTGTTCGCAAGCTCGGTTGCGCTGTCGAGAACAACATTATCAACGTCGTCAAGATCCTTCCGAATCATGAGATCATTGAAATACTTGTTGTACAGCATTCCCGTCTCGTCCTCGGATTTGCCGGGCAGAGGAAGGTATTCGACTTCGATGTTTTCGGGGTGAGTGGAGCGGGCAAGCGTTTTGATGCCGTTCGCTTCGGCCGCGATCACGAGCGTGCGTCCGGGCAGGGTTCCGCAGAAATGCGTTTTTCCGATTCCGCTTTCGCCATAGACGATAGCGGATACACCCGATTTGGTAAGGGCTTCAGTGAGTTTCATTTGTAGTGTCCTCGTTAGTGGGGTTATTAGCAATCAGCTCCTCATTCCTCGCCGCCTTGCGAACAAACAAACAGTCCGTGTCGGGCGAGTTCTCCAAGCATTTCGGCCTGTAGGGGCACGGGAGAATACGGCACGCCTCCGGGTTCCTGTAATAGGTTCCTTCGCGTTCGCACGCGGCGATATCCTTCAAGGTCAGGTTGAAGTCGTGGATGCGTTCTTTGATCTCTTCCGGTGTTCTGTAGACGAGGTGTGTATGCACGCGCGGTTCGGCCGTATACCATTCGGCAAGGCGGCATTCGAAGTCTGCGGGTGTCTCGTCAGATTCGTGCTGGTTCGCATACAAGGATCCGTCTTTCTTGTATTTGCGCTGGTCAAGGGGCGTCGCCTTGTACGGGCGGATCGTGGGCTTTTCGACGATAATGTAAAAGACACCTTTAACCGCGTCACCGATGATACTGCCGTCTTCGAGCATCCGATTGTGCGCGTACAGGTAATTGGTTGCCTGCTCATCCCACAGGAGATTGTGAAGGTACGTCGAACCGTCAACGCCCCATTGCGAGGTGGTTTTGTGTTCGATGAGGAATGTGTCGTAGGTGGTGTTGTCATTCGCGATCTTGACAAGGCCGTCGAGTTTACCGAGAAGCCTTTTAGCATATCCTGTACTGACCTCGAACGGCCTTTCAATGGAGATGATCTGCCAGTCTCGCCAGCCGGATTCGCGGTCGAACGCGGTGATCATCTGTTTGACCGTGACGTATGTCATCTCGTCCGCGATCGGATCCACGTCGTATTTGATTTGCTGACGCATGACGGCCAGTGCGTTGGCGAGATACCCCGTCTTCAGCAGGGTTTCAAGTCCGATGTGGTAGAGCGTGCCGACTTCGAGCGCTTTCGGCGTCTCGACGGGCTTCCAGTTCTCGACGTATTCCAATTTGTACCTCATTCGGCACGTCTTGAAACACTTGAGTTGCGAGGTAGTAATCCTCTGAATTCTTTCGTCCATTGCAAAAATCCTTTGCGTTTGGTGTTGGTTGTGTGGTGTGAATGGAGAACTACTTTTTCTTAACCTCCTTCCCGTATTTCTCCTCGAACAGTTGAAGGTCTTTGAGCGAATAGCGGACAGTGCCGTTCTCGATTCTGAGCGAAGGTGTCAGCGTGCCGTTCTCCCGCCATTTCTTAATGCAGTCGGGGGAAACAGCGTATCTTTCCGCGACTTCCTTTGTGCCGTAGTATTTTCGTGCGGCCAGCTCGTCCACAAGATCAGCGATCAAAGCCTGCCTGCCGCCTTTCAAGACGGCGTCGGCAAGATTGAGGATAGCGGCGGTTTGGGTGGTCATTCGTGATCGTCCTCCTCCGCTTTCTTTTCCGCGGCTTCACGTGCTTCTTCTCCATTGATGATGGCGATCAGTTCGTTTGCATCCATGCGGATTTTTTCTGCTTTTCGCACGACGGCATGGAGGCGATCTTTTATGTCGTCTTGGAAGTATTGTCCATCCGTGATCCAGACGATGTCCTTTGCCGTATTCGTGATGTCAATCAAAGATTTGCGGCATGTCATGATGGTGTCTTCTGTAAGCATTACTCGTGTCTCCCCTTCTTGAATTCATCCTTAATCATCATGGCGAGGAAGAGGACGGTGAAGAACGTCGGGACGGAAAGAATAAGGGCGTCGATCATGGGGTTCTCCTGTCTCATGCTGTAGCATGGTGTGTCATTGTGTTTATTTTGTGCCGACTTTGTCCAAAAAATTTTTGACCGCAATGCGTATAACAGTTGCGAGTGTGAACGCGTTTTTGGTTGCGTACTGCTGGAGCCTATTGTACTGCTCCTCCGGGATTTTGAGCTGGATTTGCTTCAGCTCGACTTCGTTGGTTTCTTCCATGTTTGCTCCTTTGGTTTGGCTTGATGGATTTTAAGCGGGTGCATATATTATACCACAAAATCGGCACAAATGCAAGAGTAAAATTAAAAAAAAAGTGGAAAAAAAGTGGAAAAAAACCGGAAACGAGTGTATATTATACTTGTCCAGCCTATACAATGAATTTAAAACGAGGTAAAAAAATGCGTAAAATCAAACAAAAGCTTGTCGAGCAGAAGATAGCGGAGACGGGTTTGTCCATCCATGCATGGGCGCTTTCTCATGGTTTTGCGCCGACAACTCTTAACGCATGGATCAATGGTAAACGGAACATCGGCGGGAAGAATCTATTGAAGCTTGCCGAAGCGCTTCGCGTGGATCCTGAGGAAATATGCAGTGTTGTCTTTAAGGTGGATGATTCCGATGTGACGTTGATTCAAGAAATGGATAGCGATCTGATCGGGGCTTTCCACCAGCTGACCCGCGTACAGAAAGAACGTGTTATTCGTATGGTGATAGGACTGGCCGAGGCGAACAGGGCGGAGGAAGAGTTAAAGCACGGGCAATAAAAAAGCTCCCTTCCGGGAGCTGTGGTTGGTTAGTTCTTCTTAGCCCATCTAGCTAACGCGGCCTTCCGTGCGCGTTCCCGCCTAAATTCCGGTGGGGTTTTCTGTTGGCCCGCGCTTCGTTGTTCCGACGTCTGCGCTTTCCGTGCTTTCGCGAGGTTCTTGTTCGCCGCTTCGAGCTTCGATGCGGATTTTGATCTCCCGCCTTTCCGTCCCATAGCGGCGGCGGCTTGTGTAATGTCGTCCATAGGTTTCTCCTTGTGTAAAAAATAGGGCGTGCATAGCTATGTACTATAGCACGCCCTAAGCGGTTTGTCAAGTGCTTATTGGTTTCGGTGCGCGATCACATCTTCGATCACTTCGTCCATGCGTTCGCGTTCCTCGTCCGTCAGACGCATGTGTTCGGGCTGGTTGCTGTCAATCTGCTCGATAGCGTCCTTCAGGTCATATTCAAGCTGTTCTTTGTGGCGTCTGAACATTCGCGCGACGATGCGCCATTTCTTCACAATGTAGACGCCGTTGTCGTAGTTGTCGCAGTCGAGGCGCTGGCAGTTGTCAACTCCGCAGGAAAGCCCGTCTCCGAACGTATTGGCGCATACACATGCGAGGTATGACCAGCCGTAGCAATCTTCATCGGGCGTCCGGTAGCGTTTCAAGTCGCAGTAGGCAAGAAAGGCTTCGACGCTGTCGCGTCCGCCGTTCCAGTGGAGATAAAGGCCAGTTTCCTGAAGGTTCGTGTTGGTGGTGATAACAGCTCTGTTTCCCATAGTGTGTGTCTCCTTGTGTTGTGGTTGGTGTGGTATAAGTGTGTTTTGAGTGTGGATTATCGCCATTCGATCACGGGGAAAACATCGTCCGGCATGTCCAGC
>Ga0310786_10002183_pt1 | contig 30444 bp, 46 predicted proteins | sample AusTroGonzalo_MG_FD_203881 | JGI IMG/M metagenome (GOLD analysis project Ga0310786, IMG submission 203881) | Bovine rumen microbial communities from tropical cattle in Woodstock, Queensland, Australia - Gonzalo_03 (v2) (version 2) | ecosystem: Host-associated > Mammals > Digestive system >...
AGAACGATTTACATTTACTCCAGTTCAAAAACGTTTATTTAAATTTATTAAAAACTTTAAATGGATGGGAGTTTCTAACAATTATTACTGTGGCTGGACAGGCGTCATGGCTAATCGTGGAGTTGAAATTAGTTTCTATAATGTTATCGACTGGCAAAATGTTTATATTTATAATATCGCTATAGCAAGAGTTATCGAACTTAACGGTACACATAAATACGATGAAGACATAGATGATCTTATGGGATTTGACTTTGAAATACCTAACGATCCAGAAGGAGAATAATTATGAATGCTAAAAGATTAAAATGGAAAGGTAAAAAATGTATTGTTGATTTCGCTATTAGAGATAGCTATGGTAAAGAAATAATTGTGGCAGATTATGAAACACATATGTCTGCTACAAATAACCCACACTCTGTAACTAAGGCGCAAGTTGGTTTAGGTAACGTTGAAAATAAATCAGTAGCTACTATAAAAACAGAACTTACTGGACAGATAGCTAGTGGAAATGATGGATTTGTTACTGGTGATCAAGTATATAATAGCAGCGCTGTTGTTATTGCTAATCCAGTAATGACTGCAGCTCAAATAGAAAACTCAATAGAACTAGAAAAAATTAAAGTAGGCAATAATTTTTATAAAATCACACATCCAACTTATAGTAAAATTTATAAAGTTAAATTAATATTTGAAAATAGAAATAGTTCTGGTTCAGGATGGGAAATTACATTTTATTCAAAAAAAGCTTACACAACAACTTCATTTTATGAAGATGCCGGTGAGTCCAATGGTTGGGGATTTGATTCAAATCAAATAATTTCATGTGTAGATTTGGAAGATGATAGAAACAGAGCAATCTGCGTTATACTTCACATGGTAGTTACCACATATGATTATTATCAAATTACTGGTGTATATTTTAATACTGCAGATACTGCAATATCTGGCAATACAGTTAGTTTAAATAATATGAATCCTGATACAAAATATGATTTAACATCAGTAACATCAACATTATTATAATAAAAAAAGAGGCCCGCACTATCCATAGCCCGTGACCTCACTATAATTATTATACAATTTATTTAAAGAAAGGCAAATAACTTATGAAACTTTTTAAAGATTATGATATGTATATATCTAAAGATAAATGGCGCAAAATATTTTTAGCAGTTTCAATCATGACGATTACTCTATATATAATCGCTATGATTTTTTCTTTATGTGGATCAGATTATTTTATTTTAAATTACCAAAATACTAACATGGATAAAATTCAAATGTTCTTGCAAGACCACAAATTATATTCATTAGTTAGTTGCTTGTTTTTGACATTAGAATTTTCAATTATAACTAGTTTTGTTTCAAAACATATTGTTAAAATTTATTATCCTATTGCCTATTACGCTTTTTTAATATTAATTGCTTTTTTATTCCCTAACATAAACTCTATTTTTTATACATCAACAATTATATTAACGTTACTAATACCATTAATAGAAAATTTAATCACAACTAAAAAGTTTGATTATAGATATATCATTAGATTTTTAATAGCTGTTGGAATTGTACTTATATTGCAAGCTATGATTCTTGTTATTAAAGCAGGCTACTTTGATGGCCAAAATCATATCATGAATTTATCTGCTCATTTTATATACGCAATAGAATATGATATTGCCTTATCAGTAATACTTTATACAGTGTTACTTTATATAGATAAGGAGAAAGGAGACAGCGGATTATGGGCGACATACCATTCTCATTCTTCTTCTTCCCAAACTTTGAAGACAAGCTCGCAAAGATTGTCGTGGAAGAACCTATCGAAGAAACAGAAGAATAAATTAATTTGGTTTTTTACTAAATTGTATTTTATTCAAATATTTGGATTCCTTGTTGTAATGGTTTTGCCTTTCCTTGTAGGCAAAGTATTTGAATTCTTAGTAATGTATTTATCATTTGCAATTGCTAGATACATATTAGGTTTTAAATATTCACTCCATTTTCAAAATGAATCCTTATGTTTAACCGTTGGTGCGGTTGTCTTCGGTATTTTAACACTTGCTGTCCCTTTCTTTTATGTCGCATTAATCATAGCTATCTTACTTGGCATAGGATTAGCTGTGTTGTTACATCTTTCATATAAATATAAAGGCTTCTGGTTATTCGCAAAAATGGCTAAGCCTGATAAATTTGCTACACTATATGTAATCTTTAATGGTAATTTATCAGAACAATACATTTTAAGAACATGCAAATACCACGGCATAGATAAAGAAGATTCATATCTTATTTATGATTATATGCAAGGTGATAAACTATTCTATCTATCAAAGAAATATAATTATTCAATAAAAACTCTTGATAGAAAACTAAATGACGCTATCGATTTATTAAATATATAATGTTGTCGCATACGACATAGAGGCTTCGGCCTCTTTTTTCTTTATAGTAACTATAGGACAGCAAGTGAACCCGCACCAACACTTACTAGAAAGGAAAACATTATGCCTTACGATCAATTTGGAAACTTTATTCCACCATATAATCAACCACGTGTTCCTCAACCACAGAATACTTATGCATTCGTTAATGGTTTAGATGGCGCACGTGCATATAATGTACCTATTAATCAATCTATTTTACTTATGGACAATGCTCAGCCTGTTTGTTATTTAAAACAAGCCAATGCATTAGGTCAAACATCTTTAAAATGCTTTAAACTTGTTGAAGTTAAGGAAGATGATTTATCTAAACCAGCTCAACCTAAGGTTGACTACGCTACTAAAGATGATTTAAACGCCATTATTAAGCGCATAGAGGCACTTGAACCTAAGAAGGAGTAGTTTTATATGTCTAATCCTTTTAGTGGCCTTAATCCAGCCAATCCTTATAACTCTAATAACATGGCTGGCTTTCGTAATATGTATCAAATGCTAACCAGTTCACGTAATCCTATGCAACTCTTTCAGCAATACGCTAATAATAATCCAGCACTCCAACCAGCAATGAATATGCTCAGACAAGGTATGTCTCCAGAGCAAGTCTTTAACTATATTTGTCAACAACGTGGTATTAACCCTCAAGAATTCTTACGAAATCTTACAGGGAAATAATATAGAAAGGAGATAACAATCATGGAATCAACAGGAATTGTACCAACAATGCCAATCGGTGGTGGTGACTACGGATTTGGTGGTGGTTCAGGTATCTGGCTCTTTGCTATTCTTGCTCTTATGTGGGGCGGATTCGGTGGCGGTTATGGCGGTAGCTTAGGTTATCGTACTGCAACTGCTGAAGATGTTTCAAATGGATTTAATTTCTCTGAACTTCAATCTGAAAACAGAGACATCTTAGCATCTATCGAACGTAATAAAGCAGATATTATTAGTGACATTCATGATGTTGCAATGGGAGTCTCTGACACACGTGCTCATCAACAAGAATGCTGCTGCAATATCTTAAGAGCTATTGATGCAACTAACTACAATACAACTGCTCAAGTACAGAAAGTCTTAGATGCTCTTGCAACTAATAAGATTGAAGCACTTCAAAGCAAAGTTAGTGAACTTGAACTCGCTCAAGCACTCCAAGGTGTCGTAAGATACCCATCTGCGTTCTCATATAATGCAGGCCCAAGCCCATTCTGCTCAGGATGTGGCTGTAACGGAAACATTTAATAGTCTTTTTGACACGACAATTTGTCACTTCGGCGCGAAAGCCAAATGTTTCAACTAGACTATTTAGGTGTTTCCTAAGTAGTCTTTTCTTTACAACTGTGTAAATTTTATGCACAGAACTAAAGAATATTATCATGAAATGTTTTACACATTTTAACGAAAGGTAAAAATTACTATGAATAACTCACTTATTTATCTAGCAACTCCAAGCGTTGCAAGCGTAGCATCTGAAGGAACTCTTCCATTAACTACAATCGTTAGAAGACGTGGTCAAGTAGTTCAACAATCTAGTGATTCAATTCTTTTAGGTGCATCAGGATACTACCACGTATCTGTATCAACAACATTTACAGCTCCAGCCACAGGTGTTGTCACACATACTCTTAGATTAGATGGTGTTGCAGTTCAAGGAGCAACTTCATCAACAACAATCTCAACAGCTACAACTGAAGTTAGATCACTTTCATTTGAAGCAATTGTTAGAGTACCATGCTATGGAGCACCAGTTACATTAACAGTAACAAATGATGGTGTTGACATCTCATCTTCAAACATTGCAGTCTCAGTTGAATACCTTGGTTAGGAGGCATCTCTATGCATAGAAAAATTTTAGAAGATGCAACTCTTGAACATACAAAGGAATTCATTGATCGTGCTCTTCGTAAAGTCAAAGTCTTTGATGAAGAAATGTATGAAGAGTTAGAGCATGAACTCTACACTGATGTTTATGGCCATCACTTTAATGCATGGTTACTTAAGTGCGCGTTAGAAAATATGACTAACGAAGATGGAACTAAAGGTGGACACTGGAGTCTTGAAGAAACTAATTCTGTAGCAAGACAACACGGAATTGAATTCATACACTGTAACGAGTATGACTGGAACTATGTAATGAATATGATTTACTCTGACTATTATGGAAGCGTGAGTAATGAAACTTCCGCGTATGTTAAGCTTGCTAAGAAATTCTTACAAGATAAAGATGCACCTGAAGGAAAAGCACTTAAATACTACCTTGCAATGTGCGACTAATTAAAATATAATATAAACACTACATGATGTTCTTGTTGTAGTAGCCATCAGAAATACCACTATAGTTATAATTCTATTGTGGTATTTTTTTTCATGAAATGTTTTACATCTGTGTAAAATAGTGTATAATAATAGTAACAAAGGAGAATTGTATGAAAAATATAATCGAAAAAATTACTGAATGGTTAACTGCATTAGGCAAATTTTTAACGAAAGGACTAGCGCCTGAAAACTTATACTGCTTTATAGGCACATGTTTCGTTTTAATCGTATTATGTATTTTAATTTTTGGTCTAACAATATTAATTGTTAAGCTTATTAAAAAACATAAACGCAACAAAAGATTTCCTAAAGTATTAATCATTAAAACAGAAGTCAAATTACCTGAAAAGAAATCTGAACCTATTAAAAAAGAACCAAAGAAAGAAACTAAACTACCAAGAGATTCATTAGGTAGATTCATTAAGAGGAAATAATTATGAACAACAAAAGTCACGCCGAGCTCAGAATTGATATGCTCAAAAAAATTAAAGAAGACAAGAACAAGATTCGTGTCAAAGACGTCAGCGAAATTTTCGCCGGCATAATGAATGTTTACTTCGAACACACCAAGACTGGTCAGATGTTCAAGAAAAAACTTACCAAAGATGAATACATTAAATTCTTACATGGATTCTCTAACTCATTCTTATCAACTCTTTACGTTAACGCAGCTAAAGATAAAAAAGAATTTGAAGAAAGAAATAAATTTGTCCAAGAAGTTAATGCTGATTTACTTGCTTATGCTGGCGAGGTAGATAAGTTATGAAAACATTTATTAAAAAATGGTGGTTCACACTCGTTTGTTTTATATCAGCTTTACTTATAGTTGTGTTTGGAATTATTTATTTATTCACAGACTATAGCAATTTCTTATATTTAACACACATAACAAGTGGAATTTGTATCCCTGTGGCATTGTTAATAATTGTAGGTTTTGCTTCACTTGATAAGGAGAACAAAAATGATTGAATTATTTATTAAATTAGTTCTTTGTCATTTAGTAGGCGATTATGTCTTACAAAATGATTTCATAGCAAAGACAAAAGGCGAAAACATTTATCATTTGTTAGTTCATTGTGCATTGTATTGCTTACCATTTCTAATTTGCTTTGGTTTTGTGTGGCAACTCGCAGTTGTGTTTGCTACTCATATCGTAATTGATGTTCTCAAAGCAAGATATAAGAAAATAAATTATATAACCGACCAAGTTTTACATTATTTGATTGTGTTAATTTACTTAATACCATAAGGAGAGTAAGAATGATTAAAAAGGTTAGAGATTTAACATTTAACGAAGTTATTAAAATATGCAAGAAATATCACAAAAAACGAACACGTTGTTGTAATAACAAATGTCCTATATTTAAAATTGGAACTAATTTCTGCATTGCATATATAGAAGATAGTGCTTTGCTTGATAAGGAGGTAGAAATAGATGATTAAACAACCAACGCCATTAGAGGCATTTGAAACTGTTAAACAATGGTATTCAGTAGAAAAAGTAAATACTTTGAAACCTTATCAATGGAAACAAATTAGAGATTTATTACCTAATGAATGTAAAATTATTGAAACCGCACTTAAAGATTACGAAAAGAAATCAAAGGTATTGGAGATTATTAAAGAGAAAGGTGTATTCGTTCATTTACTAAAACAATGTAGATGTGTGCAAGAATACAATGCCTATATTTCTATCGCATTTAAGAATATGCCAAAAGAAAAATGTGAAGAACAATTTTATTTATCACAAAAAGAATTTGACTTATTAAAGGAGGAACTTGGTAGATGAAATTTGGAGTTAATGATACAAAAGGATTAAAAAAAGGCGATGTTTTCTGTTATGAAGGACAATGGTATCGCATTACAAAAATTAATCATACAGAAAAATCAGTTTTAACTAAACCTATTGAAAAACCAGAAAACATTGAAGAAAGGCATTAAAGGAGGAGTTGAAATGAGATTAACAAAAAAAGACAGATATGGACATTTTTATACTAATAATGCTAATTGTAGAAATATTTGGTCAAAAGACGGAAAGAAACTTGAAGGTGAATTTATTGAAAATCAAACACTTGCTATTGACGGAAATGCTATTGATAAACTTGGTCAATTAGAAGATATTGAAGACCTTTTAGGGATTGATTTGATTACATTGTTTAAGGCATTGAAACAGGGACATATCTATATAGTTAAAAATAGCGAAATAGTTATGTCTTGTGATTACAATTTAGGTTTAACCGGATTAACATACGATTTATTTTGTAAAGATATAAATAAATGGTTGTTAGTTAAAGACTACGGCAAAACTTGGGCATTAACAAAGGAGGAATTAGAAAAACATGGCTAGTCACTTTGTAAACGAAGACAACCGCAAGCATCGTTACACTACTCGCGCTTGCACATATCGCATTCAACGTATCACTGAACCAATGGATCAAGTGGATAGAACTTATAAATCTATCCGTGAAATGTCCATTGAATTAAAAATCAGTGACTATGCAATCAGACAATTTGTTAAGTCTCGTGAAGAATCTAAATACATTAGATCCAAACAAACTGGTGTGCTTTATTTACTTAAGCGCCCAAGCAAAGACTTAGCAATCACTGCTCGTTGCATTGAATTCGATGATGGAAACGATGATTCTCAAACGTTTACTTCTCTTTATCAACTTGTTAAACGTTTCAGAGTCTCATATGAAACAGTTTCTGAACTTAGAAAAATGCAACCAATTGGTGTTGAATGTGTCAAACCAGTTTACGATGAGTTTAAAAGAAAGTATCTCTTAACCTTTTATAAATAATTATGCTACGTGATTATCAACAAAGCGCTTATGATTCTATTAGAAAGGAACTGCGCACACATAATGGCGTATGCGTAGTCCAACCTTGCCGTAGTGGCAAAACCTGGATCATTAAAGAGATTGTTGACCACGCATGCATCAAAGGTTCAAAAGTATTAATACTTGCTCATCGTCACTTACTTATCAATCAACACAAACAAGTTATTCAAAACTGTAGAATCGCATCTGTCTTCACTGAAGTTAATCACCTTGGTGAAAACGGACCAGTTGACTTAATTATTATTGATGAAGCTCATTTATCTGAAGCTAAATCATATAAAAAAGTCTGCGAATTCTATGGATGTAAAAGAATTCTATTCACAGCCACAGCTAAACGACTTGATAATAAACCGTTAAGCTTATGCGACGTCATTATAAATGGCATCAGCGCTGATGAATTAATTGATAAAGGCTACATATCTCCTTACATGTTATATGCGCCTAAACTTAATATAGATTTATCTAATATATCTATGAGTGGATCTGACTTCAATAATGAAGAAGTCTCCGCAGTTATGATGGACAAAAAAATCTATGGCGACATCATTCGTTACTATCACGAACTTGCCGAAGACAAACAAATCATTGCGTACTGCGTCAACGTAGCTCATAGTAAATCTATATGCGATTTATTTAATTCAAATGGAATCGCAGCAGTGCATATGGATGCAACCACACCAGAAAAAGAAAGAGAACAAATCATTTCCGATTTTAAATCTGGTAAGTTTCAAGTCCTATGCAATTGCAATCTTATCAGTGAAGGTATTACTCTTCCTGAATGCGATTGTTGTATGTTACTTAGACCTACACAATCAGAAACACTTTATATTCAACAAGCTTGTAGATGTTTAACACCTAACAAAGACAAAGTTGCTGTCATCATTGACTTCGTCGGTAACTGTTATGCTCACGGCACACCTACAGAAAGACGAGAATACTTTATAAATGATTCCCGTAAACGAATTAGAAATTCTAGTCGTGAACCTGAAGTTGTAGCACGTGAATGCAAACATTGCTTAAGAGTTTATCCAGGTAATGATAGAATATGTCCATACTGTGGAGCCGACAACGGCAAAACTCAAAAGCAAATCGCAGAAGACAAGAAGGCAGAACTTGAACTTGTTGAACAATTAGAAAAAAAGAAAGCTCGTATTGAAGTTGGAATGGCTAAGGACTTCGGTGCCTTAGTTCAGTTAGCCATAAGTCGAGGATATAAATATCCTGACAAGTGGGCACAATGGATACTACGAAGTAGAGAGCAAAAAAAACATGCTAAAAAGAAATCCAGTTAATTATGAATTAGAACATGATGTCCAAAACAAAATCCGTATCTGGTGCGGTCAACATAACTGGCTCGCGTTTCGTGCCAACGTTATCGGCGGTTATACTCCCGACGGCAGATGGGTTACATCAGGACTTCCTGAAGGATTCCCGGACTTAATTGTTTTAACTGACAATGGCAGAACGATATATGTTGAATGTAAGACTTTAAAAGGTAGAGCCCGTGATGCTCAGCTCAATATGCATAAGCAAATGAGAGACAGAGGTCACATAGTTGTTATGCCTAGAAGTCTTGAACAATTTATCCAAGAGATAACACCATATATTAAGGAGAATTAACTATGGAAAAATCATTAAAGGAAATTGTTGTTGAAAAATTCGGTTCAGTTAATGCATTCATTGCTACTAAAACGAAAGAATTCAATAACGAACTTCCTATTTCAAGAGAAGCAATCTATAAAATTGTCACTCATGAAACCACAAATCCTGGAATCAAATCACTCACTATTATCGCTGATATGGTTGGCATTCCAAGAGACCAAGTCTATAAAGAATACTTAGAACAATAGAAAGGAGACTCGTATGTCAAAAGACATCCACCGTTATTCCTTCTCCAGGCTTGATACATTCAAGACCTGTCCAAGGAAACATCACTACTTATATGTAGAACAACTTCCTGAACCTGACAATGAATATGCTTTAAAAGGCAAACTGTTTCATGAAGCTGTAGAAAAAATTCTCAAAGGAGAAGATGTTGAACCAGTATATAAAGAATGGAAAGACTCTGTTGACACTGGTTTAATCCGTGCAGATAGAGACCAACTTGAATACTCTATCAATATGTATTTCTCTTTCTATTACAATGCTTATCAAGAAGAAGCAACGCTCGCCGTTGAACAAGACTTTGATAAGCCAATGGAAAACGATGACTATTTCGTCGGAAAGATTGACCAAATCTATGACCGTAACGGTTTATTTATTGTAAGAGATTTAAAAACCACTGGCGGGCCACTCAAATATACATATGAAAAAGTTCAGAACAACATGCAACTTTTAACATATGTTGAACCTGCTGAAAAATTATTCAACCGAACAGTTGATGCTGTAGAAATTGATGAAGTAAGACTAGAAAAACTTGCTGAGTCTGTTCCTTTAATTAAGAACAATAAACCATCAAGAGACTTAGATACTTTAAGCTTAACTACAGCAGATTTATATCGTGAAGAACTTGAAACACAAAACTTACTTGGTGATCCAAAGTATCAATACACACTTTCACTTCTTGAACAACGAGGTCATCCATTATTTCGTCGTGTTTTAGTTCAATTATCTAATAGAAATTTATTAGACAACAACGATGAAGAAATTGCTAATTTATATCTCGGCGCAGCACTAGATATTAAATATAGAATTAAAGATTCTAGTAAATGTTTCATGTGTCCATATAAACAAGTTTGTGAACACGATGAATATGGAGCAGGATCTTCGCTTCGTGAAAAATTACTGGAAAAAAACGGTTAAACTATTGCACTATGTGTAAAATAGTGTATAATATTATTAGGTAGATATTATCTACTAAGTTACTAATTCACAAGGAGGAAAAATATATGAATAACGTAACTCTTATTGGCAACCTCTGTCGCGACTTTGAATTTAGACAAACAAATAACGGAACAGGTATTGCCTCAAACACAATCGCAGTCAAACGCGATAGAAAAGAAGCCGACGGATCTTATGCATCTGACTTCTTCGATATTTATTGCTTCGGAAATCAAGCCGACTTTGCAATTAAATATCTTAGAAAAGGTGACAAAGCATCAGTCGCAGGTAGCGTTCACATTCGTGACTACACCACAAGAAATGGCACAAAAGGTAGAGCAGTTGAAGTTCTTGTAAACTCAATTGAAAACTTAATGCCTAAAGATGACTCAGTTACTGGCGATGCTCCTACAGTAGAAGCACCAACAGCTCCTGAAGCAGTTCAAGAACCAGCACCTCAATCACAAAACTTAGACCAAATTGAAGTGACTGATGACGACCTTCCATTCTAAGGAGGACTATTGTTATGGCAGACAATAAAGAAAAAGAAACACCTATGAATGCTATTAATGAACAAGCAGTTCTCGGTGTTAAATCTATGAACATCTACGAAAAACTTAGTGCTATTTCAATTGAGATTACTAACGTCAACAAAAACTTAAGTGTTGGTGTTGGCAACAGCTCATACAAAGCGGTCGGCGAAGCAGACGTTCTCGCAGCAGTCAGACCACTTGAAGCAAAATATCGTGTCTATTCTTATCCAGTTCACAGAACCATCTTGTTAACAGATACATTAGAAACAGTTAACTTCAAAGGTGAAGTGAAGAAACAATTATTCGAACGTATGGAAGTTACATATCGTTTCGTTAATATGGATAAGCCTGAAGAAATTGTTGACATCATTTCTTATGGTGATGGCATTGACTCCGGTGATAAATCAGTCGGTAAAGCAATGACTTATGCAGATAAGTATGCATTACTTAAAGCTTATAAGATTATTACTGGTGAAGATCCTGACCAAAAAGAAAGCGAACCATTAAAAACTAATACGACTCCTATAGCTCCAAGAAGAACTACTACAACAGCAGTTAAAAAAGGAGTATCAGAAGCTGTTAAAAAAGAATGTGAAGCTTTAGGTGTCACACTTGAAAGAATTGCTGCTAAAAAGAATATGAAAGTAGAAGACTTAACTGATGAAATCGTTAAACCTGGACTTATGATTCTTAAGAAACAGCAAGAACAAAAGAAATCAGAAGCTAGTTCACCTACTCAATCCGCAACAGAAACTGTAAAGGAGTAGTCATGAATGAAACTTGCCGACTTCAATAGGATTGTTAATCCTAATGATGAGGCTTGCTACATTGTAAAAACTCCAACAGAAACAATTACCAAAGCTAAGTTCGGAGATATTAAGACCTTATTAAAAACAAGAACTGATATCTCCCTTGGCATGTATGTACCTACTGGACTAATCGTTATAGAAATCACAGACGCATGCGTCGCAGAAACAATTAAACGGCGCAACGAGCAATTGATGGTAGTCAAGAAGGGAGAAAAGTATTACATTTATGGTAAAAGTAATTTCAATAAACAAACCATAAATAACATACTTGCTTGCGGAGTTAGTGCAAACACATTAGTTCACACAAAGAAAGGAACGGAGATCTTACTTCCATTCCATTCAGTTAATAACACTCTTGAAAAATATGCTAACGTAGAATTCTTCCACGATAATGGCATAGGTCCACTTCCGTTATGGCTTACTCCTTTACGAAGAAGTAACTCACAAACAGATGATGGTTACCATTATCCTATTAAAGAGAATGCTACGCGACTATTGATTAACCACATTATCAATATAGCAAGCTTCAAAAGAGAGCAACAAGTTGAAATTATTAATATCATTAATGATAACTTGATAGTTCCTCCTCTTGAAAACCAAACAATAGAGGGAATCTGTGAATCAATTGCTGATGAATTCTTATCTCAGTTCATGACTAAAACTGAATTCTTCCATGACAAACTCGGTGACTATATCATCCAAGCTTGTAACATTAGGAAAGATAAGAAGTCTCATAAAATCTATTTCTATAACGACGAAAAAAATATTTACACTGATGATCCTAACTACTTACGTGGTTATATCACCAAATTATGTCCAAGGTTGAAACAACACCAAAAGGACGAAACAATTAAATACATCACAGATGTACTCGAACTCGATGCCGTTAACTTTAATTCCAATGAATTCAACATTGTATTCAAGAACGGAATCCTACATCTTGATGATATGGAATTTGAACCTATGTCTCCTGAACATTTGGAAACAATTCAAATCAATGCGAATTATAATCCGAATGCTCACTCAGATATAGCCGACCAGTTCTTCAATAATGTAACCTGTGGAGATATAGATACACAAACATTACTCTATGAATCAATAGGTTACGCAATGCTTAAGACAGTACAGTTAGCCAAATCATTTATGGTTACTGGTTACGGTCGTAATGGTAAGTCAACATTCTATGATTTACTTACAGCAATACTTGGCGAAGATAATTGCGCCGCGCTTGCTCCAAATGATTTATCTAATAACTTTAGATCATCAACATTAGTTGGCAAGCTAGCCAGTATCGCAGCCGACGTATCAGGTAAACCACTTAATGATACTGATGTACTTAAAAACATTGCAGCGGGAGATAGAATCCAGGTCGAAAAGAAATTCCAAGATGCATACGAAGAGAGATTATTCTCAACACTCTTCTTCGGATGTAACAAACTCCCGAAAACTCCTGACAATACTCCAGGGTATTACAGACGTTGGGTTATAATTCCATTCAATGCAGACTTATCTAAAGTTAAAAACGTTGAAGGACTGACATTTAAAAAGAAGTTACTCAGTCAAGAATCAATTGACTACGTAGCATACAAAGCAGTTCAAGCAATCTATAAAGTCTTCAATGAAACATTAGAATTTACTCAACCAGCATCAGTAGCAGCAATGTTAAACAGTTACAAAATTTCTAACTCTTCAGTCTTATCTTGGTTTAAAGAACGATTCGTTAAAAATAAAACCAATCCGACTGCAGAAGAAAGAGAAGCAGGTATTCGTAGAATTCAAGACATGTTCCTTACTGATGCATACACAAATTATGCTGACTGGTGTCAGGACACTAACAAACAAAAACTATCTAGACCAAATTTCGAAGAAGAGTTACGACTCCAATTCGGAATTGAATGGGATAGTTATGAACATTAACAAGGGTGGAACAGGCACATCCACCGATGTATCGTCTGTCATTGATACAAGGGCCGGCTTAAAAACCGGTCCACACTTGGGCAGGTACAGTTACAACAGGTATCATTCCTCCTTGTTAATCAAGTTCATTATGTTATTCTCAGTTTCTTGGTGCAACTCCAAGACTGCCCACCTTAATAAGGAGAATAAACATATGCCAGTATTATTAAATCATCCATGGCCAAAGAAAAAAGACAAGTTCACAACTATCAATGTGTTAGGAACTGACTATGATATTTATCTTCATGATAAAAAACAAGATGATGCTCTGGAAAGATTAGATGGTTATTGTTCATATGAAAGAAAATATATCGTCATTGATAAAGATCAACCATTCTTACATCTTCAACACATTCTCAAACATGAAATTGTTCACGCCACATTATATGAATCTGGATTAGATAGCCAAACTAACTGGGCAACTGACGAAGAAATAGTTGATTGGATCGCTCATCAATTATATAAGATGGCAAACAATTCTGTTGATGCTACTAAAGCATTAGACAGACATTACAGAGAACTTGCTAAAGCTATCAAAGAAGAGAAGGAACAAAAGAAATGAAAAAACATTACTTAATAACTTACATGTTCCATGTTAAAGAAACTAACAACACAACTTATGGTCATTGTATAATCACAATGCCTAAGCTTAAACCTCATAACTTTGATAATCTTATAGATTTTGTTCAAAAAAACTATTGCAATAACCAAACAGCAATAATTCAAAACATTTATAAATTTTAAAAGGAGGACACTAACATGGTAGAGCAAATTGAAAAAACATTTGTAGTTAATGATCAATACATTCATAACTTACTCAACGAGCTCAAACATTGGAACATCGTACCTGATGAGAATAAAGAAGGTTATTCGTTTTATCTTCAGTCAAATAACAGATGTTACCACATTCAACTCAATGTGGAGGATAGATTTACATCTGAAGAAAAGCTCTTCATGTTTAATGCTTATCCTCGCATCCACTCGTTCGTTGACTTGCAAATGAAACTATTCAATAAAGTTATCTGGAATTGGAAATAATAAATAAAAACCCAGGAAATCCTGGGATTTTTTATTCATTATAATTATCAATTCCTTCATACTTAAGCGTATAAGGAAGACCAGTTTCAGGATTAACATCATGAGTAACAGGTTCAATAGATTCACCAGTCTCTTCATTAATAACTTCATGGCCAACAGCTTTATTAATCTCTTCAGGAGTGAGCTCAATAATAACAGGCTCATCCTTCTTAGGTGAATCCGCGCCGTGGACATTTACGTTATCAACTCTGATGTTAAATCTAACTGCTCCAACTGGTTCGTCATCCTTAGCTTCACTCTGCTTACTGTAGAACTCAGACTTATCTAATATTGTCTTCGCACATGACGCAGCAAGAGCAGGATCTGATGTGGTGGACATAATAAATTTAAGTTTATCAAGCGCCATCTCCCTGGCACTGGCAATCTCAGCAGCAAACTTACGATCCTTAGCAACGGTAAGTTCATTAATAGTTTCAATCACATCTGGATTAGACATGATTCTATTTGCAACTGCAAGTGGAGATTTCGTACCTGGGACTATAGCACGTACTGCTTGCTCACCTGTATATCCACCGAAACAAATCAGTTCGACGAACAATTTCTCACGGTCAGATAACAAATTATATTTAGATGTCTTAAGCTTACCTTGTTTCATTGCTTCTAAAAGTTCCTCCTTAGTTTGGATAATCATAGGAGTAAACTTACGAAGCCCAAGTTGCTTACTGGAATTGAGTGCTTCTTGTTGTTCTTGGTTGAATGTCATTTTCTTCACCTCTCATTGTAATTAGATAGCCACAGAGAGGAAGATTCTGTGCCATCCTCTTCTGAATATATTTAGCATCAATATCAAGTAACGAATCAGTATTGTATTCTCTTGAAAATTTATTCACCTCGTTAAGAAATATAGTTAATGATGTTAAATTTGGAAAGTAATGTATATCATCTTTAAATACCGCATGCTGCGCGACGTAAAGAGGACCAACATATACTTGTTCATAATAAAGTTCTTCAATGAATTGTTTTGTTACCTGCACAGGCATCTGGTCTAGGATTGTATTGATAAGCTCAATTTGAAACGGTGCATCACCAATAAATTGTGCTAAGAATTCCTTAAATCTTTGTTTATCTACTTCTAATCTTGACACTTTTTACACCTGCCTTCGCTATCTATTATATATATAATTTACTTGAAAAAAAAGTCATGTTATAATTCAATTAACTATGGGATACTTAGACGACTACATTAATAACCCTATGAAAATACATATTAAGAAGCCTCTTAAATGTATCCCACAACTACTTGCATTAATTCGAACACACACATTTGATTCATCCAATCCTAATCACATTAGATGGAAAAATATTGGAATCAAATATGGCTACATAGATTCAGAATTAAATATCCTGAAAGGAGAATAATATGGCCAAAGATAAAATCGAAGACATCATTGGTGAAAAAGAATCCGAAGATGTATTAACTGCCACACCTGATGGTGAAAAAGGTGAAGGCAATCCACTTGAAAAGATGGATAAAATTTCTAAAGCAAAGCCTGATAAAAAAGATTCAGGAGATAAATCTCTTGATGAAGATGTCTTAACTGAAATGTTAAAGACAGGCGAGAATACTGGTGGCATGTTAACTCCAGATAAAGAAGAAGAACTTGAAGACGAGGATGAAAAAGCTAAAGTTAAAGTTGGCAAGAAGGTAGAGCCTTCAGAAAAATATGCCAAAGAATTTAAAAACGATATGCTTAAACATCCTGACCAATATAAAATTCAAACACCTGAAGGTGAGATGACTGTAGCAGAAGCATTCCGCCGTGGATATAATCCTATCACAAAACAATTTGATGACACTAAAAGCCAAAAAGGAATCAAAGAAAAATATATGTCACAACTTAATGACGCTGATCGTGCAGGCATTGAGCAATTAACAGATCCTTCTGCGGCACAAGTAGCGCCAGCAGATGCAGAAATGTTTGGACTTCCACAAGGATCTCCTATGATTCGTCCTGATCAAGCAGCAATGATGGGAGGAGCTCAAGGACCTCAAGGGCCACAAGGTACTCAACCTGCATTACATACTGGAGGTTCACCGGTCGGAGGTGCTCTTCCAGGATCGGAAGAATCAATGGCTCCAGGTGGAGCTGACTTATCAGCATTACTAGGAGGTCAACAATAATGGAACAAAAGAAAAATCTTTATGATGAACTAGCTAATCAACAACCAAATACATACGAAGAATCTGTTGCTAAATCACAAAATCCAAACGGAATTACTGAACCTGATGGAACAATTAGAGAAGCTGAAGCAAAAGATGCTCAACTTAATACAGGTGCTGGCGCTGAAGCAGCAGTTGGCACTCAATATTCATGGAACAAACAAGGTGCTGATAAAGCTCAAAAACAATATCAATCAGATGTTCTTCAACAAAAAGATAAACTTTTAACTCAAGCTCAACAGACAGCTAACAATACAGTTAACTATCAAACTCAAGCTGATATGATGAAGTATCAAAACAATCAGAACGCTGAGAAAGTGGGCTGGACTGGAGGTTATGTTCTTGATCAGAACAAACAAACTGAATATCTTAAAGCATCTATCCAAGCTCAAATGTATGGTGCTATGGAACTTCAGAAGTATGGATATGATTCAGCACTTGCAGCCGCGCGTTTATCCTATGATTTAAATCAACAAGAATACGCACGTCAATATTATAACGACGCAGTTAGTGCTGCTCTTAGCGAAGCACAATTAACTGGTACATATTTCTCAGCTGAAACAAAAGACATGATGTCTCAATATTCTACTGCTTTACAAAAATTATCTGACAAATCTATATCAGAAGATGAAAAAAATAAAGCAGATTCCATTATTAAAACAATTGAAAAATGGTTTTCAACAAATGATATTTCTCCTGCCGGTGTTAAAACTATGGCAGCATATCAATATGAAGCTGACCAAGCATTCCAGTGGAATCAAGAACTTTACATTCGTTATAACACAGCAATAAAAACAGTTAAAGAAGACCAAAAAAATAATGTAACATTATTTATTAAAGTAGATGCTAACGGTAATCCTATTTTTGATGGGATGGATGTAGAAACATTAGACTTCTCAACTGTTTCTGCTAATGAACTTGCTTCTTATATTAAACCTGAAGATTCTGAAGTGCTAAATAAAGCCGCACAACAACAGGTGCAAGCATACATTAACTATTTATATAAAGATGCGTTGAATCAGGCACAAAAACAAGTTGAAGATAATCAAGGAAATGTTTCTACCACAACAGACTTAAACAAAAAAGAATACAAAGAAGCCATAGCTAAAATGGAATCCATTATGAATGGCATTAATTCTAAATGTGGAGCAGGAACTATTGCAGATCCTAGATCTACAACTAGTGAAGGTGGATCAGGAGGAAGTGGAAATCCTGAAAACGGACCAGAAAATCCAGAACGAGAATATCAACATGTAGGTGACTGGACAAATGACACAGTAATTAAAGTCACTGGTGATAATGGTGAAATAGAATTAACTAAAAAACTTACTTACATGAACTGGAATGATCCTAATAAAATCTTATCAGATACAACTAAAGATCTTTTCCCTAAAGCTGTATTAGATATTACTTATTCTTCATTACCATCTGGATGGCAAAAAATATTTAAAAAACAATTAAATATTTCAACAAACTTTGCAGTTGAAGTATTACCAACTACACTAATAAATAACAAAACTATTGATGGATATATTGGATCATTCAATGAATACGGAGTGTATCCAAATACTAGTATGACTGGGCTAGGTGGACAAATTGAAGGATTCCTAAGAACATATTATGAACACACAACTGGAACAACAATTAAAGTTGGTTCTATGATTGTGTTAGGAGATCATGTTCTAGTTTGGAACGGAGATGACGGCAAAGGATTAAAAAATGCCTTCGGATCTTCTTCAGTACCAGAAGCCAGATGGTTAGACTTAGGTAAGAAAACTGAATCAGGTGCAGGACAAATAAATACAATTAAAAATTTAGTTGACCTATAATAAATTCATTAAACAAAGAATAGTTAATTAAATAAAGAGTGGTTAACTCCACTCTTTTTCTTTACACTTTTTACACTTTACATTATAATACCAATATGGATTATAAATATATTTTAAAAAAGGAAGGCGTCACAATAAAAGGATTCGCCGATAGACTTCATGTCTCACGACCAACACTCTATAGAATGTTTCAAGACTATGATGAAGGTAAAAACATCGGTGAACCTTATCAATCTCTGTTCGATGCCTTCTTTTTAAAAGAAAGGAACGCTATGAAAGCAACTTACTTAAGTAGAAACGGTAACTTGGTGGTTAAAATCCTAGAAAACACAGCCGTAAATACTAACGGAACCTTCGTTAAAGGATCAGAGACCAGAGGTAAACGTGACATCGTCGTTGGTACAGTCGTCGTCGGCGATTCTAATGTCCCCGTTGGTACCACAATTTACTTCAGCTTCTACGCAGCACAACCATTCACCCTGGAGGATGAAGAGGTTTACGTAGTTAACAAACTCGATATTAAATTCATTAAGGAGGAAAAAAAGAATGAAATTTAGTACAGCATTACTCGCATTAGAACACGGCGAGAAGGTAACAAGAACCGGATGGAATGGCAAAGGTATGTGGTTAGAACTACAAAGACCAGATGAGCATTCCAAAATGACATTACCTTACATCTATCTTAATTATCCAAAAGGAGAGAAATATCCTGATGGCGCAAGAGTTCCATGGTTAGCATCTCAAACAGATTTGTTAGCAGATGACTGGGAAGTTGTTCTTGAAGACAAAGAAAAACCAACAGAAAAAGAAATTGACGTAACAGTAGAAGGCTTTCTAGATTTCCTTACAGTTTTATCTAAAGCTCTTGACGATCCTAGCGAAGAGAAATGTAAAGACTGCAAGAAGAAAGATACCTGCAAGCTTTATAAAGAATTCTCTTCAAAGAAAAAAGGTAAATCAAAATGAAATACATAACACCTGAAGTAATTAAAGAAACTCTTCAACTCGCTAATGACATCGTCACTCCTACCATGGGACCCAAAGGAAGACTCGCAGTAATCTCTGATGAATTCTCACGCCCGTATCTTACAGACGACGGCGTTACCGTGGCCAAAGAACTTCTCAATCTAGATGATCCATTTAAAAAAATGGTAGCAATCTCTGCTTGTGAAGCAGCAACTAATACTGAGAAGTCTGCGTTCGACGGAACAACTCTTACCATCCTATTACTCAATGAGTTCTATAAAGCTGGGCTGGATCTAATATCTAAAGGTATGCATCCACAAACAGCAGCGGACAGCATCAAAGGATTCACTGAACGCGCAGTCGTTGACCTTAAGATGCAAAAAATTCTCATCACTCCAGACAATGTAGAGAAACTCATTCACGATGTTAGTTACATCACCACTAAAATTCCTGAGATCGGAGAGCTAGTTTATCAGGCATTCACTCACGCAGGTGATTCAATGAATGTTATCTGTGAACACGACCGTAAGATTCCTACATCAACAGTGGAACACATTGATGGAATGATAGTAAACTCAGGATATTTCTCACCAGAACTAGGTAAACTAGCTGAAAGTGATGGCGTATGGCGTAGAGATAACGCGAAAGTATTCTTATTATCCGAAGGAATCCTCACAGTCAATGGACTTAAAGGACTCTTCGCTAGTATCCCAGATAAATCTACACCACTAGTCTTCATGTTCGACCGTAACTATTCTCCTGAGATGCTCAAAGGTTTAATTGAAAACCTAGCTGCTAACCAATTTGATTACATGATTATGTTCATCAATGATTCCCATCCAGAGGAAATCTTCATGGACATCGCAGCCCGCACTGGAGGTAAGATCCAATCTGCTACTTACAATACCACTGATTATCGCTATGAATATGCAGGCACTGCTGATCATATCGAAATTGAGATGGATAAATCTACAATCATTGCTAGAGGTGATAAGGATGAAATCAAACGCAGAATGGATTCTTATAGAAAAGAACTTAAGAATAACGAATATACTACTGGATATGTTAGAGCCGACACACTTAACCGCCGCATGGCTAACCTTGGTGCTGGCGTCACTAAGATTAAAATAGCAGCACAATCTGTAACTGAATATCGTACTATTCGTTTCAAGTTAGACGACGCAATTGGCGCAGTAAGATGTGCTCTTCGTGACGGAGTTTTACTAGGCAGTGGCAAAGCACTCTACTTATTATCAAAAGATATTCCTGTAATCGCTGACGCACTTCGCGCTCCTATGAACAAGATTATGGAAAACGCAGGCTTAACTATTAAAGAAGAGTTAGCGCTTGATAGTAAACGTGGGCTAGATGCTCGCACTGGGCTAGAAGTAAATCTTTATGACGCAGGCATCATAGATAGCTACACATCAATTGAGACAGCAATTAAAAACGCATCATCAATCGCATGCAGCTACCTACGAGCCTACATCTTAATTAATCAAAATGTTAAGGAAGGAAATTAATCCTTCCTTTTCTTTTTAAAATGGTAAATTACTTTGAGATTCATCATAAGTTGCTAAGTCAGCATAGCTATCAACTAAATGACAGCCTTCTTTAATTAACTTATTATTATAAGATAAACCTGATGTCGGTTTCATATACACTTCACTACCCATAGCAAGAGCATTATGAATTGTATAAATTAAAAACCATGAACGAGAATCAATTGGATATTCTTTAGTGCCTACAACTCTATAACAAAGACCGGCAGCTAAACCATATCTATCTACATTCATGGCTTCACAATTAAACCACACACGTAGTCCACCGCAGATATCTATCTTATTATCTTCGGTGATAACTACTAACCTATCATTAGGAATTCCTAATGAATTAGGTCCATGTAAGAATATTAAATTATTCTTAAATTCATTTGCTCTACTAAGAAGTGATATATCACCATCATAATAAAGAACAAATGGCGGACGAAACTTCTGCTTTAATCTTTCAGGATAATTATCATCTAAAAAACTAACAAAATTTCCAATAAAATTTTTAGCACGAGCTTCATCTTCAGCAGTTAACTCTTCATGATTAGTAACTGCTTCATAAATTCGTACCCAATTATTGTTATACTTTAAGCATAACCCTAATAAAATTTTTCTTGCTTCCATTTTTTAATTCCTCCTTTAATTAGAAACAAAACGATAAACAGAAACTGTTCTTTTATTCTTTCCTCTGCCATAAGAAAAATAATAATCATCTTTAATATCATCAACTGATTTAAAGTCTTTACCATAATCATTTCTTAAGGCATCAAGAAGACTTTTATCGTCACTATAATATTCAGAACCAACTAAGTCATCATATATTAAATACTTATCAACAAAATATTTATGTTCTAAATCAGTATTAACATAGATTCCACAACCTGGTTCTTCAGCAATATAAACTCCTTTAAGATTTATAAATCCACGAGCAAGAAGTTTATTAAAACCATCTATCATAGGTGACCAACGAGTTGTCATATAAAGAAACATGTGACCTTTGTCTCCATGATATTCAGGTTCACTAAAATTATCTAATGAACCACCAATATAATTAAAATTTCTATCATGGATTTCATCATCGCTCATACCATGTTCTTTACAAAGACACCATGTAAACCAAAGCTTTTCTTTCTTGGCCAACTCTTGGGCAGCAAGAACCCGCTTATGAAATTCAGCGAGTTCATTCTTATCACCATAGATAGCAGCAGAAAAACAACACCAATTAGGCATAACGTTTTCCTCCTTAACTATTGCATGAGAGATTAACATTATCAAAATGAATCTCTTCAAGCACTAAGTCTTGTCTATTCTCTGAGAAATTTAAATCCTCATATGCAGCAAAATGATTATCACCATCATGATATGCAGTAAACTTCACATCAAAATTATAATCATCAGCTTCAATGAGAGATTTATAGTAATCAAATTGATTACGTGCTTCTTTCTCATCGTCAAAAGACATTTCGAAATGTCCAACGGAACCATTAAGATTCCAATCATGTTTAAGTACAAACATACTTAAGCCCTCCTCATACCTTCTAAAGCTTCATCTGTAAAAATCATTAAAGGATATTTGCAGAATCCACTAAAGCCATAGAAGCAGCTAGCTTCAGCAATCTTATTTTTAACTAACCAATCAACAATCTTTTCTGATAAGTTATTGGTATCAACATATTGAAAATAATTTGCATCAGCCATAATACAGCTATCAACTAAATTAACAGTAAGAGTATTAAAATAATTTTCATTGCCATCTTTATCAATTGAAATCATATTGATAGCTAATGTTCCATTATTTACATACTTAGTTTTCTCCAAAAAAATCTTATAGATTTTTCCGCACCATTTTAAATCATAAATTTTCTCTTTCATAAATTAATATTCCTTTCTAAATTTAAATTCATGATAAACAAATCCATCCTTAAACAAACTTCGATGTGTAGGATGAGCCACATCTTTTTCAACAAGCCATGTTGCTAACCAAGGATATGTTTTGTTATCTATATACGCACAAAAATTTCTTCCTGTTGGCACATCTAAAGTTATACAGTTTAAAAGCTCACCATTAGTATGAGCAACCATATAAACTTTTGATACACCATGAATCTTTTTATATGCGAAACAAACATATCGCTTAATAGGCCTACAATAATATCTTTCCATATTATTTTCTATTAGGAGAAATGTATCTACGTCTCGGTGGATCACAGAAACGTTTTACATTTTGAGCAAGGCTTGTTAAATAACCACTTAATATCTTATAGATATAATAACGTGATGGTTTATCTACATATCCTATATAGGATGCACTGCTAGTTGATAACGTATGTAACTTATCTAACTGAACATAACTGTCAGTCTTCAAGAAAAAGTTAGCAGCTTTAGTAAGCATATAACCATGAGCAAGATATGCTTCATTATCTTGTGAAGTAATCTTAGCACAGGTTATATTATCGTAATCAACAGCAAGAACCATAAACAATCCACGTTGTGGTTCACCATCTCCAAACACCTTTACGCTCCCATCAAGGGAGACGTAAGGCGCAGAGATAATATCAAAAGGCTTAAGCACTTTATCCATAGATTATTCACCTCCTTTCTTAAATAAATTACTTACTTTAACCACAGTAGATTTTGCTTGAGCAGAGATAATTAACTTACCTCTATTCAAAGATAAATACATCTTCTTAGCAGAATTACTTGATGGACAGTATTCACTTGCTTTTCTTCCGCTAACCCACTTAACGTTATGGTTATCTAAAAGCTTAAGCAATGCTAAAAGATTATTACTATCGTTACAATCAAACGATAGAGTTCCAAGCATAAATGCTTTAAGAACTTCTTCTAAATCAATAGCAACATCTTCTGTATCAGAAGCAATAGCTCTGTTAAAGTGTTCAATGCAAACATCACCAATCATAAATGATGGATGAAAGTATTCTTTACAAACTTTACACTGTTTAACATAATCAGGTAACTCTTTAAAGTACTTAATACCACTAGGCATATGAACTTTAATTGCTGATTTAAACTCAACAACAGTACCATCCTCAACAGTGATAAAGTTCTCAAGATCTTTTAGTTCTGTAATATCTTTGTAAATAGTCTTACAATCAATATTAACAGAAACTAAATCACTTGGATGAACCTTATGACCATTGTGTTCAATAAGTTCTTTCTGACACTTAGAACAAATACCACCATGAGATGTGTGCTTACCACAAATTGGACAAGTACCTGTAGTGTGAGAAAAGAAAGATGAAATCCTATTATAATTAGGCGAAGCTAATCCAGTATCTAAACGTGGATAGTCTAACGCATAATAAAGATAAGACTTATCAGTCTTTGTCTTTAAATAACTAATCGCCATAATAGGATCATCATATCTTATTCCACCACTTGGATCATAACGTTCTTCGAATCTATCAAAACCAGCTTCATCAATACTGCATGACCAATTCTTTCCAGCACCTTTATGAACTTTCCAATCAATCGTTCCGTTTGAATAATTAAATGGAGCACATACATTCTGTATGTATTCACGAATAACTTTACCAAACGCAAGTGTCTCTTGGTCAGTTGGTTTACCAGGATAGAAATAGTTCTGTCTCATACAATCAAGGTTGTCACCAACCCAAATGAGACATCTCTTTTTCTTAGCCCAAAGATATTGAGGAACACCTTCAAGCTTTTCATGTGGAACATACACAATAAAACCATTACCACATAGGAATTGGAAATTACCACGGTTATACATACCGCTGTAATTACTACCAATTCCATATCCTGCTGGTAAATCAGAAAAGTCATCAATCCATGATTGACAACTGCTCCAATTATATCCAAGCGAACATGTAATCATGTCACATGGATGGAAAGATACAATAAAGTATTCTCTTACAAGAGAACCTTTTACATTCTCTTGAAGTCTAGCAAAGAGTTGTTCATAACTACCACGAGTTGCTAAAGTAAAACCTTCTGTTCCTTCTGTTCTAACCTTAAATGGATTATCGGTATAGAAAATAAAGGACTTTAAAAACTCAACTGAATGAGCAAAGGTATTATCTTCAGCAACTGTGCTAATAGGATTACCACTGCATCCAATAGTTAAAGCAGCAAGCCAATCGTAATAACTCTTAACAAGTTTATTACATAAAGTTGTCTTGACTGGACCAACTTCTCCTGCCATTTGATGAGCACCAATTGCTTTAAGTAAATCAGCTACAAACTTATCTTCATTATTCAAGAAGTAAGTTTCTAGTTCCGCCATAAACTTTGAATAATCATCATTGTTACCTAAAGAAATTATCTTTTCAAAGATAACTTTAGGAAGTTTATTAAACGGAATAAACTCATCCTCTTTATCGCTAAGAATCTTAGCAATACCAGCTGTACAAAACGCACCGCGTTGGTCTTCACCAGTATTCTCAGCAATAAAATCTTTTGTTCGATTTACACTAACAACAGACATACGTGCATCTTCATCTGTATATGTAGCATCAGGAACTAATTCCTTATACTCCAAAATAACCATAGTAAATACACGAATGTAAAGTCTGTAAAGCCTAGAATGAAAATCACCAAGATAAAAATTACTACTTGCTGAATAAGGCACTACTCCAAAGCGACTAAAATTCCATGCGGCCCAATGACTTCTATCTAGATAATTAGGTCTAGCTAGAAGTGTAAGAAAATCTTTCATAGCCTCTGTAAAATTAACAGGTCTTGAAACATTCTCATCAAAATGTAGTGACAATGTATTCCAATGCCACTCTTTTCTTATTGATGCAGCTCTTATCATATTACGATGGTGTTCCCACCACTTATCAAGAAGCGCATCAATACCAGCATTAGACAAGATTGCATTCTGAACATCTCGTCTTCTCTTAAAAACATCTCTGATGTCAGCACGAAGAACTAATCTTAATTCTTGAGGACATCTTTCAGAATCGACATTAAATCTATTAATGTCTATAACTTTTGGTAATGACATATTAAACTTCTCCTTTCATTATTTGTCATTTAAAAGACAACCACAATATCCACAGAAGTGATGCACTTGCTTTGGATCTTTGTTGTCATCATCAACTTTAACTAGGTTTCCACAAGATGGACATTCAATGTATCCTTGTTTCTTGAATACATTTTCTGCACAATCTTTGCAAACCAAATCGTAATCAGCGGAATCAATCTCAACTAAATCTTGAGTATCAACATACTTACCGCAATGCTCACACATACCATACTCATCTTCAATATATGGCATATCTTCAAACAAAGACATTTGATGTAAATCTTTCTCATCAAACTTATCTTCTTTCTTATCATCTGTTTTCGCAGCAAACTTTGAAATGCTGCTATAAGAACTCCATTCAAATGAACGAGCTTTATATTTAAATCTCTTAGTAAAAATATCAGATGATAAAATCTTATCTAATCGTTTTAATAAACGATTAACATCTTTGACTGATACATATTCAGTCTTACCTGAATGCTCATGATAATATCCTGAAGATAAATTAACTCCAGAGATTCCAAAATGAGGCATAAGAACAGAGATGTCTGTCATACTTCCCCAAGCATGTTTGAATCCAAACTGACAAACAGCTTCGGTTAAGTCAGGATTGCTATCAGAATATCTAACGCAATCATTATTTCCTCTTCTATCAATTTGAATAAACGCATTGATATCAGATAAGAAATCTTCTGGATAGTCTTGAATAAACTTATTACTACCACGACAGCCAATCTCTTCGCCCATACAGAACAACACAGATGGACGATGACCAAGTTTAAGCATACTAAGTATTGCATAAACTCCACATCTATCATCGCCACCTATACCTTGTGCGCTATTAAGAATGACATCGACAACTCTGCCTTTCTTATCAACAGCATAAGACTTATTAATCTTTTTAATAGAAGAATAATAAGGAACCTTATCCATATGAGCGCACAAACATACAGGCAATGTACCACGTGCGAAGATATAACCTTCTTGTGGATGCCAATAAGATTTAACATCTTTATAACCTAAAGATTCTAAAGCTTTGAGATTAAACTCAAACATCTTATCAGCATCTAAAGCGATGACATCTAAAAGAAAAGGATTGGCCAACAAATCTTTTGGAACAATCCTTTCATCTACTTTACGTACAACACTACTCTGATTGTGTGTTGTCTGGTTGATTGACTTCAACATTATTGTCATCTCCTTCCGTTAATACATTAACAACTTCAGTATCATATTCATCAAAGATAGACATCTGAGAATTAGTAGGACTCTTTTCTTCCTTTTGCAATTCTCTAATAACATATCCTTCAGATATTAATACATCTCTTTTATCAGGATACATCTTAAGTGATGCATTAAGTTTAGCTTTACTGATAGTAATTCCTGATAAGATCGTATGCCACTCATAATTCTTTTCAATAATTTCTGAAGCGACATTACCATCAATATCAGATAAATACTTCTTACAGAAAAGCAAAACATTACTTAAAGATAAATCAACTAACTTATGAATGAAGTTATATTTCATATCTTCTTCAGAGATAGTTAATCTCTTTAAGGCACGATGTTCTTCAATCGTAGCTTCACGATATTTAATAACATCATAAAACATTACGACAGTATCAACTGCTTCAGTTGTTTGTTCACCATCAGCTGAATCAACAACTTCATCTCTAGTTAAAATAACTAAAGACTTATCATCAAGACTATCGTCTTCAATTCTATTAGATAGAATCTGAAGAATAGAATCGTTAACCTCTAAAACTCTAGCGAGTTGTTCGGCAATGGAATTATATCCAGACGATTCTTTCAAAGCAGAAAGCTGCGATGTTAAATCAGCAGCCTCTTTCTTAAAATGAGCATACATAGTTTTAAGTTCAGCACTATCTATGTTCTCTGCATCAGCAACATTAAAGTTGCTTACTGTTCTAGACAATTCTTGTTTGTCTAAAACTTTGGATGAAAACTTTTCAATCATAAAACTTATTCCTCCTTTTCATTTTCATCTATCCTAAGAAACTTATCTACAAGCATAGGCATAATAGCCATCTCCTGCTTGAGAGTAAAAGTTTCATTAAGGCTATGTTCTTTACTGGCAATCTTTAAAACATTATGACGATAAACTAAATCATATTTAATCTCACCAAAGAACAAATAATGTAAAGAAACTATAGGTTTCTTATTATCAAAAGCATTATAGTCAGCACGCTTAGCATACTCTTCGCGTTCTTTCTTTAATACTTCAATATCTTTATCGCATTTAAAATTGCGACAAACAAATGGACGAACAGGATAAATCTTACATCTGTTCGTGTGTTCATTTAAAAACGGACAGAGCGCATAGACATTGCTCTTATCTTTATCAATAGAATAAGAACAATCAATCTCCTTATGCTCTTCAAGATAGTCAATTATTCTAAAGACTTCTTTACGAGTCAAAGGTAAAAACTCTGCGCAACAACTGCCGCAACATGAACACTGATGATCACAACATTTGTTTACAATCATTGCATCAGTTGGAAGTTTATTAATTAGCTTTCCCATACAAAAGCCTCACTTGATTATTAAACCAACTTAAACAGGATTCATAGAATCCATATTTATTATGACTATAAATCGAAAGTTGATACTCAGCTGAGATAGGATACTTCATAAATACGCTAGCATATTTATCAAACATATCCATATCTTGCTTAGCTAATAACATAATAAGTTCATGTCGTTTATCACGACCAAGAACAAATACTTTCTTGTTATTAACTTTCGTTCTAAGATAAAAATCATATCCTCTACCAGGAATATAAATCCTTACGTAATCGTCTATGTTTTTACCAGGATACCTAAACATAAATGCATCGATATCATTAGCAAGATTAACTTGTAAGTTATCATAACCAAGATAATTCTTACCGTTAATATCAACACCAACTATGCAAGTATCATTCTTAATATCTTTTGGCGTCACAAGTTTTAAATCAGATACATACATCTGAACAACTTTATCTGCGCCAATAGATAAATCGTATTGAGAATTGAAAGCTTTTATACGCTTACAATCGTCTTTAGTATTAGCATTCTTATCAGCATTCTTTAATATTTCATCAATAGATTCTGCTGACTTTCTAACTCTACGATTAAAAACAGTATCACCTGTTCCACCGTTTCGTAAGAAAGATACTAAAGCTTTCTCAAAACTTCTTAATGAACTTAGTTCATTTTTAACATCAGGCATTATTTTCACCTCCTTTCTTTTTTGATGCTAAATGTTTCTTACAAAAAGAAACATACGTTTTAACTTCATTATAGTTATCAACAGTCTTTAAAACATGTGCACAAAACTTATCAAATTCTTTATGATTTTTAAACTCACGTTTAAGTAAAGAATCAATACTTTTGTCTGATAACTTGTCACCTTGGAGTTCAAGCAAACACCAAGGAGAACCATAACCTTTACCTGAAAAAGACCAACGTACTTTTAAAACTTTATTTTCAACCATAATGACATTAAGTTTACCGTTAAAACAATAAAGCTTATACATACAAGAGTATTCTTTTATAATAGAATAATCTTGTTTAACAGGAATTAAATAAAGTCTATCCACAATATCTTTTGGATTATTATTTCTAACTTTAATTAACCTTAAATCTTTTGAAAAGAATTGTTTTAATTCAGTAACAATTGAATTGTCAATTCTATTAAAAGAAAATGATGTGATAGAAATATCACCATAAGGTCTAACCCAACCGACACGATCATTTCTTTCAGGAAAATGAAACGCAAAAGACGTTCTTGTATCCTTACTATCATAATAATCGATAGGATAAACTTCAAAATCAACATGCTGATTAAACTTTAACTCATTAATCGTTGGCCTTTTATTTAACCAATCTTTAATAAAGTTAAGTTCATCAACAGTTGAAACAGAATTCTTTTTAATCTTCATAAAACTTAACCTCGATATTTTTTAATTAAATTTTGATAATAATTTTTATCACGCTTATCACTATGAAACTTATTACAACCATAACATTTCATACTGGACTTGCGTCTTTTGTATGCTTTAATAGCATCATACTTATTTTCGTAAGACATAATTAATTCCTTTCTTAA